>Ga0335078_10001082_pt1 | contig 41507 bp, 29 predicted proteins | sample Lox_Sample_32_FD_206711 | JGI IMG/M metagenome (GOLD analysis project Ga0335078, IMG submission 206711) | Soil microbial communities from Loxahatchee National Wildlife Refuge, Florida, United States - Lox_Sample_3.2 | ecosystem: Environmental > Terrestrial > Soil > Wetlands | place: USA...
GCGCGCGCGATGAGATATTGCGCCGCCGGACTCGAACTGATGCAAACCGCAATGCGCTCCCGCAGCGCCAGATTCTTGCCGAGCCCCTCTCGCTCCAAGTGCGACTCGAGGCTCCGGTCGACCGCCCCGGCAACCTGCTGCAGTGCCAGTTCGCGGAGGGCGATCAGATTTCCGGGTCGAAAGAAATGGCCGAGTGCTCTTTCCGCGCGATCCAACGGATAGATGTCCCCGCGTCTCATTCGCGTTTGCAGCGCTTCCGGAGTCAAGTCCGCCAACACGATTTCATTGACCTTCTGCATGACCCAGTCCGGAACCGCCTCCCGGACCTGGACCCCCGTTATGTTCAAGACGGTGGGGATCAAGCTCTCGATATGCTGCACGTTCATGGTAGAAAGCACATCGATTTGCGCGTCAAGCAAGTCCATCACATCCTGATAACGCTTGGGGTGCTTGGAGCCTTCGATATTCGTATGGGCCAATTCATCCACCAGCACGACTTGAGGTTTTCTTGCCAGAACGGTGTCCAGGTCCATCTCATCAAAAGTCGCGCCCCGGTACTCGATCTTGCGACGCGGAATGGTTTCGAGTTTCGAAGACAATTCAACGATTCCGGAACGCCCATGAGTCTCAACGACGCCGATCACAACATCTTCGCCGCGGCTATGGCGCCGGATGCCTTCGCTGAGCATATTGAAAGTCTTGCCCACGCCCGGGGCGTAACCGAGAAAGAGCTTGAACACGGGCTCCTTCTTACTCGGCGCTGCTTCTTCCAGCCACTGTTCGGGTGTCTTCGTCATGCCTATGTATTATCGTCCTTACCGTTCAGATGTCGAATCGATTAGAATCCTCGCACGTGAAGCGACCATTTAACAATCCGATCCTTCGCCTCCTGGCCTGCGTCGCGATCGTGTCAGGGATCGTTTTGGTATTCTCTGCATGGCTGCACGTCAATCCGGCGACAGTTGGATTCAGTTTCCTGCTCGCCGTCCTCCTGATCTCTACCACATGGGGATTACGCTACGCGATCTTCACGGCGATCCTGGCAACGGCAGCCTACAATTTCTTTTTCTTGCCCCCGCTGTTCCGGTTCACCATCGCCGACCCGCAAAATTGGATCGCGCTGTTTGCCTTTCTTGTGACCGCTGGAGTAGCCAGTCAACTTTCCGAACGCGCGCGCCGGGGCACCGCTTATGCGGATCAGCGAAGGCGCGAAGTGGAAAGGTTATACGCTTTCAGCCAGCAGTTGTGGCTGAGCGAGAATGTCTTCGAATTGCTGAACATCATTCCGAAGCACCTGGTCGACGCGTTTGAAGTCAGCGGTGCGGCACTTTTTCTGGAAGGTAAGCAGGAAACCTATTTTCTGGATGATCGCAGCCGAACTCTGTTCCCAGTCGATCAACTGAAGTCAATCAGCGATCGCGGCGAGCCGGTCCTCGACCGCGTGCAACGCGTCTGCTATATGCCGGTGCGCATGGGAGTGCGGTCGGTTGGCGCGCTAGGGCTGGCGGGGTGTGATCTTTCGCGTGAGAGCCTGGAGGCGATTGGCAGCCTGGTCGCAATTGCGATTGAGCGCGCCAACACGGTCGACAAACTCACGCGAAGTGAAGCGGCTCGCGAGAGCGACCGCTTGCGTTCCGTCTTGTTGGATTCGGTTACACACGAGTTCCGAACGCCGCTGACGGCAATCAAGGCATCGGCCGAAACTTTGCTCTCCGATGCAGACCTCGACAAACCGCAACGGATCGATCTGCTCCAGGTGATCAACGAAGAAAGCGACCGGCTCAACCGTCTCGTAGGAGAAGCGGGGGAAGTCGCTCAGCTCGATGCCCACCAGCTTCACTTTCAATTCGAAGCTCACCAGATGCGGGAGGCGATAGACCAAGCGATCAAGAATTCGCAGCCGGCGTTGCGAAACCACCCAATCGAAATCTCAATTCCATCGGGCCTGCCACCGGTCCGAATGGATCTCGACCGAATCACGGAAGTGATCTCCCAGTTACTGGACAACGCCGGGAAGTATTCGCCCGGGCAGGCTCCGATCCGTATTGGTGTGGAATTGAAAGCTTCGGAAGTGGTGACGTGTGTTGCCGACCAAGGCCCCGGAATCGATCAGATGGAACAGGAAATGATTTTCGAGAAATTTTATCGCGGGCGAGATCAGCGCATGATCATGCCGGGCACCGGCATGGGCCTTCCCATCGCCAAAGCAATCGTCGAACTGCACGGAGGCAAGATTGGAGTCGTCAGCCAGCTAGGCCGAGGATCGGTGTTCTACTTCTCTTTACCACTCTCCTAACGCGCCCTCGAGACAGCTTAGAACTTCAGTCCGACTGCTTGGCTGAGGAATGCACCGACCGGCGACATCTTGCGGCAAGCCGCAACAAATATCGACATGAACCTGGGGCTGCAGACTTGTGCATCGGTGAAGTCTACGGCTGTGCCCAGATCACGGAGCTTGAGGTCTTCGACGAATTCATGATCGGCCGGAAACCCGCGCGGGGCGCGGCTGAGCTTGCTGGCATCGTCCCAGTTGAAAAGTTTGCGGACCGTACCCCACTGCTCAGGGCGAGAGATGATGGAATTGCGCACGTGAAGCAAGATGGGCGGCTCAGGATGCCACAAACCACACGCCGCGAAACATCCTCCCTTTTCCAGATGCAGATAGAAGCCTGGCGAGTGAACGTCTTTGCCTTGATGCGAAAAGCGCATGGCGACGTGTGTCTTGTAGGGACGCTTGTCCGTGGAGAAGCGCGTGTCGCGATGGATGCGAAACAACGATCCACGTGTCAGCCGCGGGTCGGCAACGAGATAGGGTGTGATCTCGTACAACGGCGTGGCGAATTCCGTAATGAAGCGCAGGGCGGGTTGACGGACGCACGATTCGTATTCGTCGCGATGGGCGAGGAACCAGTCGCGGTTGTTATTACGCTTCAGTCTCGCAAGAAAATGGAAAAGGCCGGGGCTGAAGTAAGTTGGCATCGAAGATGTGAAGATATAAAGTAAGAAGCGGAACCGAAAAAGTAAAGCTCGATCTCGTGATCACGATATTCTAATGATTTGAGTATTGCGACCCAAAGGCTGTTTCTTGCATCTCATTGTGTGTTGGATCTGTTTTTGAAATTTACATTTCATTACAGAAATCCCCACTTCATAGCTTTCTGAAGCTCAAGGAGATGTGAGATGAAGTCCGTTACGTATTTGGCTGTGGTATTGAGTTTAGGGCTGCTGCTCCCGTACGGCGCTTTTGCGCGGGACAAGAACCAACGCTCTGTTGACATTTCTGATCCGGTGCAAATTGGAGGTACAAACCTGAAACCCGGCAACTATAAGGTGCAGTGGGAAGGCACTGGTCCCACGGTACAAGTCAAGTTCCTGCAATCCGGCAAGACTGTGGCCACAGCTCCGGCCAAGCTACAGATGAACGACGCTCAAGTGCTCGGGGACGGCCTTGTAACCGACGGTGCGACCGATAGCACGAGAACGCTGCGTGAGATCGATTTCGCTCACCAGAAAGAGGCGCTAGTCTTTACGCAGAGTGGAATGTGATCCTTTACGTCGTTTGTCGGACGTAAACGAAATGCGGCTCTGACACCTCGCAGCGGCCCGGAAAACCGGGCCGCGATTTGTCAGCGTGGTCGAGCGAATGTTTTCCGCCTCGTGCGCAGACTTATCGGGGAGAAGGATCTGGCAGTTGCGCGGCCGGGATACAGTGCGTCTACTTGCCCGGCGTCAACGTCAGCACGACTACGCGGTCGACTTCGTCTTTCTTCACCTCAGGAACGGTCAGGAGTAATCCATCGCTGCTCTGATGAAAATCAACGGCCGCACGGGTCACTAAATCCTGTGCGCTGCCAACTTTCTGCATTGTCGGAAGGGCCAGCAATTTCCCACTCCACTTGAGAATGTGCACATAAACTTTGTCTCCCTTCTGCGTTGTCACTCCCCAGTCCCCAGGTTCAATCGGCCCTCCGCGCGTTCCATAGATCGAATCGCCGTAACGCCCCAGCCATTCCCCAACCGCATGCAGGCGCTTGACAAATTCTTCCTGAATCTCACCGTTCGGCATCGGGCCGACATTCAGCAACAGATTTGCATTGTTCCCCGCGGCGCGCACCAGCATCTCTTCGACTTCTTCCGGGCTCTTGTATTTTGAATCGCCAATATTGAATCCCCACGAATCGTTCAGCGTATTGCAGCTCTCGAGGGGAAGCCGCTCGCTGACATACTTTGTGTTGAACCCGGCAGTGTTCTGTCCCGGCAGGTCGCGTTCAAACGTCTGCACATCTTCGCCGGGCTTAGGGGTTTGATGATGATTTGGAATAATCAGCGCAGCGGGTTGTAGGCGATGGATCAACGCGTAAGTCTTGGCGAGATGCCAATCTGCATCCGGTTTGTCCCACATACCGTCAAACCAGATTCCGCCAATCGGTCCGTAATTCGTGAGCAATTCGCGCAACTGACCATCCATGTAGTTGTCGAGATACGCATTCCAATCCCCGTGGTTGGGCCTGCCGTTTTGCCACAGGCCGTTGTCGGTCTCAGTCGCGCCCCGCGGATAATAATCCGGGTTGTGCCAATCGAGTTGCGAATAATAGAAGAACAGCTTGATTCCCTGCCGATGCGCTTCCTCGGCCAGCATCTTCAGCGGATCCTTCCCATACGGCGTCCGTTGCACGATGTTCCAATCGGAAACCTTCGAATCAAACATCGCGAACCCATCATGATGGCGTGAAGTAATCGTGATGTATTTCATACCAGCAGCTTCGGCAAGAGCGACCCACGCCTTCGCATCGAATTTCTCCGGATCGAAGAACTTCGGCAGACGGTTGTATTCCTCAACCGTCAGCTTTCGGTTGTGAAACACCCACTCACCGTCTCCCAGGACGCTGTAAATGCCCCAGTGGATGAACAATCCAAACTTCATGTCCTGAAATTCCTGGCGCGCCTGGAGATTTTCGGGCGAAGGTTGATAACCGGTCTGCGCAAGCGCAGAAGACAGGATGAAGGTCGCACAAGAGATGGTTCCTAGAACTGCGGCAAACCTACGCACTGGAGTCATGGTTCGAATCACCTCGGCAATGAGTCAATCGAGTTCCCGCACTCTCCTCAGGGTTTCTCTTCGGCAGTATGGAATATCTGAAACTCTCGAATGTGAGCCTCCGCTGTCGTAGCCAGGATATTCAGCCGTATCCGGGAAGCGGTTACTGACGGAAACGTGTCAATCCTCTTGTGCCCGATCGCGCGTCCTTCAACTATGGATTTCCAGACTCGGCCCGTCCACATTTCGATCCGAAAGCTCTCGACATGCTGCCCATCGTTCAGCCACTCCATAAGGAGCGAGTGGTCGAATGTCACCGGTCTTCGGAAGCTGACCTCGAGCGCTGCATGATGCGAACCGGTGGGTGCGGACCAGAAGGTTGTGGCATCGCCATCAAGCGCCAAATCGGCAGCACTGTCACTTCGGATATGCTCCTTCGCGATCAGGTTTCCTCCGTATCGTTTTCGAATGGCTGCCCCGAACTCCTCAAGGCGCTTCACGTCCACTTCCGGCAGCAGGCCCCGCCGATCGGGAGCAACACCCAGCATCAACTGTCCGCCCCGCCCTATCGTCGATTCGTACGTGGACACGAGTTCGTCGACGCTCTTGAGAGTCGATTCATCGTTCGGATGCCAGAACCAATGCCCCCTGTGAAGCGGCGTATCCGCCTCCACTGGCCGCCAACGCAGAAATCCGTGGCGATCGAGTACGTTCCAGCTCTCATAAGGGATGGTTCCATCCTCATTTCCCACCCAGCGGATGTCGCCATATTCAAAGAGCGCCACATCGGCAAAGACCAGAGTTCTGCGTCCAGTTGCGAAGGAGCAAAGACCTTCGGGCCCGCTGTTCCGTCTCCCCATTCGCGATCCAGGAAAGTGTTTGTTCCGAAATGGATGAGCACACCAAATTCAAGGTCCTGCCACTCGACTTGTTGCGGCGACGGCTTAACATCTGTGAAGCTTTGTGCGCTCGCTGACGGCAGGGCGCCGCTGGAGAGAAAAGCGAATCCGATGATCCAGAGCCCGAAGGCGCTCACAAATCTCCCGGTTCGCCTGAACCTTGAAAATGTGGACATCCGTTTCGAAGGCGTAAATTCCAGCACGACTGTCATGATACTCGGAGCCACGCCCGTTGTTACGGATTGCGGATTCGAAATGAAAATGCCTTGAGGCCTGGGCAGGGTTTGTCACGGGCCGGCTTTGATTTCCGCCGCCTTCCCGTTGTGATAGACGACCACTACCGCCTTTCCACCATTCGGATACCGTACAGTCTTCTCGTACGAGGTGTCGCCCGCATCGGGCACGCCCATTCCGATGGCGAAATCCGCTTGCAGTTCGTTCATCCCCGGCTTGATTTCATGTTGTTCGACGGCTTGCCATACATCGGGAGGCCAATGCTTGTAGAGTTGCCTCGGGTCCTCGACAAAGAACATTTCGTCTGAATAGATTTTGTACTGCTCCTCTTCCTCGAACCCAATCGGCACCGCGTAGTTCTTTCCTTCTTTTTCAAATACGGCCATCACTTGAGGCCGTTGTCCCGGCCCAGAAGGCTTCGCCATCACGACATCCTTAATGGCAAGCTTTTCGATCGGCAGCAATAGTCCTGCATCGTGATCGAAGTCAACCTTGTTGCTCGCCGGATCGTAGCTGTAATACGTGTACCGGTATCCTTCCTTCACCCACACCGGCTGCTGCGTGAGCTGCTTCGCAGTCTTCAGATCGTAGGGATACAGTTTCTTCGGAGTGACGTAATAATCCGGATTCGAATATCCAACGTCGCGCGCCTGTTTTTGTTGCTCAGCAGCGATCCGATCCTCATGTCGCTGGTAAAAAATGTATCCCGCGCGAGCCGCGGCCACGACCATTGCAACCACCAGCGCCAGTTGTATCCTCTGCTTCGTTTCAGGGCTCATCATGCACGTCCGTTCACGACGAATGTAGCAGAGTGCCAGGGGGCGGGCCTTTGGCGCTTCCCGGGAGAGGTGGTTAACCCGCACGGGCATTTTTCTCGTTGTACACTGAATCAGAGGAAAAGACGCAAATGCCCATCAGTCAGCAAGACGTTCTGAGCGCGCTCAAGAGTTGCTACGACCCCGAGATTCCGGTCAACATCGTCGATCTCGGCTTGATCTACAGCGTGAATTTCGCGGCCACCGCGGATGATAAGCAGGACGTCGCTGTCGAAATGACGCTCACGGCACAGGGTTGCCCTGAGCACGTCAACATCAGCGCGCAGGTCAAGTCGCGCATCGAGCAATTACCGGGAGTACGCAGCTGCACCGTCAACGTTGTCTGGACTCCCGCCTGGACTCCTGACCGCCTCAGCCCCGATGCCAGAAAGCAACTCGGCATCGAGTAACTCTGGACGTTACGGGATCAGCCACCAATCTCTTCCCAAGCTTCCACCGCGCTCTGTCCGGCGGCATCGGTGATGCGCTTGCCCGCGCGGCCGGCCATCTCCATGACGCGCATGCCGCGCTCGAAATAATCGGGCAGCGCCCGCTTCACTTTTTCAAATTTGTCCGGATACTCCGACGCGAGCACCGCAAGGCCCACACCCGTTGCCAGCACGCCCGCCGGATATCGTTTCTTCATAAAGAGAATCGCCGCCGCCCCAATCGATCCCATGACGACCGCCTTCTTCCAGCTCACCATACTCGTCTCCCAAGAGAGGATCTCGCTTGCAGCGATTGTACCGCAAGCATAACTTCAATTTTGGACGAGCGGCGCCCGTTGGACTCACTCCTCATAAGAGAACCAACATACGACCGCCTTGCAAGTTAGATTGAGAATCGGAGTGATGCGTTGTAAGAGCGCTCTGCCGAGAGCACTGCCGCAAGTGAATCGACCTCAGGTGGATTCTGACCGGGCAAGGATTTCTGAAACCGGGGTCAAGGCAGTACTCCTGCCAAATCTACTCCGCGCCGAATGTGCCCGTCCCGCGCCGGTATTCTCGCAACTCGATATTGAACCGCTTCAACATCGACTGCAGCGTCGTACGTTTGAGCCCCAACCGGCTGGCCGCGCCATCTACCCCCGACAACACTCCGTTCGTGTCCCGCAAAATGCGAATAATATGCTCCCGTTCCATCTCGGTGAGGTCGTCATCCCCGGTGCGCTGGTCCGATTCCAATTCGATTGGTGAGGCGGCGAGCTCCACTCCTTTAGTCAGAATCACCATCCGCTCAATCATGTTCTCCAGTTCGCGAATGTTGCCGGGCCAGTTCCAGTTCTGCAGAACCTCCAAGGTTTCTGCGGGAATGCTTTCGATCTTCTTCCCCATGAGCCCCGCGTGCTTCTGGACGAAATGCTTCACGAGCATTGGAATGTCGGACCGCCTTTCGCGCAATGGCGGCAACTGCACGGGGAAGACGTTGAGCCGATAGAAGAGATCTTCGCGAAACTTCTTTTCCGCCACGTTCCTGCGCAGATCGCGGTTGGTCGCCGAGATGATCCGAACATCAACGCGCAGCGTACGGACTCCACCGAGGCGTTCAAATTCGCGATCCTGCAGGACGCGGAGCAATTTCGGCTGTAACTCCAGCGGGAGTTCCCCGATTTCATCCAGGAAAAGCGTCCCTCCGTCAGCTAGTTCAATGCGGCCTACCTTCTGATTAACGGCACCTGTAAAGGCTCCCTTCTCGTGGCCGAAGAGCTCACTCTCGAGAAGTCCCGAAGGAACCGCCGCACAGTTGAGCTTGATGAAATTCTTTTCGCGCCGCGCGCTGAGCCGGTGAACCGCCCGCGCAACGAGTTCCTTTCCCGTACCGGTCTCTCCCAGCAGCAGGACCGTGGAATCCGTTGCCGCCACAATTCGCGCCTGCTTCAAAACCTCGAGTAGAGCCGGACTCTGTCCGATAATTTCTTCAAACCCCAGTTGCGCCGCAATCTCGCCTTCCAGATACAACTTTTCTTGCACAAGTTTATCTTTTGCAGCCTGCAGGCTGTCGGCAAGCGCCCTAAGCTTGGCAATATCGACAGCTGCGCCGGTAATTCCAACGATCTTGCCCTCGGCGTCGAGCAACGGCTCAATCGTTATATCGAGGGAGTAGTTTCCGCCGTTGTGTGGAATCACCACCTCTTCCCGCACTGCAGCTCCGGTATCCAGAACTCTATTCTTGAGCTTATTCAGCACTGCTGCCTTGTCTGGGCCGATGATCTCATCATCAGTCTTGCCTAACACCTCCTGCTGCCAGTAGAGCTGCGGATTGTAGATCCAGGTGTACCGCATCTGGAGATCCTGGTTGAAAACGGTGATCGGTGAATTCTTTAGAGCCACCCGAAAGCGTCCTTCGCTTTGCCGCAGAATTTCTTCAGATCGCCGGCGTTCGGTAATGTCACGCAGGATCGCCTGCATGCGCCCATCAGGGAGTCGCTTGCCCAGGACTTCCCCCGACAAGGTTGACCCATCTTTCCGCCGGAACTTCCACTCGTTCCGTACAGCCTGTCCCTGCAGAACGCGATGGCGATCTTCAGTGACTTGCGCCGCCTCCTCTGGCACCACGACGTCGGTAATTGCCAGCTTCAGAATATCCTCTCGGGTATACCCGAGCATCTCAGAGCCGGCCGGATTCACGTCAAGGAAGTTTCCCAGCGCGTCGGCCAGAAAAATGCCCGCGGGGGATTGCTCCACCAGAATCCGAAAATGGGTCTCGCTTGCCTTGAGTGAGGCTTCCGTCCGTTTGTGCTCGGTAATATCGAACACGGTGGACTGAATCACCAGTTGGTCCGGGCATTCAGTCAGCAGCGCGCTGTTGAGCAACACCCAGAAGGGAGTGCCGTCCTTTCGCCGTAGCTGCAGCTCCCGGTTAGAATATTGGCCGCTCCGCTTCAGTTCCTCCAACAGCACCTGCCGGTACGCTGGATCTGGATAGCACTCAAGAATCTGGCCGCCGAGACATTCCGCGGCATCGGAGTGCCCAAAAATTCGCGCCCACGCATCGTTGCAGTCGATCACTCGCCCGTCGAGTCCAATGATCGCGACTCCTGCCACGGTTCTTTCGAAAAGAGTCCGATACCGCCTCTCCGATCCGCGGAGTTCCTCTTCTACTTTCTTCCGCTCGCTGATATCCCTTGAGACAGCGACCACATATCGCCGCTCCAGTTGCACCAACTTGAAGCTCGTCTCCACTGGAAAGGTGGAACCATCTTTCCGCCGATGAGTCCCCTTCTGGATCAGGTATCCCGATTCCTGTAGCCTCTTTAGAGCCTTGCTCCATTTGGCCTCATCGATGTCGGGATTGATGTCGAATACCGTCAGGAAAAGTAACTCCTCCCGCGAATATCCAAGGTCCCTGCAGGCTGCCTCGTTCACATCCAGAAACCGCAACGTTTCGGGGTCGACCACCTCAACCGCGTCGTTCGACTGGTCAATCAGCGTGCGGAATAGCTTCAGCGAGTGCACTGCCCGCTTCTTCTCAGTGACGTCCCGCAACACCGCGGCAACCCGGTCGACCCCGTTCGGCCCGGAGATTGGGAAGTAGGAGATCAGCAGATCCCTTTGGCCGAGAGACGGATATTCGTACTTGAGTTCGTATTCAGTGACTCTACCCCGGAAACACTCGTCCAACTTCGGCTTCACCTCGCTCTCAAAAACAGTTCGTTCTAGAACCTCCACTGCCGAACGTCCAATCACCTGCTCTGGCTTCATCCCCCGATACTTCAGAAAAGCCTTGTTCGCAATAACGTACCGGTAGTCGCGATCTACGACGACGATCATTTCTTCCAGACCTTCAACAACTCTCTGAAATTCCTCGAGCCTTTCTTCTGCCTCTTTTCGTTCGGTTATGTCCTGCACCGTACCGACCGCGGCGGTCGGGCGTCCCTCCACATCTCTCTCCACGCCCGCCCGAATGCGAACCCATCTTGTTCTTCCTCCGACGAACACGCGCTCGTCTGCTTCATACGCGCCGCGCATGAGTGCCGATGCCCACTCTTCGCGGATTCGCAGGCGATCGTCGGGGTGAATGTTCTCCATCATCCCATCCGGCGTGACGGCGGAGCCCGCCGGCAGTCCCATGATCCGGCAAGCCTCATCGGAGAGTACGAGAGTATTTCCTTGAACGTTATGTCGCCAGCTCCCGATCCCGGCAACAGCCTGAGCGCGGTTCAGGTCGGCGTCGCTTTCACGCAACGCTTGCTCGATACGTTGCCGGCGCCCGGCCAGATAAGTCAAAAACAAGCCTATGATGGCGAACAGAAGCGATCCAATCGCACTCTCCGCACCGTGAAACTTGAGCGAGTTTCTGGGCTCGAGAAAGAAATACCAGCCGGCAAGTGTCGCCAGCAGCGTGGCCACGATTCCCGGCCCGACACCGGCCAGCAGCGCCACTAGCACAATCGCCGGGTAGAACAGAATGAAGGGCGGTTGGAACGGGCCGAAGAGGTCCAGCCCGAAATGCATCGCAGTTGCCGCCGCAACGGCGAGCACCGCAAAGCCGTAGCATCGAGGCCCGCTCCGCAGCCACAACGCTGGCGTGCCAACGGATTTCCTTGAATTGGCAGCACTCATAGCCAATCTCTCACTTCATTCAGGATGCCCGGGACTCGAATTCGCGTGCTGTGTTGATGATAATTTCCACTTCGCTTGAACTTGCGATGAGGAGTGGAAATGCGCTGATCGCAAGCTCGACCCCTGGGAGGCGACGGATCAGCGTTCAGGATTATCCCACGGAAAAATCCGTTCAGTGATTTTAATCACAAATCAGAATCCTGTTACGAAAATGGAACAAAGGGCTGCGGTGCGGTTCGTCCGGACAGCTCTGGGAGGGAGGAGTGCTTCAATGAAAAGCTAAAGCCATGCGAACAAATAGCTTAGGGGAGACATTCTCGCGTGTTTGCTGGTGAGATTTACAGCCGCACGAACGATATGCTGACGCCGTTAATCCGTTCCCGATATCGCTCGACGATGATACGCGCTCCATCCTCCCCGCAGATTTGCGATCGGGTTGGATTCTTGTCCGTGTCTCACTCCACTACTCTTTGACGGCCTTGTCGGTAATCTCAAGTCCTTTGTCGATGATCGAAAACGCTTCGTGCAGCTGCTGTTCATTAATGCACAGCGGGGGATTGGTGTAGAAACTGTTCCACCGCACCAGCGTGTAGAGTCCTTGTTCGCGGAAAAAGCGGCCGAGCGCCGCCATTTCTTCTGAAGTTCCGTTGAACGGAGCCATTGGCTGCCGCGTCTTTCGGTTGCGCACGAGTTCGAAAATCCCAAACAGTCCGATGGATCGCACAGCGCCGACCGACGGATGCTTCGCTTGCATCTCTTCCCCAAGCTGTTTCATCCGGCCGCCGATTTTCTTCGCATTCTCAATGAGATGATCTTCTTCGTAGACCCGAATCGTCGCCAGCGCCGCCGCGCACCCCATGGGATGCGAGTTGTACGTTAGGCCACCAAAGAAGACTTTGTCCTGAAAATGCTGGGCGATATGGTGCCGCATCCCTACCGCCCCCAGCGGCAGATAGCTCGCGGTCAGTCCTTTCGCCATACAGATCAAGTCCGGTACCACCTTCCAGTGATCGATGGCAAACCATTCGCCGGTTCGTCCGAATCCAGCCATGACCTCATCAGCGATCATGAGGATGCCGTATTTGTCGCACAGCTTGCGCACGCCTTGCATGTAGCCGTCCGGGGGAATAAGAATTCCATTGGTGCCGACAACCGTTTCAAGAATGAACGCCGCGATCGTGTGCGGGCCTTCGAGCTGCATGGTTTCTTCGATCATCGCCAGCGAGGCTTCCGCTGACTCCCACCCGCGCTCGATCCCGTGATATGGATCGAGCACCCGTACAACTCCCGGGATACCAGGCTCGGCGGCCCATCTCCGCGGGTCACCGGTGAGGGAGATGCTGCCTGCGGTCGCGCCATGATAGGAGCGGTAGCGCGCCATGATTTTGTGTCTGCCGGTGAAGAAACGCGCAATCTTGATGGCATTCTCATTCGCCTCGGCCCCACCATTGGTGAAGAAAAATGTGTCGATGTCGCCGGGAGTAATCTCGGCCAGCTTCGCGCCCAGCCGCGCTCGCGGCTCGGTCGCCATGAATGGATTCGCATAGCACAACTGCTGGGCCTGTTCGTGGATTGCAGTGATGACCCGCTCATCGCCATGGCCGATGTTGACCGACATCAGCTGGCTGTTGAAGTCGATGAAGCGCTTTCCTTCCGGCGTCCAGAAGTAAATGCCCTTCGCCTTGGCGACTGGAATGGGGTCGACCTTCGATTGAGCCGACCACTCAAACAAAGTATGTTTGCGGGTGAGGTCGACCATTTCCCGGCCGGACATAGTGGGCATGGCGAGAGTAGTGTTCATAAAGTCCTCATAATGGTTGTTAACCACGCAGACACGGAAGCACCGAGCAAAACATCTTCTTCTCCGTGACTCGGTGGTGAACTAAAATTTCCGGCTGTGTTCCTTTGCCCAGCGTTCCACGACGACTTTCTTGTCTGTGTAGAACTCGATCGCATCGCGTCCCTGACCGTGGAGATCGCCGAAGAAACTGTTCTTCCACCCGCTGAACGGGAAATAAGCCATCGGCGCGGCTACGCCGATGTTAATGCCGATGTTGCCCGCGGGTGCTTCGTAACGGAAACGGCGCGCCGCCGATCCTGAGGATGTGAACAACGATGCCTGGTTTCCATAAGCGCTGCGCTCCAGAAAGCTCAGTGCCTCGTCGAGATTATCGGCGTGCACGAGGCTGAGTACGGGACCAAAAATCTCCGTATCAGTGATCTCGCTGGTTGCGGGCACGTCGTCCAGAATCGTCGGCGTCACGAAATTGCCCGACTCGTGTTTCGGAATCTTCGCGTCGCGGCCATCGAGCAGAACCTTGGCGCCTTGCTTCTCGCCCACACCGATCAGATGTTCCACGCGCTCTTTGCTTTGTGGAGTGATGACCGGCCCCATTTGCACTCCGTCTTCGAGGCCGTTGCCGACTTTCAATTTTGAGGCGGCATCGGCGATGGAGTCTCGGAAGGTCTTCTGCGCTTCGCCGATGGTCACGGCAACTGAAACCGCGAGACAGCGCTGACCCGCACATCCAAATGCGCTGTCGCTGATGATTTGCGTGGCCATCGGCATATCCGCGTCGGGTAGAACGATGACGTGATTTTTTGCGCCGCCCTGGCACTGACAGCGTTTTCCCTGCTCGGCCGAACGGGAATATATGTAGCGCGCGACCGGAGTCGACCCGACGAAGCTGATGGCGCGAACCTTGGGATGATCAATCAGCGCGTCAACGGCAGCCTTGCCTCCGTTGACCAGGCTGACGACGCCCTTGGGCAAGCCCGTCTTTTCCATCAACTCGTAGATGTAGCGCATGGTCAGCGGCACGCGCTCGCTCGGCTTCAAAATAAACGTGTTTCCCGTGGCAATCGCGTAAGGCAGATACCAGAACGCGATCATGCCGGGGAAATTGAAGGGCACGATCGCTGCAACTACGCCGAGTGGCTGCCGGATCATCATTTCATCGATGCCGCGGGCTACATCTTCGAGGTTATAGCCCTGCATCATCATGGGAATGCCGCAGGCGACCTCGACGTTCTCGATCGCACGACGCATTTCGGCCTTCGCTTCGGCGAAGGTCTTGCCGTTTTCCATCGTAATGATGCGAGCGATGTCGTTGATGTGCTCTTCGAGCAGCATCTTGAGCCTGAACAACGGCTGGATCCGGTCTTCGGGTGGAGTACGGCGCCATTCCGGGAAAGCGGCGGCCGCGGCTTCTACCGCGGCGTTGACGTCATCGGCATTCGCGAGCGGGACGCTGGCCAAAACCTCTGCTGTTGCGGGATTGACCACGTCGCGCCATTCGGATGCGCGCGAGTCGGACCACTGGCCATTCACGAAGTTGGTCAGCCTGTTGGTGGGAGGGGCAGCTACGGTCATGAAAATGCCTCGGTGAAGAGTCGGTTTAGAGTACCCAATACTCCGTAACCAGTTGCCAGTGAAATCCCAGCGACTATTATATGGTGCCGACTAGGGTCTACTGAGTACCGAATACTCGGTACCGGCAACTGTTTTCTGGTCGCATACACTTGCGATTGCTGACTCGAGTACGGCGAGCGCCTCGTCCAATTCTTCGTTGGTAATAACGAGCGGCACCAGCACGCGGATCACATTGGAGTACGAACCAGCTGTGATCGTAATCAGGCCGCGCTCATAGCAATATTGCGTGATCTTCTTGGTTTCGTCGGCCGCCGCAGCTTTTGTTTCTTGCGACTTCACGAGTTCAATGGCTTGCATCCCACCAAGACCGCGCACATCGCCGATGATCGGCCAACGGCACTGCCATTCGCGGGCGCGGCGCTGAAAGCGATCGCCAAGTTCGTTAGCACGCGCCAGTAAATTTTCCCGCTCGAATAAATCGAGTACGGCGAGCGCGGCCGCGCATGACAGCGGATTACCAGCGAAGGTTCCACCAAGTCCACCGGGCCCGGGCGCATCCATAATTTCTGCGCGGCCAGTGACAGCGGCTATCGGCAATCCACCGCCAAGCGATTTTGCAGTCACCAAAAGGTCCGGCTCAATGCCGTAACGCTCGCTGGCAAAGAGCGCGCCGGTTCGTCCGAACCCGGATTGAACCTCGTCCGCAATAAAGAGAATGCCGTGCTTGAGGCAGAGATCGATCAACACCTTGAAATAATCCGGCGGAGGAGCGATGAATCCACCTTCTCCGAGCACCGGCTCGGAGATCACAGCAGCAATTTCTTCCTGAGCGACCACGCGCTTGAACGTGTCTTCCAGATGACGCGCGCAGTACAGATCGCACGATGGATACGTCTTCGAATACGAGCAGCGATAGCAATAGGCGAACGGGACGCGATAGACCTCGCCAGGAAACGGGGCAAAGCCAGCTTTGTAAGGATGCGTTTTACTGGTGAGGGCCAGCGTCATCATGGTGCGGCCGTGAAAGGCGTCTTCGAAGGCGATGATGCCGGGGCGCTTTGTGTAGGCCCGAGCGATCTTGACCGCGTTCTCTACGGCCTCGGCCCCGCTGTTGACGAAGATCGTCTTCTTCGCGAACTTGCCGGGCGTCACTTCGTTCATGCGCTCGGCCAGCCGAACGTAACTCTCGTAGGGCGTGACCTGCACACAGGTATGCAAAAACTGATTGAGTTGGTCCCTGACGGCATCGACGACTGCTTCCCGACGATGCCCGACGTTGAGGCAGCCTATGCCGCCGGCGAAGTCGAGGTAACGGTTGCCGTCAACATCTTCGAGCCAGGCATCTTCAGCTTTGGCAACGTAGATCGGCGTCCCGTGCGAGAGGCCGCGGGGCACAGCCTTGGCACGGCGCTCGTGGAGGGCTTTGGACTTCGGCCCCGGAATGGATGTGCGAAGTTGAATAGTAGACATCTTAAATTCCCGTCGTTAGTCGTTCGTCGTTGGTTCCGGATAACCGGCTTCATCGTCGCTCAATGTAGATCCTTCGCTCAGTCAACGATGACCGGCTGTTACTCGCAACCGATAGGTACCGACTGAACAATGTCCTTCAGTACCAGCCGATCGGCGCTTCGTTCAAGTTGATGTGTACCTGCTTGGTCTCGAGATATTCTTCGATGCCCCAAGGGCCAAGTTCCCGGCCAAAGCCGGATTGCTTGTAGCCGCCCCACGGTGCTTCGACATAGGTCGGCTGCATGTGGTTGACCCAAACGATGCCGGCGCGCAACGCCTTCACAGTGCGCATCGCTTTGAAAATATCGCGAGTCCAGACAGCCGCGGCCAGGCCATAGGGCGAATCGTTGGCGATCTTGAGAGCGTCCTTTTCGTCTTCGAACGGAATCACGGCAGCGACCGGGCCGAAGATTTCTTCGCGAGCGATGCGCGCGTTGTTGGAGACGTCGTAGAAGATCGTTGGCTGGACGTAGTAGCCCTTCGCGAATTTTTCCGGCCGCCCGCCACCCGAAGCCAGTTTCGCTTCTTTCTTGCCGAGGTCGAGATATGAGTTCACGCGGTCGTACTGTTCCTTGCTGACGAGCGGGCCCATTTTCGTATCGCGATCGAGCGGAGGGCCGAGTTTGATCTTCTTCGCCTTCTCGGTCATTGCGTCGACAAAGCTCTTGTAGATGGATTTCTGCACCAGGATGCGGCTGCCCGCCGAGCACACTTCGCCCTGGTTGATGAAGACTCCGAAGAGAGCACCATCGATGGCGGCTTCAAAGTCGGCATCCGCGAAAAAGATGTTAGGAGACTTGCCTCCGAGTTCGAGGGTAACGCGCTTTACTGTAGCGGCTGCCTGGGTGACGATAATCTTGCCCACGGCAGCGCTGCCGGTAAAGGCGATCTTGTTCACGTCGGGATGCTGGACCAGCGGAGCGCCGCAAGTCTCTCCGAAGCCCGTGACGATGTTGATGACTCCGGCGGGAAGGCCGCAGTCGGCAAAGTGCTTGGCCAACTCCAGAGCGGTGAGTGGCGTTTGCTCGGCAGGCTTGAGGACGCAGGTGCATCCTGCCGCCAGTGCGGGCGCGAGCTTCCAGGCCGCCATGAGCAGCGGGTAGTTCCAAGGAATGATTTGTCCGGCGACACCGACGGGTTCTTTCAACGTCAGACTCATTGCGTTGTCGGGAACGGGATTCACATAGCCGACAACCTTGGTGGCGAGGCCACCGTAGTATTCGAAACAAGTCGCGACATCATTCAGATCGTATTCGGCCTCGACAATCGGCTTGCCGGTGTTGCGGCATTCGAGTTCAGCGAGCGCAGGAAGATTCTGGCGAACTTTGTCGGCTAGCCGAAAGAGGACGCGGCCGCGCTCTTGCGCCGTGGTCGTAGCCCAGGGACCATCTTCGAATGCGGCTTTGGCAGCGGCCACGGCGAGGTTGACGTCGTCCGGGTCTGCATCGGGAACCTGGGCGATGACTTCTTCGGTTGAGGGATCGTAAACGGGAAAAGTCTTTGCGGATCGGCTCGCGACCCATTCGCCATTGATGAACATCTGATACGTCTTGACCTCGGTTTGAACTCCACTGGGCATCGTGGCCCTCCTGACAGGGGCTGAAGGCCCCATGATTCTTGAGTCCGCGGCGCAAAACCGAGCCGTGAGACGAGTCTTTTTCTCGCGCTCGAACTGCCTTACTAGCGGCGACCCTCAGTCGCCGGGACGGGAGACGCGACCGTCCCTACTCCAATCTGTTGCACCACTTTGCGCCGGCCATAAACGAAAAAGAAGAATGCGGCAAGGCCGACGAAAAAGAGAGTGCCGCCGAACATCCATAATTCATAAGACCATAACGAACTGATCTGCTGCGCCGGGAAAAATACCAGCGCAATACCGAGAATCGTCGTGAGCAGGCCGCTAACGCCCGCAACGAACATCGTCGTCCTGCCGTACTGGCCTTTCGAAACGGGTTCGGTTACGGCGAACTTCACCAGCGCGCCGAACATGTAGACGAAGGGAACGAGTTGTAACACGACTGCAAGAGAAAGAAGCTTCTGAAAGGTCTCCTGCACCCCAGCGCCGGCAAAGTTGAGAATGACCAAGACAGCCGAGACAATCCCCTGGACGATGAGCGCCGCATAAGGTGTTGCGTAACGCGAGTGAATGTTGCCGAGCCACGATGGCATGTAGGAATCCAGCCCGGCGACGAATGGGATGCGTGCAGAGCCGCCCATCCATGCAGAGCCGATGCCGGCAATCGAAAGGCTCAGCATGAGCGCAAACGGGATTGTCATCCAGGTCAAGTGAACCTCGCCGGCCATGTGAGTTACTGCCTGCACAATTCCCTGCAGTACGTTGACGTTCTTTCCAACAGCGATCAGTAGAGTCAGCGTTGCTCCGATGTAGAGCGCGCCGGAAAGAACTCCGCCCCATGCGACGGCACCGGGCAGCGTACGGCTCGGATCCTGAATCTCGTCTCCCATGACGGAGGCGAGTTCCAGTCCCACGAGCCCGAAGCAGATGACGCCGAAAGAATTCAGAACAAATTTTGGATTTGCAGGGATGGCAAAGTCTGCGGCGGTAATCGTGGTTCCAAAGCGCGACCAGATCACAATGCCCAGCCCGATTAGAACAGCGGCTGCGACAAAAGTCCCGATCGCGCCAAGATTGTTAATCCATTTACCAACGCCCAATCCGAGAATGTTGAACAGGGTCAGCAAGGCCAACAGGGTGAGCGACGCCATCGCGGCGAAACCCTTGTTGTCGGCAAGACCTTGGTGACCGGGGCCGAGTACGTAGACTGAAACGCCGACAAAGTAGAGCATGACCGTCGGCACGTAGAGCATATTGTTGGTCCAGTAGCACCAGCCGGAGAGGAATCCGTGGAAGTCGCCGAAAACTTCTTTCGCCCAAAGATAAACTCCCCCTTCTCCGGGATAGCGATGCGCAAGTTCGATTACGGCGATGCCTTGCGGCCAGAAGAAGAGGAGGAGAGAGATGATCCACAGCCAAACGGTCACTCCGCCGTTGGCGGCAATGGACGGAACCACATTGAGGTTGAAGACCGCCACGACAAACAGCAACACGAGATCGCGGCGCCCGAGAGCACGAATCAGATGGGGCTGAGCGGCGGATTGTGGTGTCGTGGACACGATGGCTTGCGAGTAGTCGTGGGTCAGTTGCCCGCATCTTCAGCAGTCACCAACGGAGGCCTTCGTACCTGCGCTATTTGACCGATGAAACCCTGACAACTGACCACTGACGTTTAGTGCGCGACTTCCGCCGGGACCCGTTCGCTGCGCTCCTGTTGCGCCTTTGCGAGCGAGGCGGCGATGTCGTCGAAAGCGGCCAGGTGCTTGTCGATGTCGGCTTCGGTATGCTGAACCGAGATCGTCCACTGCTCATCCCACCAGTAGGGTTGAGCCATGACCCCACGGTTGACCATGCCGAACCAATAATGACGCCACAGATCGACGTCAATGACGGTCCAGTCGCGATAGTTGACGATTTCCTCCGGATACAGCATCAATGCGCCATTCGCTCCGGCTTGCGCGATGTAAGCTTGCAGACCGACTCTCGCGATGGTCTTACGGTAGCCGTCAGCCAGCTTCCTGCTGAGTTTTTCGACCTTCGCATAGTTATCGCGCGTCAGGACCTCGCGGAAGGTCGCTAGGCCCGCAGCCATTGAAACTGGATTGGTGTTATAAGTTCCGCCGTGAAAGACCTTGTGCTGCGAGATCAGGTCCATTACTGATTTGCTGGTACCGAAGGCAGCCAAGGGCAAACCGCCACCGATCGACTTGGCCAGGCAAATCATGTCGGGATGAACCCCGAAGTATTCGCTGGCGCCTCCCCAGCACAGCTTGGCGCCGGTTTTGACTTCGTCGAAGATCAGTAGCGCGCCGCTCTTGGTGCAGATGTCGCGCAGTCCTTTGAGGAAGCCGGGTTGCGGCAGGCAAAGTCCAACGTTCATGAGGATTGGTTCGAGGATGATCGCTGCGATCTCTCCCGGATTTTCTTTGAACCGTCGCTCGACGCTGGCGAGGTTATTGAATGTGGCGATCAGCACGTTGGCGATTGCGGACTTTGGAACGCCGAGCCCACCGGAAACCGCGGTCGGAGCATTGACATCACCATAATCGGGGGCGTGCGGCTTTACGCTGACCAAGGCGCTGTCGTGCAGTCCGTGATAAGCGCCTTCAAACTTCACAATCTTGTCGCGTCCGGTGGCGGCGCGTGCGAGACGAATGGCATGCATAGTAGCTTCGGTGCCGCTGTTGCCGAAGCGACACATCTCGACGGGGAATCGGTTGCAGATTTCTTCGGCCAGCTCCCACTCCATGTCATGCGGCATGCCAAACATCGTGCCGGTGGAAAGACGCTTTTCGACGGCCTTCATCACGGCAGGATGGCAGTGTCCTGCCATAAGCGCACCGAAGGTTAAGTTGTGGTCAATATATTCGTTGCCATCGAGGTCGCGGAATCTACTGCCGCTGGCTTCTTTCACGAAGATCGGCCACGGATCGTAAGCGCGATAGTTGCTGGCAACGCCGAGAGGAATGCGTTTGAGATTTTTCTTATGAGCTTCGGCGGACTTGGGCGTTCGCCGCTCGAAAGTGGCGAGTTCTTTCTGCAGATCGGGGTACATCGAGGTCTCCGAGAAAACTCAGGCCGGCGGGTCTACCGTGGGCCATTAGAATGCCGGGACGGCGGGCCGTCCCGGGATTGCATCTGTAATTCAGTCTACTCTTGCGTCAGAAATAGAACTTCAAAGCGAACTGCACCAGGCGCGGATCCTGAGCCTGGGTAATCTTTCCGAACTCCGTCGGACCGTCGGAGAAGTGACCATCCGGGTTATAGAAGTTCGTGTGGTTGAAGACGTTGAAAATCTCGGCGCGGAACTGGAAGTATTTCTGTTCGGTGATCGAGATTTTCTTGTGAATAGAAAAGTCCCAATCCTCAAGTCCCGGACCGCAGCAAATCGCGCGTTGTGTTCCATTATTAAATTGGCCGAGCGCTGGAACAACGGCGTTGTTTGGATTGGTCGCTGCAGTGGCGAAATCGTTGGGATCAAACCAGAAACCGCCGTTCGTCTTGGGATCGAGCTTTTGAAAGGGTGCGACCCGACTCGGTGCTTCGGTACCCAGGAAGAAGATGCTGTCAATCAGTTCCGTGTCGTCCTCGGTATCGAGGCGGATGGGGAATCCGCTCTGGAATTGCGTGATACCGGATACGGCCCAGTCATCGACCAACCTGCCCAGGAAGCCCTGATACTTTCGCGTAGGGATCTCCCAGTCGTAGCTGATCACGAATCGCTGTTTCGAGTTGAAGAGGGATAAGGCACGGCTGGCGCGGTAGTTGTAAGGGTCGAGCGTCTCTTCAAAAGTTGATCCGTCGTCGAGGGACTTACTCAACGTGTACGCTGCCTGGAATTGCAGGCCGCGGGAGAAACGCTTTTCGAGCATCGCCTCGAAGGCGTTGTAGCTGGAGTTGGCGATGGTATCCTCGGCGAAGACATCGCTGAACACCGGAATTCCATCAGTCGGGCAGCCGTTGCCGGTGGTGGGATCGCATGTGGGTGATGAATAGGGGCGCAGCCCCACAAATTGCAAGGTCTGCCCCGTACCATTTACCACCTGGCCGTTCGGCATGTGGAACGGGTAGCCGGACGGAACGGTCACCGTCCACTGGCTGTCTTCGAGGAGTGGCCCGCACTGAGTGGGCGCTCCGTAAGACATGACGTTGTTGTTGTTCTGCATGTAGATATTGGCCAGATCCACGCAAGTCTGCGGGGTAGAAGGGTTGATATCGTGGGCGGCAAGCAGACGATGTCCCTGCGAGCCAACGTATCCGACCTGCAGCATGAGATCCCGAGCGAGTTCTCGCTGAATTGTCAGGTTGTATTGAGTGGTGTACTGCGTGCGCAGGTGCGGCTGGAAATCGCCGTAAAGAAGGATGGGCCGAAACAGAGAGTAGTCGACCGACTGTCCGCGAGTTGGACTAAGAATACCGTTAAACGGGTTCGGCGCTATGGAACCTCCGTTCTGATAAACGAAAGGAGTGTTGAAGAATGTTTCGTATAGGGCCGAACTTCCACCGAAAGGCGGCTCTGCGCCAAATTGCGCCATGACGAGTTCTTCAATCGGGTTGTAGAAAATTCCCCAGCCGGCGCGGATGCTGGTCTTTCCCGACTTTCCCGGACTCCACGCAACTCCTATGCGCGGTGCGAAGGCCTTGTAATAGGTGCTTGTCAAAGCCGGTGGGACGCCCGGATCGCCCGGCACTACTAGACCTGTCGGGGTTACACCCACCGCACCGCAATCGGGGCTCGACACTCCGAAATAGCTTTGGCTCAGTGGGGAAAGGGCGCAGGGATAGATGGTCGAGTTCTGGCCAGGGCGGAACGTCTCAACGTGCTGGGCGACGTCGGTCGGAGGAGTATCGAGTTCCCAGCGTAGGCCATAGTTCAACGTCAGATTTGGCTTGATCTTCCAGCTATCTTGTACAAACGGATACACGGATGTCCCTCGGACATCTTCGCGTTGACCCGAGCCTTGGATGTATTGGTCGGACAGTCCGAGAAGGAACTCCGCATAATTGTCCTGGTCTCCAGGAAAAATCGCATTCGCGCCGCTGTTGTTGAATGTGAAAAATCCGTTCACGTCGAAGTAGTAATACTGATCGAAGCGCTGACGCCGGATATCGACACCAAACTTGAAGGTGTGATCGCCCTTCACCCAAGTCAGGTTGTCCGACCACTGAAAGCTGTTCCCCACTTGAGGAAGAAAGCCCTCGTAGTTGTTGCCGAATTCGGCTCCCCCACTGATTTCTACCTCGGGCACACCGGTGATCGTAGATGGCAGGCCGGGAGTAATTCCTGCTTTGCCGGCGGGAACGCCGAAGCTGGAGATAAGACTGTTGATGGGGGCCGAATCGGACGTGCCATTAAAGCAGAAAGCGGTTGCAGCTCCGGTGCAGGACGCACTTACGGCGTTCGTGGTTTGCGGTTTCAAGAAGCCAAGCTGACCTTCCCGCATGTAGGTGAAATGAGCTTCATTGACAACGGAGTTAGTGATCGTCCAGTCGTGAGTGAAATTCCATTGTTGGAAGCGACTGTTGTTGTAGCTGCCGAATCCGGGCACGTTGGCTCCGGCTCCTTCGAATTCGTTGAAGGGCTGAAGCTGTCGCGCGTCGTTAAAGTAGTAGTACCCCGTGAAATTTTGGTGGTCGTTGATTTTGTGATCGATCCGAATCGTGAACTGGTCCTCGTTGTCGCTACTGACGGGAACTGTCACGCTGGCGCTTGGAATGTAGCCCATTAGATTGGCAGCGACGGGATCCTGACAGGCAGCCGGGATAACACCGTTCGGAAAAACACTAGACCAGTCGATCAACCCAGTGTTCGCGTCGGGAGTGAGATTGGAAATCCCCCCAGGCGGCAAACCCAAAGCAGAGTCGCATCCTGTGCGGCCGTCCAGCACTTGCGCCACAAAAGGATCCGAGATACCCCCGCTGCCGACGCTCGTCGCGCTCGGTACGGGAAAGCCTCCTACGCCAGAAAAATCGCCAGTCCTTTCTCCGCTGGTGGGAACGTTCACCTCCTGACCGGTGATTCCTTCACGAACGCGGCGGCCTTCATAGGAAACGAAAAAGAAGGTGCGGTCCTTCTTAATGGGGCCACCCAGAGTACCGCCATACTGGTTCTGGTTCCATTGCGGGCGACCGGCTATGTCGAAATAGTTCTTTGCGTCGAAGATCGTGTTGCGGAAATATTCGTAGATGTTGCCGTGCAGAGCGTTGGAGCCCGATTTGGTGATCACGTTAACGACAGAGCCTGAGTTGCGGCCGTACTCAGCGTCGAACGTGTTCGTCAGGACGCGGAACTCTTCCACGCTATCGGGGGTCGGCTGCACCGTGGGCAGGTTGACGAATTGATCGTTGGCGTCGCCGCCATTGACGCTGAAATTGTTTGCGCGGGTCCTACCTCCATTCACCGACACCGAGCCAGTGTCTTGCGAGCCGTAGAAAAGGCTTCCGTTTCCATTTCCCAGCTGTGCCTGCACGCCCGGTTGAAGCTGCAGAAACTGGTAGGTATCGCGTGAATTGAGCGGCAATTCGTTGACTGAGCGGTCATTGATCACAGCGCCCAGTTGTGTGCTGCTCGTGTCAACCTGTGGCGCTTCGGAAGTAACGTCAACGGTCTCTTGCGTCGCGCCGATCTGCAAGACGGAGTTGAGGGTCACGACCTGGTTGACGTCGACGGTGATGTCCTTCTGCAGATTCTTCTTGAAACCCGTCAGCTCAAAGCTCGCCTGGTAGGTGCCGGGTGCTACGTTGACGAAGGAATAGTCGCCGCTCTCGTTGGTTTGCGCTGTCCGGCTGATGCCGGTGGCTTGATTCGTAAGGGTGACTTTCGCACCGGCGAGCACCGCACCGGAGGGATCCGCGACACGGCCGAGGATACGTCCGGTGGCACCCTGGCCAATGAGCAGGGAGGGAATCACCAGACCAACAACGACAAAGCAAACTGCAAACCAGCATGCTCGCAGTGACGGCATGGAACCTCCAGACATCTCGGGAGAGTTTGATTTTTGTTTGAAAAGCGCCTGCTTGTATCCTGGGACAACCTTGCTATAATCCCGCAAGGTTAGAGAAGCGGGGCAGGAACTGTCAAGGGGAAAAAAACGCGTCCTTCGCATAGAAATTTCTTATCGCGGGGATATCGCCTAAACCGTGTTTGGCCATGAAACCGAACCGCGCTGAACCTTACTTGAAGATCGGAGATGTGGCGAAGACGGTAGGAGTGTCGCCGTCGGTGATCCGCTCATGGGAAAGTCTGGGACTGGCGCAGCCGCGTCGCACCGAGAGCAAGTACCGCCTGTACAGCGCAGAAGATGTAAAGCTGCTGAAGCGAGCGCGATTTCTGCGAAAAGTGCGCGGGCTAAACGCGGCGGCGATTGTCCAATTGCTGAAACGCGAAGGAAAGCTTCGTCCGGCGGGCGATGGGAGCGCGGGAGCGATCGGAGCCCATTTACGACAACTGCGTGCGCGGCGAAGGCTCTCGCTGGCTCAGGTAGCACGGGCAGTCAGGATTTCGGTGGGATTTCTTAGCGCGCTGGAGCGGTCGCAGATGAGCGGCTCAGTAGGAACATTGCGCAAGCTGGCGCGATTCTACAAAACGAACATTCTCGACTTTTTTGATGCTGGCGGCGTAAGCAGCCGGCAGGTTCGGCCCGCAGGACGCAAAGTGTTGGAAGCCGGCGCGGGCGTGCGCATGGAATTGCTGGCGTGGGGCAACACCGTGATGGAGCCGCACCTGTTTCGCATTGCGCCCGAAGCAGGCAGCGGCGATCCTTACACCCATGAGGGCGAAGAGTTCATCTACGTTTTGAGGGGAGATTTGGAAATCGTGGTGGCCGGTGACGAATACCGCCTTAAACCCGGAGACAGTTTTTATTTTGAAAGCGCAACGCCGCATCGATGGAAGAATCCGGGGCGCAAAGAGACATGGGTGTTGTGGGTGAATACGCCGCCGACGTTCTAGGCAAAGATATGGACTCGGCAAGAAGCGGAGCAAGTCGGAGGGAAACCATGAATTGGCAACGGATATTTCGATTGTTGCCTTTGCTGGCAGCATCCGTGCTGGTCGGATCTTGCGCTAAGAAGACGCCCACGCTGAATCTGCTAGTGTGGGAAGGATACGCGGATCCTTCCTTCATTCAGTCTTTCGAAGAGCAGAATCACTGCAAAATCTCCGCTTCGTACATGGGATCGAGTGATGAACTGGTGGCGAAACTACGGGGCGGTAGTGCCGGAACTTATGACGTGATTTCGCCGTCGAGCGATGTGGCGACGTCGATCGCTCAGGCGGGATTGGCCGCACCACTCGATCTCTCGCAGATCCCAAGCTATAACCAGCTTTCTCCGCAGCTTACTTCCCTGCCGCTGGTGCGAGTCAAGGGTCAAGTATATGGCGTGCCATTCATGTGGGGACCGGATCCAATCATCTACGACACGACGGCCTTCCCCCAGCCTCCGGATTCGTGGAATGTGATGTGGGATCCGAAATACAGGGGAAAAGTCTCGGTCTGGGACGATTTGTCGACAATCTACATGGCAGCGCAAGTTCTCGGGTACGACAAGCCCGACCCATCTCAGCTCTACAACCTGAGCGACCAGCAACTGGAGGCTGTAAAGAAAAAGCTGTTGGAGCTGAAGCCCAATATTCGAAAGATGTGGTCGACCGGGGGAGAATTGACCAATCTGTTTGAGAATCACGAGATCGTGATTGCGATGGGGTGGCCGTTGAATACCGTGGATCTGAAGAAAGCAAACTTCCCGGTGGGGGAAACGATTCCAAAAGAAAATACGACGGGGTGGATCGATCACTTGATGATCACCGCGGGAAGCGAGAACAAAGAACTGGCGCACAAATTTCTGGAATACATGGTCGAGGCCAAGACACAGAAATTGATAACGGATAAAACGCAATATGTTCCGGCAAACCCGCAAGCGGGAAGATTTATGACTCCAGAACAGGTGAAGACGCTGCACCTCGATGATGTAGACAGTTATCAGAAGCGACTTTATTTCTGGCAGAATGTGCCCCGACGCGCGAAGTACAACGAGATTTGGAATGAAGTAAAGGCCGCGCAATAGAAAAATGGCGCTCGCCGCACGAGATAGGCTCCAGGTGAGCCCGCGAAGGATGGAAAACAAACTATCGGAAACTACTCATGACTTCCTCAACTACTCCTGACGTGGCAACGGTGCGCGCAACGGGCGCCGGGCGAGCCACGCTATTAGGCATTCGAAATGTGGCCAAGAACTTCGGTCGCAACGTAGTGTTGCGGAACATTTCTTTGGAGATTGCGGAAGGCGAATTTCTCACTATCCTGGGGGAGAGCGGATCCGGGAAAACGACGCTGCTGCGCATCATCGCCGGCTTCGAGAATGCGAGTTCGGGCGAGGTCTGGATGGGTGGGGAGCGACTGGATCAGCTACCTCCCTACCGGCGGCGCGTGAACACCGTTTTTCAGAGCTATGCACTCTTTCCCCATCTCACGGTCGAAGAGAATGTTGGATACGGGCTGCGAGTCGCGAAACACCCCGAGGGCGAGATTACACAGCGAGTGGCCGAAGCGCTGGACAAAGTGAAGATGACGGCGTACGCGAAGTCGAAACCATCGAAGATCAGCGGCGGACAGCAGCAACGAGTTGCGCTGGCACGTGCCCTGGTAAACCGGCCAGGCTTGCTGTTGCTGGACGAACCGCTTTCGGCACTGGATGCGAATTTGCGGCGGCAGATGCAGGTGGAGCTGAAATCACTGCAGCGGGAGGTCGGAATCGCGTTCGTATTCGTTACGCACGACCAGGAAGAAGCGATGGTGATGTCGGACCGCATCGCGCTGCTCCGCTCGGGCGAAATGGAACAAGTAGCAACGCCGCGTGAGATTTACAGCCGTCCGGCAACGGCATATGCAGCGCAGTTTATCGGGCATACGAACCTTCTGAAGAGCGAGGTGCGCAACGGCCTCGTGCGATGTGGTGCGCTTTCCTGGAAGGAATCCCTTCCCGACGGACCTGTGCTTTTTTCCTTGCGGCCGGAGCAGATTCGACTGGCTGGAGATGGAGCATCGCCTGGAGTGGTGCGCGTTCGTGGCCGCGTTGTGCATCAGGCGTTTCACGGCGCTACGGAGTTGACTCGCGTGGAATGCGCCGGCGGGCTCGTGCTGGTGGTTCGAACGGTAAGCGGAGAATTGCAGAACGACGTCGAATTCGAATTCTCTCCCTCTGATGCCGTGATCGTACGCGAGTCTCCGGAGCGGAACTAATGTTTTCCCGTGCTTACAAGACGATGGTGACCGCGCCGCCTTTGCTTTGGGTCGCGGTGTTTCTGCTGGTCCCATACCTGCTGATGTTCTGTTATAGCTTCTGGTCGGTGTCTTCTTCACAGACCATTGTGCACGCATGGAATCTCGATAACTATAAGGAGTTACTCCAAAAGACGGTTTATTGGGAGACACTGCTGCGCTCGATGTGGATCGCGGCGCGAGTGATGCTGTTTTCGCTCGTCCTGGGATATCCGCTCGCATATTTTCTTTCCTTCCATGCCGGCAAGCGGAAGGATCTGCTTTACCAGATGGTGATTATTCCGCTCTGGGTCAGCTATCTGGTCCGGGCCTACGCGTGGAAGACGATTCTCGGTTCCGATGGCGTGTTGAACATGCTGTTGCAATATGTCCATTTGACGAATCATCCGCTTGATTTCCTGCTCTACAGCCCATTCGCAGTTGTGCTTACGCTCACGCATATCTACACGCCGTTCACTTTTCTGCCGATCTACGCAGCACTGGAACATATACCTCACAGCCTGGTCGAAGCCTCTTATGATCTGGGCGCGACTCCATCGCAGACTTTCTGGAAAGTGATTTTCCCGCTATCGATTCCCGGGGTTCTGGCGGGCGCAACGTTTGCGTTTGTGCTGAGTTTGGGAGACTTTCTCGCGCCCTTACTGCTCGGCGGGCCGAGCGGCATCATGATCTCGAACGTCGTGGTCAGCCTGTTTGGCGCAGCCTACAACTGGCCGCTGGGTGCCGCAATCTCCCTGGGGATGCTCCTGCTCGTGGTGAGCTTGTTGTTTTTCTCCGAGCGGCTGGAAAAGAAATGGAGCTTCTCGTGAGTAGCGAGGCTAATGTTCGCAGCTCGCGCTGGCTGCTGGCGCATGCTACGGCAGTATTTGGTTTTCTATACCTACCCATCGCTGTTCTCATTCTTTATTCGTTCAACGGGCCAGGAGTGGGGGGATTTCCGCCGCGGCATCTAACGCTCGACTGGTACCGCCTTCTGTTTCGAGACGGGCCAATCTGGGACTCTGTGCTCAATAGCCTGCAGGTCGCCTTCGCGGCAATGGTGATTTCGCTGGCTTTCGGCATGCCCGCCGCGCTGGCCCTGGATCGAGTTCAATTCCCAGGCAAGGCATTCTTTCGACGCCTGGTCCTGCTCCCGCTGATTCTCCCCGGCATTATCACAGGGCTCTCGTTGCTTATGCTGTTCAATTTATCGGGCGTAAAGCTGAGCCTGCTTACAATCACTCTTGGCCACGGGACAGCGCTGATTTCTGTAGCGACAACGGAAATCTTCGCTGGTCTGCAGAAGCTCGATCGGCGGCAGGAGGAGGCGTCGCTCGACCTGGGCGCGAATTATTGGCAGACATTCTGGCGGATCACCGTACCGAACCTAAGACTGTCGATCATTGGCGCGGCGCTGCTGATTTTCACGTTGTCGATGGATGAGATCGCGGTTAGTTTTTTTCTGATCGGCCGCGACAACACCTTGCCATTGGAGATCTGGGGACGGTTGCGACGGGGCATTACTCCCGAGATTAACGCCGTGTCCACAGTTATTTTTCTCTTTTCACTTGTGACAATCATCTTCTGGTATCGGCTGCGCATGCGCACCGAAGGCCACGCAGACGTTGGAATGGAGTTGCTGGAAACAGAGCCATAGGCCTGGGGGCTTCAATGAGTGCCAATCGCAGGGACTTCATCAAATTTGTAGTAGCGGGAGCCGTAACCGCGGGATGCCCGGTGGATATGTCGCTGGTTGCCGCGCAGAGCTCCGATGCGCATGCGGCCGCCGAGGTGGACGGCGAGGACAATCGCATTTGCCACCAGGTCCGTGATGGCAAGGTGTTTTCGCGTCCTCCGGCTACAGAAAAGCACGATGTTGTGATTGTAGGTGGAGGCGTGAGCGGCCTGACTGCAGCATATCGGCTGCAACATCGTGACGTCTTGTTGTTGGAGAAGGAGCCGCACTGGGGCGGTAATGCTTTCGCCATGGAGTATGAAGGCAGCGTCTATGCGACTGGTTCGGCGTTCTTGTGGACCGGTTCAGAAGCATTTCGTTTTGCCAAGGAAATTGGTCTGGAACCGCTGCCGGTGAATTGCCCGGACGGGAGCATCATCCGCGGAGAATTTATCCCAGACACGTGGGGCGCCGGGCTAAACAAGCTGCCGTATCCGCCGATCGTGCGCGAGAGCTTCAAGAACTTTAAGAAGGCGATGATGGCCATCGATCTGGAGAAACGCGGCACAGAGCTCTTCAATGTTCCCTTCTCGAGTTTCATGAAGCTTTACGCGCCGGAGATCAAGCAGTGGTGGGATACGTTCGGGCCTTCAAATTGGGGCTCTAGGAGTGACGAAAGCGCGGCAGCACTGGCCATTGAGGAACTGCAGGACACAGTCGGCCAGAGTTACTCGGACAATCGCCACACTTGGCCGGGCGGATTGGGAGTGATCACGGCGAAGTTGGCAGAGATTCTGAAACCAAAGTATGGCGAGCGCATGCAGACCGGCGCAACGACCGTAGCGGTGGTCACAGGCAAGGAAGATGTGCAGGTGACATACATGCTCGGCGGCGAGTTGAAGACTGTGGCGGCGAGAGCCGTCATCATGGCTACGCCGAAATTCATCACGCGGCGGATTGTGGAAGGGATTCCGGAAAGGCAAAGTGAGGCTATGCAAAAGATTCGCTATGCCCCGTATTGCGTCGTGAATCTGATTTTTGACAAGCCGGTATTCAACAAGGGATATGACACATGGTGCCCCGGCAATACGTTTACCGATTTTGTGGTCGCAGACTGGGTGATCCGCAAACGGCCTGGATACAAACAAAAACACAACATATTGAGTTGCTACACTCCAATGAGAGAACAGGAACGCGGAGCCTTGTTGACCGACGCAGGAGCGCGCAAGATTGCAGCAAACGTGCTCCACGATTTTCAGCAGTTGTTGCCCCAGACAAACGTGGACCCGGTTGAGGTTCACATCTACCGGCGAGGTCATCCGATGTATCAGTCGACTCCGGGGCTCTATACTCAGGTGCAGCCTTTGGTGCGGCAGCCGATGGAGCGAGTTTTCTTCGCGAATACGGACTCCGAAGGGCCGGAGTCAACGACGAATGAAGGGATCATTGCCGCGCAGAGAGCTGTGCGGGAAGCCGAGGCGCGACTGGCGGGCAAACTAATGTGGAAAGAGAGCCTCGTCGCCGGATAGCCGCGCCAGGTTAGTCGACCGAGTATTCATCCCACGAGAGGCAGATCTATCGGAACCTATCCGGGCCGGAACTCCGTCGGCAAGAGTAGAGCTCCCGGCGCTTTCCTCTCCTGTTAGTGGATTTCATTTCCCGCATAGTAAAGTGTTAACAGACAGCTTTTGGGAAGGATTCCTTTTGAGTTCAGGCATTCGCAATATCGCCATCATCGCGCACGTCGACCACGGCAAGACCACGCTGGTCGACGCTATGCTGAGACAGAGCGGGACGTTTCGATCGAACGAGCACGTTATCGAGCGGGTAATGGACTCGAACGAACTGGAACGGGAGCGTGGAATCACGATCCTCGCAAAGAACACTGCGATCTTCTATCACGATGTGAAGATCAACATCGTGGACACCCCAGGCCACAGCGATTTTGGCGGCGAAGTCGAACGCGCTCTGAAGATGGTGGATGGAGTGATGTTGCTGGTGGATGCGAGCGAAGGTCCGCTACCGCAGACGCGCTACGTGCTGGGCAAGGCGTTGGAAGCGAAACTGCCGCCGATCGTGGTGATTAATAAGATTGATCGCAGCGATGCAAGGCCGCAGGAAGTGTTGAACGAGATCTACGACTTATTCATTGACCTCGATGCCAAAGAAGAACAACTTGATTTCCCTGTGCTGTATACGAACGCCAAGACCGGAACGGCCTCCACGGATATAAGAGGCGGCGGCGAGGACTTGCGGCCGCTGTTTGACGCCATCTTGAAGACGATTCCCACCCCCAAGGGTGATGCTTCGGGTCCGTTGCAGATTCTCGTCGCGAATCTCGATTACAGCGACTATTTAGGGCGGCTGGCGATTGCGCGCGTATTCAACGGGAAGATGTTCACGGGCGAAGACGTCGCTATCGCGAAACTCGACGGCACCTTGCATAAGACGAAGATCACGAAATTGTTTTCCTTCTCCGGTCTGAAGCGGACCGATATCACCGAGACGGAGTTGGGAGACATCGTTGCGGTCGCGGGTGTCGAGGGGATCACAATCGGCGAAACGATTACGGAAGTCGAGAATCCCGCGCCCCTGCCATCAATCGCGATCGACGAGCCAACGATTGCAATGCTGTTCACCGTGAACACCTCGCCGTTTGCGGGGAAGGATGGAAGTTACGTCACTTCACGCAATCTACGCGAGCGACTCGAGAAAGAGCTGCTTACCAATGTTTCTTTGCGCGTCGAAGAGACGGGCACTACCGATTCGTTCAAAGTTCTGGGACGGGGAGAACTGCAGCTTTCCATTCTGATTGAGATGATGCGGCGCGAAGGTTATGAGTTGATGGTGGGCAAACCGGAGATCGTTACCAAGCGAATCGACGGCAAGCTGATGGAACCGGTGGAACATCTCACGGTGGACGTGCCGGAAGAATTTGTGGGCGTGGTGATGGAGCAACTGGGATCGCGCAAGGGCGAAGTCACCAATATGCACAATCACGGATATGGACGCGTGCGCGTCGAGTTCCGTGTTCCCAGTCGTGGGCTGATTGGGCTGCGGAGCCAGCTGCTCACCGATACGCGCGGAACGATCGTGATGAACTCACTGTTTGACGGCTACACCGAATGGCAGGGCGAGATCCCGCATCGACTGACGGGCGCGTTGATCGCGGACCGGCCAGGAGTTTCAACGGCCTATGCATTGTGGGGGTTGCAGGAGCGCGGAGAGCTTTTCGTAGGTCCGGGAATCGATCTCTACGAAGGCATGATCATCGGGGAGAACGCTAAGGATACCGATCTCGACGTGAATGCGGTTCGTGAAAAGAAGCTGACGAACATGCGGGCTTCGACAGCTGATGAGGCAATCCGACTGGTGCCGTTCCGGGCGCTGAATCTGGAGCAGGCCATTGAATTCATCGCCGATGACGAATTTGTGGAAATCACGCCGAAGTCGCTACGGCTGCGCAAGAAGACCTTGCAGGCAAACAAGCGAAAGAAACATGCACTCGCGACAGTAGAAGAGTCGTGAAAACGCGCGCCAAATCCGCAAACCCTCCAGAAGAGAAAGCTTCGCTGCGCATGTTTCTGGTACCGTGCAGTTGCGGAACCACGTTTGCCGTCGCTGAGAACTATGACCATCAAGGAACCGCCTGGAGCCGTTATCTTGTCTGCCCTGGTTGCGGCAAGAGGCATGACCCTAAGAATCGCCTGCTGCAAATGGGATTTCATCGCGAAGGATATTGGAGAGTGGACGAGTGCTAGCATCCGGTCGCAAATCTTCACTCGCCCCGTTACACCGGTAAGTGGGTGATCATACCTTCCTCAGCAACCACTCCGTGAGTCGGTAGTGGGCTACTTTCTTGAAACGGCTGCCGAACGTGGAGGGCGGAAAGAGTAGCATGATGCAGATTCCAGTTCTTATGCGTAGCCCAATCGCGACATTCTTGATTTGCGTTGTTTGCGCTGTCGCCGCGGTGCTTACCGCGTGGAAAATATTGAAGCCCAAATCAAAGTAGCCCACTACCCGTGAGTCGATTTGACAAGCTAGTTTGAGGAAACCTGCTATACTGCTCGCCGCAATTGACTGTTCGCCAGCTCCGGTAACGATTTTCAGGAACGGCGCTCCCGACCTGCCAAGTCCGCCGAACTGAGCTTGCACTTCCGACAGCTCAATGCAGAGGCCGAGGCGTGAAGAATATCTTTGTAGGGAATCTGAGCTTCAACACCAACGAGGACGAACTGCGGCAGCTTTTCGAGTCTTTCGGACAGGTGGATCGAGTGAGCATTATGACGGACCGCGATACGGGTCGCTCCCGCGGCTTCGGTTTCGTGGAAATGGCGAGCAGCGAGGACGGCGAGAAAGCGATCTCTGCCTTGAACGGAACGCAAGTCGGAGGGCGCACGATCAATGTAAATGAAGCGCGTCCCAAGACAGAACGAGGCGGTGGGGGTGGTTTCGGCGGTGGCGGCGGGCGAGATCGCGGCGGCCGCGGCGGCGGAGGTGGCGGCCGACGCGACCGCTGGTAAGCTCTCTTTCGAAAACCTCCTCAACAGTCCCTTGTCTGGCTCGACGCAGTCGTCGAGGGCATTGCGGAATATTGCCCATCCGACAACTACGGCCTACGTTGACATTGAAGGTCGTTTCCTCGCCCTGTAGACTGTAGACATTGCTGTGCGCCCGTAGCTCAGCTGGATAGAGCGGTTGCCTCCGGAGCAACAGGCCGGGAGTTCGAATCTCTCCGGGCGCACCATATTCTCCCACCGTGCGCAGCACGGACAATTTCAACACTGTGTTCCATCAGCGAGGCAACAGGAGAGTAAAAGCGTTGCCCTCGAAATGTCGGTACACTGGGGGCCATAAGTGTCTAAGAATCTTGAATGGATAAGACCGATCGCCGCGACGGCGCTGCTGGTAGCTGCGTTCAGCATCGCCACGCTCTCCGAAGCCGCAGATCATCCCTCGGCCAGTTCTCAGCCCTCGATCGCGGTTGATTCGGGCTTGTATCTCAAGGTACAACTTTCGACGGCAGTCAAGATGTCGAAGCTGAAACCGGGTGATCCGGTTGAGGGCACCCTGTCAAGAGACGTTTATTCAGAGGACCGTAAGCTGTTTCCGGCCGGCAGCCATGTACGGCTGACCGTGGATCATCTGGAGAAAAGACGCCGCGCTCCGAACGATCACTGGCCCGGAGTGGTCAAGCTTTTCACTCCAAGACACGAAAGTTATCCGATCTTCAAGACAGCCAGCGTTTCGACTGAAGAGGGGAACGAGCGCTCGTTCCAGGTCTCTCTGATATCGGTAAGCCGAATGCGCGAAGTCCATGCACAGGCCAAGAAAAACAAATCGGGGCAGCCCTCGGCTGAGGCGGGATCCGTCGAGGTGAGCCGGTCCAACACAAAGAAGCCGGCAACCCCGACCATGGTGCTCGAAGCTTTCGGAATCGAGAACCATTCTTCTGCCGCCGAACAGAAGAATGACGCGAAAGCGAACGACGAAGAATCGCCAGAACAGGCTCCGGCGACTTCAGAGATCGTTCCAGCCGGTACGCGGTGCAAGATCCTTCTGTTGCGCGATCTGAGCGCGTCGAAGAGTCGGCCAGGAGACGTAATTCGAGCGCGTTTGCTCGAACCGGTGCTCCTGAACTCAAGGGTTGCGCTACCGGCAGGTAGTCTAGTCGAAGGCAAAGTTGTGAAGAATAAGCCTCCAGAGTGGTTGAGCCGCGCCGGTTCTCTCTACATAACCTTTACCGGTCTCACCCTGCCTGATGGTGGCCAGTTTCCTATCACCGCTTCGCTGGCGGGAGCAGAACTGGACCAGAGATCCCACACCAAGATCGACTCCGAGGGTCAACTTCATGGGGAACATCCCGGGAAAGCGTGGATGGCGATTAACCTCGGTGTGACGGCCGGCCTCGCGAAAGAAGCGGATGACACTTTCCAGATCATCTTCGAAGCGATCGTATCGACCGCGACCGACGCTTCAACCGCGGGGACGGCGCGAATTATCTCAAGTTGTGTGTCGGGTTTATACATGGCCACACGCCGCGGTAGAGATGTGGTTCTGCCGCGTTTCACTGAAATGGACATCTCACTGGATCGGCCGGTGTCGCTAAATACGACTCCGCCGACCGTAGCTGCCAGCCTCGCAGGCGGAAAATAGCGCAAGGGCAAACGATGAGTCATCCCTCCGGAAAAATCTGCGCGCTCTGATCATCGCCGCCGGGAGGAACTGTTGCACGAGTCAATCGCATGAGCTACGACGCCATCCTTTTGGTTTCGTTTGGAGGTCCGGAGTCGCGGGAGGACGTGATTCCCTTCCTCGAAAATGTGTTGCTCGGGAGAAATGTTCCCCGTGAGCGAATGCTGGCGGTGGCGGAGCACTATTATCATTTTGGCGGCAAGAGTCCCATCAACCAGCAAACGCGCGAATTGATGGCAGCAGTCGAGAACGAACTGGCGCGGCGCGGGCCGAAACTGCCGGTGTATTGGGGAAATCGAAATTGGCATCCGCTGCTGGCGGATACGCTGCGAAAGATGCAGCAGGATGGCATTCGCCGCGCGCTGGCGTTCGTGACATCGGCCTACAGCTCCTATTCCGGGTGCCGGCAGTACCGCGAAGATATCATCCGCGCGCAAAACCAGGTTGGGACTGGTGCGCCTCAGATCGAAAAGCTGCGCCCTTTCTTTAATCATCCGGGATTCATCGAGGCAACCGAAGACCGGCTTCGAGATGCACTCCGCGAGCTTCCGGAGAATGCGCGGCAAACCGCTCAGGTTATCTACGTCGCGCACAGCATTCCGGTTTCCATGGCAAGTACGTGCGACTACGTACAACAGTTGGAAGAAGTGCGTCAACTTGTGTCGACCAGGATGGGAATCCGCCATGATGCTCTTGTCTATCAGAGTCGCAGCGGAGCGCCGGGTCAGCCGTGGTTGGAGCCGGATATTCTCGACTATCTCCGGGAGGTAAAAGCTCGTAATTCCGGCGGCGCCGTCGCGGTCGCGCCAATCAGCTTTATTTCCGATCACATGGAAGTGTTATACGACCTCGACATCGACGCTCGCCAGCTCTGCGAAGCGCTCGCTTTACCCATGGTTCGGGCGAAAACCGTCGGAGTGCATCCCAAGTTCATCGAGATGATTCGGGAATTGATTCTGGAGCGAATGAATTCGGGAACTGAGCGCCGGGCCTTGGGATGGCTCGGGCCACGGCAAGACGTTTGCGCAGAAGATTGCTGTCCCGCACCGCAGCGACCGTTACCACCACAAAGCACGGCGGGAAGAGCCGGTGGAGTTTAACACGAAGTTCAACTGAGTCCAGATCAGCGTGATGACGCCGGAACTCCCGGATGCTCGTAACCCGTCGCTTTGGGGCTGCGTTCGACGAGATGCATGGTGCTGAGGATGGTTTCGATCACCGGTTCGTTGCCGACAGCGGTGTTCAGCATCAGATGATAGAGCGAACGAGTGGGCCAATCTGCATTGAAATAATGCTTGATATAGGCGATGCGCTCGCGATCGACCGAGTCGACCCCTTCTTCCGCTTCCGACCGGGTACTTCCGTCAGCGAGCATGCGCCGGATCTTCTCCGCTCGCGGAGCATAGAGAAAAACGTGGAACGCGTCTGAGACCTCGCGCAGGAAATATGGCGCACCGCGACCCACCACGACAGCGTTCCCTTCCCGTCCAATCCGGTCCATAAGCTCCTGCATCATCGACATCATCCGGTCGGTGTCGAAGACCTGACTCCCCAAAGCCGCAGAATTGCGCTCGTAACTGCCACGCCAGAAGGACTTCGCGAGGCGATGCAATCGGCTATCCATTCTTTCGTCACAGCGCATTACGGCGGAAGGCTCCACGTTTGCGAGACGTGCGGTTTCTTCGGTGAGCAGGTGATCCCAGAGCTTCCAGTCGAGACGTTCTGCAAGCTGGGCGGCAATGGCGCCCCCGCCGCAGCCAAATTCGCGCTCAATCGTGATGAGGCGAAACATTCTATAGTTCAGTGTACTGCGATTCCGCCGCCGGGCCTGGACTTTTTCATCAGAAAAACCATGGGGACCATGGCCAGGATGGCGACACCGAGAAACCAGAAGCAATCGATATACGCCAGCATGGTGGCCTGGCGTCCGACCAACCCTTGAACCATGGCATACGCCTGCTGAGTGGCTCCGGATGCACTGGCGCCGTGCGTGCGCATGGTGTTGGCGGCTCCCCGCAGCATGGATTGCAGCGCCGGATTGGTTGGGCTGAGGTGGCTGGCGAGATCGGTCAAGTGGACTTGCGTGCGGCGGTCGAGCATGGTGGTGACGACCGAGATCCCTACACTGCCACCGATGTTGCGAGCCAGGTTCATCAATCCGGAAGCCGCATTGTTCTTGTCTCTCGGCAGGAATGCGTATGCGGCGGTGTTGATCGGAACGAACAAGAAAGCCATTCCAGCGGCCTGGATCACGCGGGCCCGCGCCACGGCGTGAAAATCGATCTGCAGATCGAAGCTCGTCATGTGGAACAGCGAGAACGACAGCACTATGAGACCAAACAAAAGAAGCCATCGCGGACTGTAGCGGGAGAGCAGGAACCCCACCAGCGGTAGCAGCAGAATGATGACGAAACCGCCCGGCATCAGGGCCAGACCTGCATCCTCCGCGGTGTATCCGAGAAGCGTTTGCGAAAACAGTGGCAGCAATAATGTGCTGCCTAAAAGAGCAAAGCCGAGCATGAACATCAATAGATTTGAGACGCCGAAGGTTCGATCGCGGAACAGATGCAGGTCGATAATGGGATCTTTCTGTTTCCACTCCCAGAAGATTACGAAGATCAGCGCTGCCGTGGCGATAGTCGCGAGGGTGACAATGAAATTTGATTCAAACCAGTCATCGCGCTGACCCTTATCAAGAACGATCTGCAAAGCTCCGAGCCCGAGCGCTACAAATCCTAGCCCGATGTAATCGATCCGAGTCTCTCTGAGCTTGCGGCGATGGAAGTAGGGAGGATCCTGAATAAGCCGCGAGGTAAGCAAGATCGACAGGATACCGACGGGAATATTGATGAAAAATATCCAACGCCAGCTGAAATTGTCTGTGATCCAACCACCGAGCGTCGGTCCGATCGCCGGCGCGGTGACGACTGCCATTCCGTAAACAGCGAAGGCCATGCCTCGCTTCGCGGGAGGAAAAGTGTCGGCGAGGATGGCCTGCTCGCTGGGCTGAAGGCCGCCGCCACCAACCCCTTGCAGAACGCGGCAAACAATGAGCGTGGCCAGATTCGGCGCGAGTCCGCACATGAACGAACTGACAGTGAATAACGCCACGCAGCTCATGTAAAAATTCTTGCGTCCCATGATGGACGACAGCCACCCGCTGAGCGGCAGGACGATGGCGTTGGAGACAAGATAGGACGTCAGGATCCACGTGCTTTCGTCCTGGCCGGCCGACAGACTGCCGGCGATGTGAGGCAGGGCAACGTTGGCGATGGAGGTGTCGAGCACCTCCATGAACGTCGCCAGGGTTACCGCCAGCGCTATTACCCACGGATTGACCGCGGGACGCCACGTGTCGGCGTGATCAAGAGTGGGGGCGGCCGCACTCATCAGCGAATCCACACCTTAGGCACGACCGACATGCCGGGCCGTAACTGGTGATCGTTGTTCGATCCGGGATCCAGTACGAGCTTGACTGGAATGCGCTGCACGACCTTCACATAATTTCCAGTCGCGTTCTCCGGAGGCAACAGGCTGAAACGTGCACCGCTCGCGCCGGCAATGCTGTCTACCTTCGCGTCATAAGTGCGTCCGTTTGCGTCCACTTCGATGGTGACGCGCTGTCCGCCACGCATTCTGCGAAGCTGCGTTTCCTTGAAGTTGGCGGTAATCCAAACGTCATTGAGATTGATAAGCTTCATCAACTCCTGGCCGGGAGCCACATTTTGTCCGACCTCGACGGTGCGGTCGCTGACGATGCCGCCGATGGGAGCAACGATTTTCGTGTACTGCAAATTAAGCTGGGCTTGGTCGAGATCAGCCTTCTTGCGTTGCGCAACCGCCAGTGCCGACGCAGCCCTTGCTCGCATAACTTCCATTTGCTTAGGAGCGGTGTTGGCATAGTTATAGTTGGCCTGCGCCTGCACGAGCTTGCCTTGAGCTTGCGTGACCTGTTGCTGCGCGGCGTCTGCGCTGGCTTTCGCGGCTTCGACGGCAGCGGCACTCGCTTTTGCTGCGGCGACGGCCTGGTCATATTGCTGCTGCGAAATCTCCTGCTTGTCGACCAACTGCTTGTAGCGGACAAGATCGTTCTGCGCCTTCACATCATTGGCTTGAGCCTCTTGCAGTTGCGCTTTGGCCGCTTCGAACTGTTGCCTGGCTACCTGGATCCCAGCTCGAGCACTATTGACGTCCGCCTGAGTGGCCGACACCTGGCTGGTGGTGTTGACGGAGGTGATCGGAACGTTGACGCCGGCCGCCACCGCCGCGGCCTGAGCGTCTTCGAAGTCTGCCTTGGCGCGGTCGTAGGCCACTTGATAGTCAGCGGGATCGATTTCAACAAGGACGGTTCCCGCCTGCACATACTGATTGTCCTCAACATTCAGCTTGATGACGTGGCCTGAAACGCGGGCGCTAATCGAATTCACGTGGCCGTCGACTTGCGCATCGTCGGTTGACTCGTAGCTGGTGACGTAGCGATAGACGAAAAATCCGACGACCAGCAAAACGATGATGGCAATCACGACCGCAATGCGGAAGCCGGAGCTCTCGGTACGCGACGGACGGATATGGAAATCCTTCTCTGTGGAAGGCAGCGGCCGGGTGCTGTCTTCGGGACTCTCGACTGCGGGATTCCCACCTCTGCCGGGCGGAGTTTGTGTCGTTTGTTCCATATGTTATTGATTGCCCCTCAAATATCGTTTGACTCCCTCTTCCGCATCGCCAATCGCATGGGCGAGTTCGACCTTGGACAGATTATGAGCGTACAGACTTTGGATGTAGGTTTCGTGGGCACTGGCGACCGCCTCTTGCGCCTGTACGACTTCCAGATTGTCAGCGACGCCGGCAGTGAAGCGATCCTGTGCTTGAGCGAGGGTTTGTTCTGCCAAATCTACCGAACTGCGAGCCACCTCAACCTGCTGAGCCGCGGCAGCCAGATCGAGCAATGCGGTGCGGACCTCGTAGTCGATGCGGCCACGGAGATCCCCCAGTTGAGAGCGTGCTTGCTTTAGTTGCGCGTCCGCTTCGAGGAGGTCACTGTGCACGCGGTTGCCGGCAAATATGGGGATGTTAAGGCCACCGTTCACTTGCCAGGTCCCATTTGACTGTGAGGGGGTGACCCCGATATCGCCTAGATTGGCACTGAGATCGAGCGACGGATATCGGCCGGCAGCCGCGGCCTTTCTAGATAGCTCTGCCGCTCGCACTTGCGCCACTGCAGCCTGGTAGTCGGAACGCGAAGCGTAGGCACGTTGCAGATAAACATCGACTGCCTGAGGCGTCAGGTCCTGGTACGGAGCTTTTTCGGTGAGCTCAAACTGCTGCCCTGGAGGTAATCCGATGATTCGGGCCACCGACAACCTTTGCTT
>Ga0335078_10001083_pt1 | contig 41471 bp, 37 predicted proteins | sample Lox_Sample_32_FD_206711 | JGI IMG/M metagenome (GOLD analysis project Ga0335078, IMG submission 206711) | Soil microbial communities from Loxahatchee National Wildlife Refuge, Florida, United States - Lox_Sample_3.2 | ecosystem: Environmental > Terrestrial > Soil > Wetlands | place: USA...
GGCGAGGCGCGCGGGGAAGTGGGAGGCGGCCAATCCCACCAACAGCAACAAGAATGCGGAACCACCCAGGACCACCAGATGCCGCGGCCAATAATCGCCGCATCGCCGCCAAAACGCCGCTGCCAGAGGCCATAGCCGATCAGCACCACGCGCGGACCGCCGGGGCGGTCCTCTGCGTCTGAGAAGGTCCGCCCGAGTATCGGCGAAACCCCGAGCAGCGGAAACAAGTTGGCGGTCACCGGACTGCCCACAAGCTGTTCCGGCGTCCTGGCGCCGGCGTGGCCATTTGGAAACCCATCAACGAGGCATCCGCCCAGACTTCGGCCAGCCGGTCGGCGTGGCGAAACGGCAAGGGCCGCAGCAACACGGCATCGACCACGCTGAAAATTGCCGCGTTCGCGCCGGGGCCGAGCGCCGGCGCGAGCGCGGCGAACACGACGAAGCCAGGGGTTTTGCTTGGCGTTCGCAGCGAGAACCGCACATCCTGCACCAACCGCTCGATAGCCGCCCAACCCCACGTCTCCCGCACTGTCTCTCCGACCAGGGTTGGGTTGCCGAAGGCCGGCCGCGCTGCGCAGCCGGCTTCTTCCTCCGAGGGGCCGCTCTCGCGTTGCTCCGCCGCCTCCAGTTCCAGATCCGCGCGCAATTCACGGTCAAGGTCTTGTTCCTGTTCTCTATGTCTCCACCAACGCATCTCGACTCTCCGCGGCCGGCGCCGGCGTCCGTCCTCTTTTGCCCAGCCTCGGTAGACATTCTACCAGCTAGCGCTCCTTGAGGGTAGACGTGCGACCGGCGCTACGGTTAGCCGGATCTTTCTTCGGTCGCCGACTCGAAGACGCGACGGAAGTCAGATCGAGGGGTTGACCCAGATCGCCGATCTCCACCGCATCTCTCACGGCTGTGGCAGACTAGTGGGGACGAGTCATGTTAGCCGCAGGCGATCCAGCATTGGCCGAGGTGGTCCGCTGCCTGGTAAACGCATACCAGCCGGAGCGCATCTACCTGTTCGGCTCCGTAGCCAGGGGAGAAGCCGGCCCGCACAGCGACTACGACCTCATGGTCATCGTTCCGGATGACGCACCGCCGGAGAGGTTGCGAAGCCGGTTGGCGTATCGGGTTTTGCGGGGAACCGGAACGGCGGCTGACGTAGTGGTCTGGCCGCGATCGGGCTTTGAACGGCGCGCCCGAGTTGCCGCATCGCTGCCTGCGACGGTGTCGCGGGAGGGGATGCTCCTCTATGCCGCTTGATCCCGAGCTCGTCGCCGAGACACGGGCATGGTTCGCCAAAGCGCTGAACGATCTTCGCGCCCCTGGGCGCTGACGGCCGCGTCGCCGCCTTTGCTCGACGAGGCCGTGTTCCACTGCCAGCAGGCCGCTGAAAAGGCTCTCAAGGATTTCTCACGTGGCACGGTTGCACTTTCCGAAAGACTCACAATCTCGAGGAGATCGGCGAACAGTGTCTGGCTGTCGATCCGTCATTGCGCGAGTGTATCGATCAGGCCGTGCCGCTCAGTGAGTACGCCTGGAAGTTCCGCTATCCAGGCGAACCCGCTCAGCCCGGACCGGAAGAAGTGGCCGAGGCGCTCGCAACGGCTCGCGGAGTCTTCGAGTCTCTGGTGAGCCGCATGCCCACCGACGCGCGCCCGTGAATCTGTCGTGCTCGGGAAGTACCGGTTCAAGCTGAATCCCGTCGCGGCGCCGGTCCGTTTGTCCCGCACAAAATAGCGAAGGCTTGTAATCATTTAATGGTGGGCCCGTGGCGACTCGAACGCCAGACCTCTACCGTGTCAAGGTAGCGCTCTAACCAACTGAGCTACGGGCCCGCGGGCGGGTGAATTCAATCTTACCATGACGCGCTCCGCCGTTCCGGCCGCCGCCGCAGCCCTACCGCACGATCACAAATCCGCTCTCCACGTAGCCGTCGTGCATCCAGTTCCACACCACGCGCGCGCGGCCGGCGGCCTCCGGATGCCGGAACACAACCATTGCGCCCAGCGGCAGGACCCCGTTCCGGTGACTCGTCCGGAAACCGGGATGGCTCACATCCACCAGTTCGGCGTGCATCTCGCGGCCGGCCTCATCCTCGAGCCTCAATTGCACGGGGCCCGACGCGGGCCTGCGAGGTTCCCGCCGCCGGTCCACGGGATCCGCCGCGCCACTCACTTCTTCTCCATCCAACTCGTCCAGTATTCCTTCCACTCCACGCTTTCACCGGCCGGCAGCACCGCAATGGGATTCAGACCGTCCAGCATCACCGCGCACTCGTCGGTAAACGCCTTCTTCCCCTGATTCGCCAGCGCCTTGGGATGCGGACCGTGATGGATGCCGCGCGGATGCAGCGTGGCCATGCCGGCCTTGATGTTATCGCGGCTAAAAAAATCGCCGTCATGATAAAACAGAAACTCGTCGTAATCCGTGTTGCGATGGAAAAAAGGTACCTTCAGGGCCTGCGCGTCCTGCTCGAGCGGCCGCGGCAGAAAGCTGCAGATCACCGCGCCGTGGGTCACGAAAGTCGTGTGCGCGCTGGGCGGCAGATGCGCACGATGGCTCATAATCGGGCGGATGTCGCGCATATTGATTTTCCACACCGTAAGGTCGCCCTTCCAGCCCACCACGTCCATCGGATTGAACGGGTAGAAGACCTTCGAGAACTCGTCATCCACCTTGATGCGCACTTCCCATTCGCCCGGCCCGTCGTTGTGCGGCGCGGGATCCGGCGTGGTGATCGCGGCCGGATCGTATAGCGCGTGCTGGCCCACCAGTCCCTTGTCCGGCTGGTCGAACTCTCCGCCCGACTGCACGATCAGGAAGAAGTTGTCGGTCGAGTCCGGCGCAATGCGGTAAGTCACGGCGCGCGGCACCACGATGTAATCGCCGCGCTCGAAGCGCAGCGGACCGAAATCCGTTTCAATCGTCCCCTCGCCGCGGTGCACGAAGATCAGCTCGTCGCCGTCCGCATTGCGGTAGTAGAAGGGCATCGGCCGCGCGCGGCGTGACACGTACACCTTCACGTCCTGGTTCCCCAGAAACGCCACCGGCGACCCTTGCGGATCGGTCAGGTCGCTCGGCTCCAACCGGTTCAGGTCGAAACAGTGGGGCCGCAGCTTGCCTTCGAATCGCACCCAGCCCGTTGGCGGATGCGTGTGATATAGATGCGCGCTCTTGCCGTAGAAACCCCTCCGCCCGTGCTCTTCTTCGAATGTTCCTGCGGGCAAGCCGACGTGGGCCTGTGTGGCGATCTTGCCTTTCTTAAGCGGATACATACGCCCCTCCCTGCTTCCAGCATAGCGGGATCGGGCCTGTGGGGGGACTCTACCGGCAGTGCGCGCAGGCGAGGATCGTACAGAGATTCCACGCGATCAGGGCCGCGTACCAGTAGGTAATCCAGCGGATGACGTGGAACTTGTGCAGGTACACACACACACCCGCCAGTACCAGGGCCGCCCCTTTCGAGATCAGCAGCGCGGTCAGCGGACCGAACACCAACAAAGCGCGGATGAAGGGGCTGGCTTCTATCAGACCCAGCTTGAATCCAATCAGGGTGGTGAAGACGTCCAGAACCTGCAGGTAGAGGAACACCTCTGTATAGATCATCGGTCCTTCGCTCTTCGATGAAGAACCCATTATAGAGGCAGACGTAGGGCGCTGTTCGTAGACACACGAGAGAAACCCGTAACACGGGTACTAAGTAGGGACTAAGCAGGCCCGTAGACGCGGGCCAGTACCAGAAATGCGATTACTCCCAAACAAACACGCACGGCACCAGGCAAGCGCAATGCTTTGGCGCTGCCTACATCGAGCTGTTCGCGCGTCAGGTGCGGAGCGTGCAGGTTCATGAGCTCGCTAATCATGTACGCGATGTTCCAGAAGGTTCGCCGGATGCGCCCCTTCACGGTGATCAGTGCGATGGCCATCACGCCTCCGATGAGCGCGCTCAGGATGAAAATCCCCATGAAATCCAGGCACCCCACCGCCGCGCCTACCGCGGCCAGCAACTTCACGTCTCCGGCTCCGGTCATGTGCAGCAGGTACATGACGAGATTCAGCCCGAAGGCCAGCGCGAACCCCTTGGCGGCCAACCATACGCCATCCATCGGCGACGGGTAGGCGATCAGCGCGTTGACCACAAAGGCGAGCGCCAGCGTGCCCACCGTCAGCCAGTTGGGGATGCGCCGCCACCGAAGGTCGGTGACGGCCGCCACCACGACGGCTGCCAGCAGCAGGACCTCAATGCCCACGGCGGGGCGCGCGAAATGAATCACAGGCACTAGTATACAGATCGGCAGAACGCGCTTGAACCATAACGAACGTTAATCCGGCCCGTCAAGTGCTACTGTGGACTGAAGCACTCATGGGAAACGATCTCCGTTATGCCTTGCGCACCCTGTGGCGCAGCCCTTTGTTCACCACCGTAGCCGTGCTGTCGCTGGCGCTAGGCATCGGCGCCAACACCTCCATTTTTTCCCTGCTCGACCAGGTCCTGTACCGCTCCTTGCCCGTGCACGATCCGCGCAGCCTGGTCGTTTTCCACGTGGACGACCACAGTTCCGGCACCAGCATGTCGGACAATGACCAGACCGTCTTCTCTTACCCGATGTACCGCGATCTGCGCGATGGCGGAAGCGTTTTCAGCGGCGTGATCGCGCGAGCCGAGGCCCCGGTCAGCCTCTCGTGGAACAACCAGACCGAGCGCGCCTGGGCCGAGATCGTCTCCGGCAACCTCTTCAACGTCCTGGGTGTGTCCGCGGAGATCGGCCGGGCGCTCACGCCGGAGGACGATGGCGCGCCCGGCGCACATCCCGTGGTCGTGCTCAGCCACGATTATTGGGTGCGCCGCTTCGGGGGCGATGCGGCCGTGCTGAACCAGAAGGTGTCCATAAACAGACATCCGATGGTCGTAATTGGAATTGCGCCGGCCGCCTTTCGCGGCGTACTCTCGGGCAACAATCCCGATTTGTACGTGCCCATCGCCATGAAGCGGGAGGTCACTCCCACCTGGGATGGACTCACCGACCGCCAGATCCGCTGGCTGAACATCCTGGCGCGGCTTGCGCCCGGGATTCCGGCGCGAAAGGCGCAGGCCGCCATCCAGACCGTTTATCATCCCGCGATCGCGTCCGAAGTGAAGCAATTCCCACCCAGAAACGAACGCGCCGAGCACCTTATCCTGAGCCAGAAGCTGGAACTCGACCCGGCCGCCCAGGGCATCAACCAACTGCGGGAGTCTTGGCAGAAGCCGCTCACCGCCCTGATGGTGCTGGTGGGCCTGGTGCTGCTGATTGCCTGCGCCAACGTGGCCAATCTGCTGCTCGCGCGGGCCGCCTCGCGCCGCCGCGAAATGGCCATCCGGCTGGCGCTGGGAGCCGGACGCCAGGCTTTGTTGCGCCAGCTTCTGACCGAGAGCCTGGTGGTAGCGCTGGCCGGCGGGTTGCTCGGGCTGTTGGTCTCCGTCTGGCTGACCAGCGAGCTGCTGCGCGTGCTGCCCGTGGACATGACCAGCGGTTGGATCACGGCGAACATCGATACCCCACTGCTCCTGTTCACCCTGGCGCTGTCCGTCCTTACGGGTTTGCTCTTCGGGCTGGCGCCGGCGCTCCAGGCCGGCCGTGGCGAGGTCGCTTCGGAACTGCGCGAGCAGCCGGCCGCGCTCGCGTCCGCGCGTGGCGGCGCCCGCTTCCGCCGCACCCTGGTGGTGGTGCAATTGGCGCTTTCTCTGCTCCTGTTGGTGGGAGCCGGGCTGTTCGCCCGCAGCTTGTCCAACCTGCTGCATGTGAACCCCGGCTTTCGCACCCAACGGCTGCTCACGTTTTCCATCGATCCGCGACTCAACGGATACTCCGAGCAGCGCGGCTTGGCCTTCATCCGCGATTTGCAGGAGCGGCTTGCGAGGCTCCCCGGAGTGGCGTCCGTGGCGGCGGCCGACCCAGGTCCGCTCACCAACAGCAACCGCGGCAGCAACATTACCGTGGCTGGCTACCAGGCGCGCGAAGACGAAGACATGACGGTCTCCCGGCACGCGGTGACGCCGGGGTATTTCCACACCATGGGCGTGCCGGTCCTGCGCGGCCGCGAAATCACGGACGGCGATCTCACCTCGCCGGACAAAGCCGTGGTGGTGAACGAAGCCTTTGTGCGGCGCTTCTTTGGCGCCCGTAATCCGCTGGGCGTCCGCATGATGTTCGGCGCCAGTAATCACCCCAAGCTGGACCGCGAAATCGTCGGGGTCGTCGAGGATTTCAAACACAACAGCTTGCGCGAGAAGCCCCAACCCGCGGTGTTTGCCGCCTACACCAACGAGGGGCTCAATCGTATGGATTTCTACGTGCGCGGTGAGCGGGACATCGCATCGTTGGGCGGCCAGGTGCGCGCGTCTGTCCAGCAGATGGATGCCAGCCTGCCCGTCTTCGACCTGCACCCGGTGGAGGTCCAGGTGGAGAACTCGCTGCTGGTGGACCGCCTGATTGCCATTCTCTCCTGCGCCTTCGGTCTGCTGGCCACGCTGCTGGCCGCCATCGGACTCTACGGCGTGGTCGCCTACACGGTGGCCCGGCGGACCGCCGAGATCGGCATCCGCGTGGCGCTGGGCGCGGTGCCGCGCGACGTGCTGTGGCTGGTGATGAAGGATGTGGCCACGCTGGTGGCGCTCGGCCTGGCGATCGGGCTCCCCGCCGCCTTGGTGCTGGCCCGCCTGGTGCAATCGCAGCTCTTCGGGCTCCAGGCCCGCGATCCGCTGATCTTCACGGCCGCCTCGCTGGCCCTGGTGCTGGTGGCCGTGTTCTCGGGAATCATTCCCAGCAGCCGCGCCGCGCGCATCGATCCGGTCGACGCCCTGCGGCACGAGTAAGCTGCCGCACCGATGCTATCATGAAGGCGCATGCCCCAGGCCCTACCCACGGTGGTCATCGTGGGCAGACCCAACGTCGGAAAATCGACCCTTTTTAACCGCATCACCGGACATCGCCGCGCCATCGTGGGCGACCAGCCCGGCATCACCCGCGACCGCCTGCATGGCGCTGCGGACTATCACGGGCGCCCCTTCGAGCTGATCGACACCGGCGGCATCGTGGTGGACGATTCCGAATACATCCCCGCCCAGATTCTGAAGCAGGCGCGCGTGGCTCTCGACCGCGCCGCGCACATCGTCTTGCTGGTCGATGGCCGCGCGGAGATCACCGCCCCCGACCGGGACTTGGCGCGTATGCTACTGCGGTTGGGCAAGCCCATATCGCTGGCGGTCAACAAAGTGGATACCGAGGCGCGCGAGACCCTGGCCCACGATTTCTATTCGCTTGGCATCCGCGACATCTTTCCGGTGTCGGCCGAGCATGGCGTCGGCGTGGACGACCTGGTCTCGCACATCGCCGCCGGATTTCCCGAAGCGCCCGCCGAAATGCCACTCGAATCCATCAAGGTGGCTATCATCGGCCGGCCCAACGTAGGCAAATCGACTCTGTTGAACGCACTCACGGGCGAGGAGCGCGCCATCGTTTCACCCGTCGCCGGCACCACCCGCGACTCCGTGGATGAGACCGTGACGCGCGGCGGCGCCAGCTTCACCTTCGTCGACACCGCCGGCATCCGCCGCAAGGGCAAAACCAAGCTGATGGCCGAGAAGCTCAGCGTGGTGATGGCGCGCCGCAGCATCCGCATGGCCGACGTGGTGCTGGTGCTGATGGACGCCTCCGAAGGCGTGCTCGGACTGGACGCCACCATCGCCGGTTACGCGCACGAAGGCGGCCGCGGCATCATCCTGTGCGTGAACAAGTGGGACCTGATCGCGGAAGCCAGGAAGCGGGCCTTCGAGCGGGATGTGCGCGGCCGTCTGAAATTCCTGGAGTACGCACCCGTGCTGTTTCTTTCGGCCAGGACTGGCGCCGGCGTGGACCGCATCTTCACGCTGATCCGCGAGGTCTACGAATCGTCCACCCGGCGCATCCCGACCGCGGAGCTGAACCGCTTCGTGGAGGGTCTGCATTTCGAAGAACGTAAGATCTACTACATCACCCAGGCGTCCGTGCGCCCGCCGGCTTTTGTGCTGTTCACCGACCGTGCCGGCCCGCTGCATTTCTCGCACGAGCGGTACCTGGTGAACCAGATCCGCAAACACTTCGACTTCCGCGGCACGCCCATCGTGGTGAAGACCAGGGCCAAGGGACGTTGAGGTAAGTCACCTGCAGGCTTTGTACCGGACCATACGCCTTCCAACCTAATCCCAGATCCTGATTTACGGGTATCCGGTATCCTATCGAGAGAGGGTTCTCATGGGACATGATCGTTTCCGAAATGTAATTATTGGCAGCGGCGAAGGCGGCAAGTATCTCGCCTGGCATTTGGCGGAATCCGGCGAATCCACGGTAGTCGTCGAGCGGCGGTGGATCGGCGGCTCCTGCCCTAACATCAATTGCCTCCCCAGCAAGAACGAAATCTGGAGCGCAAAGGTTGCCGACCTCGTTCATCATGCTGCTCAATTCGGTATTACTACCGGTTCCACCACCACCGACATGGCGGCGGTGAGGAACCGGAAACGCAAGATGGTAAGTGAATCGGTCGCGTTTCATTTGCAGAAGTATAAGTCCACCGGCGCCGAGCTTCTTATGGGGGAAGCCAAGTTCGCCGGGACCAAAACAGTCGAGGTGCGCTTGAACGAGGGCGGCGCCCACACCATCGTTGGCGACAGAGTGTTTCTCAATCTCGGCACACACGCCTCCATCCCGGACGCGCCGGGACTGCGGGAATGCGCGCCCCTAACGAATATCGAGGCGCTCGAACTGGACCTGCTGCCGGAGCATCTCGTAGTTATCGGCGGCGGATACGTGGGACTCGAATTCGCCCAGGCCTATCGCCGGTTTGGCAGCCGAGTCACGATATTGCAACTCGCTCCCCATCTCCTCGCCAGTCAAGATCCGGACGTCTCCGATGAGATCGAGCGGATACTGTCCGCCGAAGGGATCGACATCCTCACTTCGGCGGAACTCATTCGCGCCGGCGGCCGATCCGGCGCCGAGGTCCGCCTAGCGGTGCGAACGCCTGCCGGCGAAAAAACAATTCTGGCGAGCCATGTTCTTGCAGCAACGGGACGAGTTCCGAATACCGCGGGCATCGGACTGGAATTGGCCGGGGTGGAACTCGCCGCGGGAGGCTGGGTCCGAGTGAACGATCGCCTGGAAACGACCGCGCCGGATGTCTGGGCGATTGGCGAATGCGCCGGCAGTCCGCAGTTTACGCATGCCTCGATGGATGACTTCCGGATCATTCGGGATAATCTCGCGGGCGGCCATCGGAGCACGCGCGGCCGCCTGATGCCGTCCTGCCTGTTCACAGATCCGCAGGTCGCCCTGGTCGGACTTACGGAAGGCGCGGCAAAGCAGCGCGGAATTGCCGTACAAGTTGCGAAGCTGCCCACATCCTCCGTTCTTCGAACCCAGACCACCGGCGAGACACAGGGATTCCTGAAGACGCTCATCGAGCCGGACAGTGGTCAGATTCTCGGCTTCACCATGATCGGCAGCGAAGCTGGAGAGGTGATGTCGGTGGTGCAGATAGCCATGCAGGCCGGGCTGCCCTACACCGCTCTGCGCGATTCGGTCCTCGCGCACCCCACCATGTCCGAGGGCCTCAATGTGCTCTTTTCATCGGTGAAAGCAGCGAGAGAAGCGAAAGCGTTCAGCGCGCCAACCGCTCGCGCCTGGCCGAAAACATCCCACCACCGCATCGCGGCCGGCGGGTTGAGCGTCTTCTATCGCGAATCCGGCCCGCCTTCGGCTCCCGTGGTGCTTCTGCTGCATGGATTTCCCGCATCTTCCTTTCAATTCCGCGAGTTGATTCCACGGCTTGCGGATCGCTACCGCGTCATCGCCCCCGATCTCCCTGGCTTCGGCTTCACCGAAGTTCCCGAAAGCCGCCATTATCGGTATTCCTTCGAAGCGCTGGCAAAGACCGTCGAGGCGTTCACCAACGCCCTGGCGCTCACGCGCTACGCGCTCTATGTTTTCGACTACGGAGCTCCCACCGGCTTTCGCCTGGCCATGGCCAGGCCGGAATGTGTCACGGCCATCGTCTCGCAAAACGGCAATGCCTATGAAGAAGGTCTTGGAGACGCCTGGGCGCCCATCCGCCGTTATTGGAGCGCACCGACGCAGGAAAACCGCGAGGCCATCCGGCAGATCCTCAATCTGGCCGGCATGCGCCGGGAATATGCGCACGGCATCGCCGATCCCGACAGCATCGCGCCCGAAGGCTACACTCTCGACGCCGCCCTAATCGGCCGTCCCGGCAATGCGGACATCCAACTCGACCTGTTTCTCGACTATGCCAACAACGTAAAGCTCTATCCGGCTTTTCAGGAGTACTTCCGCAAATGGAAGCCACCCCTTCTCGCCATTTGGGGCAAGCGTGATCCGTATTTCATCCCCGCCGGCGCGGAAGCCTTCCGGCGCGACAATCCCAACGCAACCGTGCGGTTTCTCGATACCGGACACTTCGCGTTGGAAACGCACGTGGACGAGATTGCCACCGCAATGCGTGAGTTCCTGACAGGACGCGACGGCGTACAAAGCATGGCTCAGAGAGGCGCCGCACGGGCAATCTGAAGGCAAGGAAATCGCTCGTCCCGTTCCAGCGGCAAAAGCAAGCCTAGTCAGGATCTCGGGTGCCGGGAAAAACCGCGCGGAGTCCGGGAGACCGATGAGCCGCCGCAGCAAAACCATACAAATCACCGCCCCCACCTCCCGGCGTTTTGTTGCATCATCAAAAGATGCATTCAGCAGGGAAACTCGCCGCATGTCTGACCCTTCTGGCCGCCTCCGCATGGGCCAGCGGAGGATTGCAATTTGCCTTGCGCGACGTGAACGGCGGTCTGCACAGCCAGAATGAATGGGCGCACGCGCGCGCCGTGGTGCTGTACTTCGTCACCACCGATTGCCCCGTCGGCAACGCCTACGCGCCCGAGATGAACCGCATCGACACGGCGTACACACCGCGCGGCGTCCAGTTTTACGCCGTGCAGGGCGATACCACCATTCCCGACGCCCAGGTTCGGCAGCATGCCAAGGATTACGCTTACCTCTTCCCGGTCCTGCTCGACCCGCAGATGATCCTGGCGCGGCACACCGGAGCCACCACCATGCCGGAAGCCGTGGTCATGTCTCCCGAGGGCGCGGTGCTATATGCGGGACGCATCGATAACCGCGTTGTGGATTTCGGCAAGGCCCGCCTGCGCGCCACCGAGTTCGACCTGCGCGATGCCCTGGACGCCGTGCTGGCCGGCCGCCCGGTACCCCACCCGCGGACCCCGGCCATCGGTTGCGCCATCACCAACGGCCATTAATAAGGAAAGCGCCACCACCGACCCCCAGCCCCTAGCCCCCAGACTCCTCAAACATCCCCGTCTGCCGGTTCTTCCACACGCGCCCCCACGCGAAGTACCGCCCGTTCATCGCCACGTACACCCCCGCCGGCAGCGTCTGCGCGAACGCCAGCGCGCTGCCCAGGTTGAACAGCCCGTCCGAGCTGCCGAACTTGTAGGGAATCATGGCGCCCGTCAGCACGATGGTCTTGCCGGTCAGGCCCTGCGCCAGCACCGCGGCCGTCTCCACCATCGTGTCGGTCCCGTGCGTGATTACGATACGCCTCTCCGGCACTTTGCGGCAGTGCTCCAGCACCAGCCCGCGATCCTGATCGGTCATCTGCAGGCTGTCGATCATCATGAGTGTCTCCACCCGCAAATCCAGGTTTGCCCGCCCCAGCTTCAGCATCTCCGGCAGGTGCGAGTCCTTGAAGAACAGCTCGCCGGTCAGTTCGTTATACTCCTTGTCGAAAGTGCCGCCAGTCACGAAAATCCGAATCGGTTCCATTCATGAGAGAATACGCCGAAGGAGATTTCCATGTCACGTTTGTCTTGTGCCGTATTGTTGTTGGCCGGCGCCCTGCCGCTCGTCCTGGCGCCCTCCGCCCTGGCTCAGAGGAGACCGCCCGGTGAATCGCCCGAAGCGGCCGCCGGCGAAGAAAAGCCCGCTCCCATACCGCCCGAGACCAGCTCCGTCACCGATCACCAGATGACCCTCGACGGCCAGACCGTCCATTACAAGGCCACCGCCGGCACGCTGCTGATCAATGGCGACGATGAGAAGCCCTACGGCAGCGTGTTCTACGTGGCCTACACGGTGGATGCCGCGAGCGACGCGCACACCCGGCCCGTGACCTTCCTTTATAACGGCGGACCCGGCTCCGCGAGCCTCTGGCTGCACATGGGTTCGGTGGGACCCGTGCGTGTCGTCACGGCGAGTCCGGAAGCCACCGGCGCCGCGCCCTACCGGTTGGTGTCTAATCAGTACTCCCTGCTCGACAAAACCGACCTGGTCTTCGTGGATGCCGTGGGCACCGGCTATTCCCGGCCGGTCGGCAAGCACACCATCAAGGAGTTCGCCGGGACGGACCAAGACGTCCGTGCCTTTGCCAGGTTCATCGAGCGCTACATCACCGTGAACCGCCGCTGGAATTCGCCCAAGTTCCTGTTCGGCGAATCCTACGGGACCACCCGCTCGGCCGCCTTGGCCGACGCCCTGGAGGAGGACGGCATCTCCTGCAACGGCGTCATCCTGGTGTCGTCGATCCTCAACTACTTCGACCACGCGCCCGGAACCGACGAAGAGTTCATCGGCAACCTGCCCTCCTATGCCGCCATCGCCTGGCACTTCGAGAAGATCGCGCCCAAGGGCCGGGATGAAAAAACGTTTCTCACTGAAGTGCGGGAGTTCGCCCGCGGTCCCTATGCCGAAGCGCTCTCTGAGGGACAGAACCTGCCGCCGGCCCGCGTCGACGCGATCGCTGCCAAGCTCGCCGGCTACACCGGACTCAGCGTGCAGTACATCAAGGAAACCAACCTGCGTATCAGTCCCACCCGTTTCCGCAAGCAGTTACTCCGCGACCAGCGCATCATCCTGGGACGCTATGACGCGCGCTTCGAAGGCACCGACGTGGACGCTGCCGGCGAATATCCCGGCTACGATCCATCCAGCTCCGGAATCACCGGCGCGTTCGTCTCCGCGCTTCACGATTACATGGAACGCGAGCTGAAATACACGAGCAAGGAGACCTATTATCCCTCCGGCCCCAATATCAATATGAATTGGGACCGCTCGCATCGCCGCCCGGGCATGTTCGGACCCGGTGGTCCCCGCGGCCGCGGTATGGCGGAACCTTACGTGGCCGGCGACCTGGCCGACGCCATGCGCAAGAACCCGCACCTGAAAGTCTTTTCCGCCAACGGCCTGTTCGACCTGGCCACGCCCTTCTTCATCACCGAATACGATATCGCGCACATGGAGCTCGACCCCAAGCTGCGCTCCAATATCGAATTCGGATATTACCACTCCGGGCACATGATCTACCTCAACGTGGACGCCCTGAAACAGTTGAAGAGCGATCTTGCCAGGTTCTATACGCAGGCGGCGGTCAGCGACTGAACCGGTACCTTGGCGCGGGCTGCCTATGGCGCCGGAACCAGAAGCGCTCTGCTCGCGAACGCCGTAATACCGTCAATCGAACTCTCGAGAATCGCGCGGCCAATTGCCGGATCATCCCAAATGCCCTCGGCATTTTGCCACGCTTTTTCCCGGAACGCAGCTATATCCCATGCGGCAACCAAGTCCGCCAGGTGTGAGACATCGGGTAGCGCGCCGCCTACGAGCCTGACGTTGAGGGTCTGCCTGGCGGTGTCAATCAGACCATCCAGGGTCGTATTCACAGCCGTGTAGTCGTTGTACTGCGGCGTGCCATGCTCCGGAACCGTATTTGTAGCTTGACAAGCGGCAACAATGGCGAACGGAAGGTCGTGATTGATATGCGCGTTCATTCCCGCGAAGGCAAACTGGATACGCGCGATGCTTGCCTGATTGCGGACCGCAAACATGGCCTCCCAGCATTCCGGGCACGGTTGCGAGCCAAGCGCCGCGCCCAGAGCGCTGAAGTAAAGCGCTGCGAAGTGAATGTCCAGTTGCGACAGCCACGCGGAGTCGTTGAATCCCCCGCTGGCGACACGTTGCTCCACCGCCTGGGTCACCTGCAGGTAAAGCCAGTTAAACCACTTCAGGCCATCACCGTCCACACAGGTCGCGTCAATCGTCCCCATGATGGACAACACGTCGTTGATCGTCTGTGGCGCGCTTTGGACCGTGGCGCTTAAAGTCGAATCGTAAGGAAACATATTCTGCGTCATCGCGGCGCCTTGGCCGGCGCCAGCGATCTGATGGCTTCCGGTCTGACAAGCAGTGGTTCATTCTTGCTTTTCTGATAAGTCAGCCGGACCTCCTCGCCAGGTTTGGGCAGCGTTTTCAGCTTGAGGGTAGCCAACGGGACGGTCTTAAACTCAGGCGCCTTCCCCGCAGGCGTCAGCTTCAAGGTGACCGAATCCTTTTGGACCGACTGTACGACCGCGCTGGTGACCCCGCACTGGGGGTCGCACGCGGCTGTAAACGGCCACTCGGTGCAGTCGCAAGAGACTTCTCGAGTCCCGCAGCCGGCCAACACAAGGGCGATCGGCAACAGAGCTGTCGAGCAATGCTTTCCGGTCATTTGGTCTCACCTCCGGTCCGTCGAGCACAAACCCACCAGACTACGTATAGAAGAAGCCAGATCCCAAGACACACCAGCGCGTACTGGAGCCCGTCGATCTGGCCGTTGGTGGCTGCTTCCATTTTTCGGGCAATTTCCACAATTGTCGCGCTGTTGCCAGGCTTGTTTGCGGCTACCAGATAGGCGACATAGGCGCGTTGCACCACAATGCCTTGATAGATGGAGTACGCGAGCAGGCACCAGGCAGGCACAAACAGAAAGTAAATCGCTCGCACCCGCCGCGTGCCGGGACGGTAATAAGACGTTCCGACAATGGTTACGAGCGAACCGCCGATAATCAGCAGGTCCCACTGCGAAAGACTCTGCGCCAGTGCTTGAGCCGCTTCGAAAAACTTGGCATCCTCGATCATGAGCCACGATCTCCCAGTTGCCGTCCCGGCACTGTTCAGTATAATGCCATCTAAAGTCGCCCGCCCGCCCCGCCGATAGAAGAGCATGCCACTACAACGGGCTGAAATCCGCATGCTCTGCGCCGACCTGGTGGACGTCTGGTGGAAAGGGCCAGGCGGCCGCAAACACAAATCCAAGGCTCTCCTGGAGGATATCTCCCCCTCCGGCATGTGTCTGCAATTTGAGATCCCGCTCCCCATCGGCACCATCGTAGACGTGCATTGCCCCGGCCACCCCCTTACCGGCACCGTCCGTTACTGTATTTATCGCGAAATCGGGTATTTCATGGGCATCGAACTGGAGCCCTCCAGTCATTGGTCCCGCCAGGAATTCGAGCCCCAGCACCTGCTGGACCTGGAAGAGTTGGTCATTCGCAGTGCCGGCAAGTCCCACCGCAGCATCCAATAGTAAGGCAGGCCCATGCCGCCCCATGAAATCTCTCCTGTACAATGAGATTTCCCGCCGCCATGCCCGCTCACACTGTCTCGATCCTCATTCCCCTCTACAACGAAGAAGAGTTCATCGCGGCCTTGCTGGAACGCGTGCTCGCCGCGCCTTTGCCCGAGGAACTCGGCCGCGAAATCATTGTCGTGGACGATGCGTCCACGGATTCTTCCCCCGACATTGCCGAAGAGTTCGCCGCCGCCCATCCCGGTGTCATCCGTTTGATCCGCCAGCCCCGCAACCAGGGCAAAGGCGCCGCCGTCCGCACCGCCATCGAACATGCCACCGGCGAGTTCTCCATCATCCAGGATGCCGACCTGGAATACGATCCGCGCGAATACGGGCGTATCCTGGGACCCCTGCTGGAGGGAAAGGCCGACGCGGTCTATGGCTCCCGCTTCATGGTCTCGGGTGAGCGCCGCGTCCTCTACTACTGGCATTCGGTCGCCAACCATCTCCTCACCGGACTCTGCAACATCGTCTGCGACCTGAACCTCACCGACATGGAGACCTGCTACAAGGCCTTCCGTACGGCCCTTCTGCGCAGCATCCCCATCCGCAGCAACCGCTTCGGCCTGGAGCCGGAGCTCACCATCAAGCTCGCCAAGCGCGGCGTGCGCCTTTACGAAACGCCCATCGCCTACCACGGCCGCACTTACGAAGAAGGCAAGAAGATCGGGATGAAGGACGCGGTCGACGCCGTCTTCGTCATCCTGCGCTTCGCCTTCACCCGCGACCTCTACAAAGACGCCGGGCCCGACATCCTAGACGCCCTGGACGGTGCGCGGCGCTTCAACCAGTGGATGGCGTCTACCATCCAGCCCTACATCGGCAAGCGGGTGCTCGAAACCGGAGCCGGAATCGGCAACCTGACCCGTATGCTGTCGCCCCGCCGCGAACGCTACATCGCCGGGGACATCGACGGCGAGCACCTGGCCCGCCTGCGCGCGCGCTTCCAGCACCGTCCGCGGATCGAGGTGCGGCATTGCGATCTGGCCAATCCAGACGATTTTGTCCCCCTCGCCGGCGCGGTCGATTCCGTCGTGTGCCTCAACGTACTCGAGCACGTCGAGGACGATATGACCGCCCTGCGCAACATCCGCTCGGCGTTGAAACCCGGCGGGCGCGCCATCATCCTGGTGCCGCACGGCCAGGAGATCTTCGGTACCCTCGACACCGTGCTGGGCCACTACCGGCGCTATTCTCACCGGGAGTTGCAGGGCAAAGCCGAGCAGGCCGGTTTTCGCGTCGAGCGCATCCTGGAGTTCAACCGCATCTCCCGCCCCGCCTGGTACGTGTCCGGTAGACTCCTGAAGCGCACGGCGCTCAGCCGCTTCCAATTGCGCATCTTTGATTGGTTCGTATGGCTCTGGAAGCGCATCGACCGGCTGCTGCCTTGGCCGCCCACCTCCATCATCGCCATCGCCGTCAGGGAATAACGTGGGCCGAAGAGGACGTCGGGCAGCGCCGGAGAGCATTGTATCCCGGCACCCGCGGGACTATCATAAGAGCGGAGGGTATCGAGATGAGAATATCTTGTTTATCCATGATGCTCCTCCTTGCACTTGCCGCACCGGCGTTCAGCCAGTCCGCCGCGCCGGCTCCCATAATGAACGCCGTGGAGCCGGCTTTCGGTTCGATTGGCGACCAATTAACCGCGCGCGGCACCGGCCTCGGCGAGAATGCCGTGGCTGCGCTCTACCTTACCGACGGCCGGAATGACACCAAGGTGGTCATCATTCAACAAACAGCCACATCCATTAAGTTCAAAATACCGCCCTCCGCGAAGGCCGGCCGGTTCTCGCTGATGGTCCTCACCCGGGGCGATAACCCGAAACTCATTGAAGAACCGGTAAAGGTCACCGTGGAAGGCGGCGGCTCAGAGACTTGAAGCGAAAAGCGCAAAGGGGCGCGGCGCGGGCCGGCCCGTTTTGCGCGAGCTCCCCAAAAGGAGGCCCGGCATGTTTGACAGCCTCGATGCGAGAATCAAGCAGGATGACTCCGCGGAAATGTCGCGTACCGAGCGGATCGTCAAGATTGTGGTCATTGCCGTTGTTTCGGTGGTGTTGTTTGGAGGACTGTATCTCGCGGTCCACTTCCTACAGTAACCGTCACTGATCGCCGCCGGATGCGGGCCCCAGAGGCATGCGGGGATCCCTATTTTCCCTTAGAAAGCGTCCCGAAATTTGGAGGAATCGGCAACGCAACAAGCCAGCAGCAGTAGAATGGCAGCCGGTAGATAAAACAGTCCGATCGTGAACCCGCTAATCACTACGAATCCGGCGAGCAGAATCGTGGCGATGATCCGCGCCGCTTGCTTACGAAGCAGCAAAGCTGTCAGCGTCGTCAAGACTGGGAACAGGACCGCGATAAGGGCATGCGGACCGTCGACCTGCAGCATAGTGCCTCGGACGTGCTGGCCGTGAACGAATCCAGCGTAGACGGGCCATACCAGCAGGTAAATGGCCGCCATAAGTGCCACCCCAAAGGAAATGGCAGTCAGTCGACTTTTCATTGGTCCGTCCTTATTCCGTAAGCCTACCCCGCAGCACCACAATCGAAGCCTTCGGTAGGTCGTAGACCGTCCCCTGTCCCCCCCCAGCAACCGCCGACCTGGCCGGCGGTCCATCCGGGTCCGCGTGACCGTTGCCCCACCAGTGCCGTCGCCTCTCGCCGGCGCTCGCCTGACCCGGATCGGGATGCCACTGGTATTGCGCTGCGCCGAACACTACCCGCTCCACCGGTCCCGAGAAGAACCGGTCGTGCCCTGTCACCGGGTCCGCGAACCTCACCGTCACATCGTGACCATGGTCGCGGTCCTTATTCACCAGCATCACCGACCATTGCCCGTCCGGCCGCTCCACCGCATACGCCGTCACCAGGATGTGCCCGTCCGGATCCTTCACATCGCTCGAAACCTTGAAGAGCTTGTGGATGGCGTCCACCGGCTCGACCCATTCCTTGGTAATCACCTGCGTCGCGATGTACTGCGGCGAATAACTCCGCACGTGGCCCTCCCGGTCGAGCGGCAGGAAGCCGCCTCCGCCCTCGCCCAGCGTGCCGATGTAGTGGAAGTAATAAGTGCCGCTCGCGCCCGCCGTCAGCATCGATCCCACATAATCCGCCAGCCAAAGCGCGCTCTTCACCGTGCCCGGTTGGCCCTCGCCCAGGTCGTTGCCCTCGGTCATGTAGAATGGCACGTTGCGCGGCAGGCCGTTGTCCTTCCACGCCTGTACCAAGTGGTCCACGTATTCCGGCTCCCAATAAAGCGACCTCCAGTCCACGCACTCCGTCCCCTCCAGGCAGGGATAGTGCTCGAACGAGAAGAACGTGAAGTCCCGCAATCGGCCGCGCGCCTTCAAATAATCCAGGAACCGCCCCAGAAACGAGACCTGCCCGTTGGCGTCCGCCCACGAGTCCACATCGCCCGGCGTCCCCTCGAATGCCGGCCCGCCCAGCGGCGCCTTGGGGACCAGTTTGTGGATCGCCTTGGCGAACTGCACATACAGCGTGGCATAGTCTTCCGGCAGCACGCGCTGCCCATCCGGCTCCTCCCCCATCTCGATATGTGAGATCGGATATCCCCGCTTGTACAGATACGCGATCTCGTTCGCCGCGTCCTCCGGCGTGTTGTACAGAATCGCGATCGGAATCATGGCGGGCAGCCCGCGCGTCACCCCGCAATGGAAAAAGAAATCGAATCCGATTTGGTCCCCTCTCCCGTAATCCAGGTCCGCCGCCGAGTGCCACGGATCCACCGACGAAGGCCACGTGATGGTCTGCTGCCGGTTGGGCATGTGCTTCACCACGTCCGTGAACTGGCCGCCGGCCGCCAAGGTCCCGATGTACAGCTCCTTGATCGCATAGCCCAAACAATTGCGCCTGTCCTCGGAGCCATGCGTGTCGCACGTGTTCGACGATTCGAGCATCCAGATCCTCAGGTACCGCACCGGAATCTTCCAGCTCACCAGCTTGATCGTAGGCGTGCCGCCCCGCCCGTGCGTAATCGTGCCCATCGGGAACGTCTGCCACGCCCCCTTGTTGATGCCGTCATAGAACGGCTCCTCCTCGCCCGTCCAGAACTGCACGTAGTAGCGCGTGGCATACGGGTCGGCCCACGCAATCCGGATGGCGTTCACATCCACCTTGGCCCCCAGGTCCACCATCACCCACTGCGGATGCAGCGCGTCGTCATCACCCGTGTAGGGCTTGGTCAGATACGGATTGCTCTTCCAGTAGGACTGCAAGTTACCATCGGTCAGCCGCGACCAGCCGTTGCCGTCCCCCAGCGTCGCGCCCCTGTGCGGCAGCGGATACGCCCACGAGTGCCGGATCTGCTCGCTGGTAGGCTCGGCGCTGCCCGTGAAATAGCCTTCCTTCTTGGCCTCGTTGCTCCACGTGCCGTGCGGGTTCCAGTGCCACGCCTCGATCATCAATTCCGTGTTCTGGCGATACGTCACCGTTCCCCAGCCCGCCCCCAGCAGCTCCTTCAGCACCGGATTGGTCAGCAGCCGCTCGGTGTGTGTCACGTTGTCTTCTTTAGTGGGGCCGCCGCGCAGCCGGTCAATCGCGCCGCCCAGCGTCCGCGGCGGACTGAACGAGTTCACCGCGTGCGACGCCGCCGCATCCACCACGATGCTCCCCGCTTCGGCCGCGCCCGCGAGTTTCTTGCGCGCGAACGGCACCGCATACGCCGCCGGCGGATTGTGCGCCCGCGCCGTGGACGCCATGCGGTAATACTCCATTGCTTTATCGCGCTCGCCCAGCTTCTCGTAAGTCTCGCCCAGCAGGCACTGAATAAAAGGATCGCGCGTATTGGCCTTCAGCAGATCCGCCAGCGCCGCATGGTAATCGCCTAGATAGAACGCCACATACCCGGTCAGATATGGAAAGAAACTCTCCTGTTGCGCCCGCAGTTGCGTCATGCTCTCGAGCGCCGCCTTCGCGGCCGCCACGTGCCGCTCGGCTTCCGCCTTGTCGCCGCGGCGCGCCGCCAGCCGCGCTTGCGCGTGTTCCCAGCGGTACTCCCAAAGCGCCTTGCGGTCCGCGGAAATGTCCGGCTCCTTCAGGCCCAGATCGTGGCCCTTCTTGTACCTCGCCGCGGCCGTATCCAGGTCCCCGGCATCGATGCAAACCCGCGCCGCCTCATCCGCCCTCTCACCTTCCTGGTAAAACGCCGCATGCGGATCGGCCTGCTCCTGCGTGGCCCAATAGTCGATGGCTAACTGCTCGTAAGCCGTCGTCAGCGCGCAGTTCCCTTCGAAGGCCCACGAGATCGCCATCGCCCGTTCGAGATTCGCCTTGGCCGCGGGACTTGCCGCCGCATCAATCGCCTGCTGCAAAAGCCTCCGCGCCTCCACGCCCTTACCTTCCAGATCGAGCTGCGTCACCTGCCGATTGAGCGCCGATTCCGGTCCGCCCCGTCCGCCTGGAAATTGCGCCCAACCCGCCACGCACAAAACCAGGGGCGCCACCCACGGAGTAGCACGACGTAAGCCAGCTTTCATGACCGGCATTATCTCACGCTGCTTCGTCGGAAGTGGGTCACGGCGAAACTGAGTCTCACACTTACACTAATTCGAGCCGAAGTTCGCGACCGACTACCGCGGCGGCTTTTCGCAAGGTGCCGAGCGTCGCGGCATCGTTGTCGGGATCGAGGAGCCGGTCCAGAGCGGCGCGACTGGTGTGCATGCGGCGGGCCATTTCCGCCTTGGTGAGGCCCTTTTGCTCCATGGCGGCTTGTATTTGACGCGCGATGACCCGCTTGATGGCGGCTGCTCTGGCCTCCTCATACAGACCTTCCTCGCGTAGCCAACTGTCGAAAGTCGAGCCGATGTTTTTCTTCTTCATTTCCGTACCCCTTCTTTTCTTCTGAGCGCCAGGTCAATATCCTGCTGGGGCGTCGTCTGCGTTTTCTTCATGAAGCCGTGCAGCAGTACCATGCAATCCTTTCCAGGCAGAACAGCACGCGCGCGATGCGTCCTTGCGGCAGACTGCGACCGCACCAGCGGCATTCCAATCGGCCAGGAAAACTCCACGTCCTTGATATCCTCGCCGATGATCTGGCGCTCCGCCGGATCCAGACTCTTCAGCCACTCCCGCACCGGCTCGCGCCCCGCATCGGAGCGATAAAAGCGGGCCGGCAGGCGTTTCAGAGTCGTCTTTATTCTAGTGTATCAATTGTGGTACGCATCGTCAAGAACAGGCACGCGCAGAAAGCATCAAGCTGGCCACCAGTTATGTGCGGTATTCTAGCGCATACCGCCGAAGCCCACTCCAAAAGGCGCTCCGCTTCGTCGCCCCCCCGCCGCCCTTCATCCGTTTCTCCCGCCCCACGTCAGACCACCGGCACGATTTTCCGCCCTCCCCGCGTATTCTGCTTGTGAAGGAGAAACGGATGGAGCAGTTAGTCGAGGTCGAGCGGGTCACTAAGCGTTATCCGCTGGACCATAGTTACGTCACCGCCCTGGAAGATGCGTCCCTCGAAGTCGGGCGCGGAGAATTCCTGGCCATCGCCGGCCCCAGCGGCAGCGGAAAATCCACCCTGCTGAATCTGGTTGGCTTGCTCGACCGGCCTACCAGCGGCCGTATCCGGATCGCCGGCCGGGACACCACCGCGCTGAACCCGATCGCCGCCGCTACTCTGCGCCGCGTGCAAATCGGATTCGTCTTCCAGACTTTCAATCTCATTCCCGTCTTCACCGCCTGGGAGAACGTGGAATACCCGCTCCTGCTGCAGCGGACCCCCGAGCGCGAACGCCGCCGGCGCGTGGCCGAGGCACTGGAAAACGTCGGACTCCGCGACCGCGCCAGCCACCGCCCCGACCTGCTCTCTGGCGGCGAACGCCAGCGCGTCGCCGTCGCGCGGGCCATCGTGCACCGCCCGGCCCTGGTGCTGGCCGACGAGCCCACCGCCAACCTCGACACTCGCACCGCCACCCAGTTGATCGCCCTCATGCACGATCTCAACCGCCGCCTCGGCGTGACGTTCCTGTTCTCCACGCACGACCAGCGCCTGCTCGACCACACCGAGCGCATCGTGCGCCTCTGTGACGGCCGCGTGGCCGAAGACACCGCCAGCGAGGAGGTAAGCAATGCGCAAGTTTCTGCAGTTAGCCTTTAGAAACGTGTTCCGCAACAAGCGCCGCACCACCATGACGCTGCTCGTGGTCTCCGGCGGCGTAGCCGGACTCCTGCTGGCCGGCGGATTCTTCTCCTACATGTTCTGGGGGCTGCGCGAAAGCACCATCCGCAACGGACTCGGCCACCTTCAGATCTACAACGCCGATCATTTCCGCCGCGATGAGAATCGCGTGCTGGAAAACGGCCTCGACAACTACCGCCAGCTCATGACACTCGCCGCCGGAACCCCCCACGTACGCGGCGTCGCGCCGCGCATCGAGTTCTACGGCATGGTCTCCAACGGCATGAAATCCTCCGTCTTCATGGGCACCGCCGTCGATCCGGCCAAGGAGCTCAGCATGGGATTCCTGCCGCGCATCTCCGCCGGCCATTACCTCACCGGGAAGTACCAGGGCGGCAACGAAGCCCTGGTCGGAGCCGGACTCGCCAAGTCGATGAGCGTCAAACCCGGTGACAGTCTCACGCTCCTGGCCGTGACCGCGGACGGCGCCTTGAACGGCGTCGATATCGATGTGGTCGGCATCGTCACCACCGGCTTCAAGGACCTCGACGACCGCCTCATGACCATCACCTTGCCCGCCGCGCAGCGCCTGCTGCAAAGCGAGCGCGTCACCAAGCTCGTCGTGGGCCTCGATCGCACCGAGAATACCGACGCCGTCTACTCAGCTCTCCTGCCGCGCTTCCGCGGCTTGCGCCAGGAAGTGACCATCAAGAAATGGATTGACTTAGCCACCTTCTATCGCCAGGTGCGTCTGATGTTCAGCGGTATCTTCCTGTTCCTCGGAGTAATTGTCTTCTTCATGGTGGTCATGTCGAGCGCCAACACCGTGATGATGGCCATGTTCGAGCGCACCCGCGAGATCGGCACCATGCTCGCCATGGGCACGCCGCGCTCGTGGCTGGTCGGGCTGTTCCTGCTGGAAGCGCTGGTAACCGGCGTGCTGGCCGCGGCCACCGGCGTCTTGGCCGGAAATGTCCTGGGAGCGCTGGTGAACCGCGCCGGCATCGTGCTGCCGCCGCCGCCCGGAAACACTACCGGCATGTCGCTCCGCGTGCTGCACGAACCCGGATTGATGATTGGCGCTTCACTGCTGGTGCTGGCAACGCTGGCCCTGGCTTCGATCGTACCCGCCTGGCGCGCCTCGCGCCTGCGGATTGTGGAGGCTTTAGCTCATGTTTAAGACACTCTCACTGTTGATGGTTTGCGCAGCGGCCGCGTTGGCGGGCACCGCGCGCAACTTAGTTCCTCCAAATGTCGAGGCTCTGCTCCAGCGCTCCGACATGGCCCGCAACGGATGGCCCAGCTACTCCGTTCGCGTGAAGATTCTGAACTTCGAAGATGGCAAGCAGGATGAGGAGCATCTGTACCAGGTGTCCCAGAAAGGCGCTGAAAAGACCCACGTGGAGTTTCTCAGCCCCCGCGAGAAGGGCCAGTATCTACTGATGCTGGGAGACGATATGTGGATCTATCTGCCGGATACCAGCCGCCCCGTGCGCATCACTCCCCTCGAGCGCCTCACCGGCAACGCCTCCAATGGCGACGTGGCGCGCACCCATTACGCCATCGATTACAATGCCGTCTATCTCCGCACCGAGAAAGTCGGCGCCACTCCCTGCTATGTTCTCGAACTTAGCGCCAAGCGCAAAGGCTCCACTTATCACCGCATCGAATACTGGCTCAGCGTGGCCACCGGCCTGCCTGTGAAGGCCGAGTTCTACCTCACCTCCGGCAAGCACATCAAGTCGGCCACGTTCGACGCCTATCAGCAGGTGGATGGCAAGACCCTCCTGCGCCGCATGACCATCTACGACTGCATCCGCAAGACCTCCCACAGCGTCATGGAATACTCCGGCTTTGCGCCGCGTAAGTTCCCGGACAAGCTGTTCCAGCAGGGGAGATTGGATCGGTTCTAGTCATGTTCCCGTACTGCATCGTCGCGATCGGCGCGCTGTTCTACGGCATTTCCGCCGCCCCCACGGACGATGCCGCGCCCGAAGGGCCGCCCAACGAAACGCGCTACGCCCTCGCGCTCACCGATGAGGCTGCGCTCGCGGCGGGCCTGCGAACGCCCGGGGCGGACAAAGGCAATGCGCTGCTGCTTCAACCATCCTTCACCTACCGCGCCGGCGACCGTTGGATCGTCTCCACCAGCCTGGCCGGCTTGGCCCACACCGAAAGCGGCACCGGCGAACAGGTGCGCGTGCGCGAAGCGTACTTCGGCCTTTCCGAAGGCGATTTCGATTTCACCATCGGCAAGCGCCTGCTGCGATGGGGCACCGGCTATGCGTTCACCGCCACCGGCGTGCTCGACCCCCCCCGCGCCGCCACCGACCCCTCCGACCGGCTGAGCCTCAACGAAGGCCGCGAAATGGCCAAAGTCGACTGGGTCCACGACGGCCAGGACGTCACCGTCGCCTGGGCCAGCGCCGGCGTTCTGGGCCAGTCGCGCACCGGCATGTACGATACCACCGCCGTCCGCTATAACGTGCTCGTGAAAGGCTTCGATACTTCCGTGATCGCGGCTCACGATGGAGGTGACGCCAACATCGGCGGCGGCAATTTCACCCGCGTCTTTGGCGACGCCCTCGAGTTGCACGGTGAATTCGCCTGGCGCCAGGGCGCGGCCGTGCTCGCAGGCGGCAAGTACACCATCCCCTCCGGCGTCACCTTCATCGGCGAATTCTACACGCCGCCTAACACGGCTTACTTCCGCCCCGCGCAGATGCCCGCTTCCGCCGGGCGGCAGCACTATGCCTACGCCGGCGTCAGCAAGGCCCGTCTGCGCGAGCTGCCCGGCTGGAAGGAATGGAACGTATCCGTGGCGCTGGTCGAGAACCTGGACGACCGCAGCCACATCGCGGTCATCGATGGCGGCCGGCTCATCGGCGACCACTTCTACGCGTACACTCACATTCAGGCGCCGGCCGGAAAGAGAGGACGCTCCGAGTATGGCGCCATTTCCTATTCCGCGCTGGTCTCGCTGGGCGTGCGATTCCAGTTGTAGCGCCATCGCCGCGTGCCGCCCGCATCCCAAGGTTGATAAGCTTGTCGGGGAAGCTCATGATCACGGCTCAAGCCAGGCAGCCGGCTAGCGGCATCGCCTATCTCATTCGCCTCTTCATAGTGGTCGTGCTGGCGGCCGCTGGAGCCGCTCTCATAGTTACTAACTACAGCGCCCCGCAAACCTTCTCCGCGCTCCTGCAGCACTTTCGATCGGCCCTGATTTACTCCTGCTGTATTTCCATCCTGGCCGCGACCAGCCTGAGCTACCTGGGACACACGTCCTTCGCCTGGCGCCGCGGTATGTCGCTCCTCCTCCCCATCGGCGTTTTGTTCGTCGTCAATATAGTAGGATGTCTGGCCGCTGCGTTCTTCCTGGCGCTTTTCGGCATCATCCCCTATAGCGGCTATTGGCAAGAATTCAGTCTGTCCGTGCGCCTCGGCACGGTCATCACGCTGGTCTTCGGCCTGAGCATGTATTTCTATCAGACCATGCTCCACAAGCTCGAAACCGCCAACCTGGAACTCCGCACCCGTGAGATGAAGGAAGAGCGCGCCCACAAGCTCCTGGCCGAAGCCCGCCTGTCGTCGCTCGAATCCCGCATCCACCCGCACTTCCTCTTCAACACCCTCAACTCCATCGCCTCGCTGATTCCCAAGGACCCCCGCCGCGCCGAGGACCTGGTCGGCAAGCTGGCCTCCTTGCTCCGCTTCTCCCTCAACGCCAATCAGAACAGCCTGGCGCCGCTCGGCCAGGAAATCAAAATCGTGCGCGATTTCCTGGAAATCGAAAAGGCCCGCTTCGGCGACCGCTTGCGCTACTCCATCGACGTGCCCGAGCATCTCGAAGCTCTGGGCGTGCCTCCGCTCTCGGTCGAATCGCTGGTGGAGAACAGCATCAAGCACGTGGTCGCCCAGCGCCCCCGGGGCGGCGAGATCCGCGTCACGGCCCGCGTCGCCCAGGATCGCATCCACCTGGAGGTGCAGGACGATGGCCCCGGCTTCACGCTGGACGGCATTCCCCCCGGCCACGGCCTCGACAACCTCTCGGCCCGCCTCGCGCTGTTGTTCGGCCCCGCCACCGCCCTCAGTGTGGCGCGCGACGGCGCATACTCGGCCGTGCGGATTTCGCTGCCCGCCAACGGCGCGCGGAAGATATGACCACCCCCTCCCTGCGCGTCTACTTAGTAGATGACGAGTTACTCGCCGTCGAGCGTCTCGCCCGGCTGTTGGCCGATTACCCGTCGATCGTGGTGGCCGGCAGCGCCACCGATCCCGCCGCGGCGCTCGAATTCCTCGCCCGCGAACCGGTGGACGCCCTCTTTCTCGATATTCAAATGCCGGGCATGAACGGCTTCGAGCTGCTCGCCCGCCTGACCGAACAGCCCCTGGTCATCTTCACTACGGCCTACGACGAATACGCGCTCCGGGCCTTCGAGGTGAACTCCATCGACTTTCTGCTCAAGCCCATCGACCTCGAGCAGTTGCAGCGCGCCTTGCGCAAACTGGAGCGCCTGCGCGGCGGCGCAAAACCGGACTGGATGCGCCAGCCCGAGCTGCGCTCATTCCTCGAGCAGTTGGCCGCCAAGCTCCGCCCGGGACCCGCCGACTATCCCGAGCGCATCACCTCGCGAGTCGGCGAGCGCGTCTACCTGGTCGAGTTGGGCAATGTTACGCATTTCTACGCCCGCGACAAACTGACTTACGCCGTAGCTGGCGGCCGCAGTTATGCGGTGGACCACAGCATCGCCGAGCTGGAGCGCAAGCTCGACCCCCGCCGCTTCGTCCGCATCCACCGCGCCACGCTCCTGAACCTCGATTGGGTCGCCGAAGTCCACGCCCGATTCGGCGGCCAGGCCGTAGCCATCCTAAAGGACGGCCCGCGCACCGAGCTGCCCGTAGCCCGCGACCGCGCGGCAGCCTTGAAACAGCGTCTCGGCCTGTAAGCGCGCGGCAGCCCGCGACCCGGTTCCGCCCCTGCTTCGGAGCCCGAGCGAGAACGCTTCCGAGGCCTCGCCACGACAAATCGGTTTCGCAACATATTTGTTGTGTGTCAGGCCGCCACAGATACTCGGTCGCTCTTGAGGAAAGAGAGACCGCAAGGTCCAGACCCGCCGGACGCAGGGAGTGATGAACCGGATCGGACTGACCCTGAACGAGCAGAATACGAGCATCCGGACGCCGGCAAGCGGGAGTTTGACTTGCTGGGGTATGCGTTCGGACTCCGGTATTCGGTGTGGAACGCGTAGCCCTACATGGCGGCCCGGCCATGGAAGAGGAGTATTCTCCGACTCACGGGTAAGGTTTATGAGATGTTGCGGCCCCACGAGAAAGGCGCGTGGCCGGAAGTGCGGGACGGCCTCAACTCCCAGTTGCTGGGATGACGGCAGTACTTCAGATACGGCACCCTCGCGCGGACGTATTAGATTGTGAACCACTACGTGGAGAGGCGGGTGCGCCATTTCCTGCGACAACGGTGCCAACAACCGGCGCTCGGCACCCGCCGGTTTCCACGCAACTCATCTACGGGAAGCTGGGTGTCACTCGCCTGGCGCGGCCCCGAGCTCCTGCGTGTGCTGGAGGAGAACTCTGTCGGAAAGCCGGATGCTGGAATCGGCACGTCCGGTTTGGTGACCGGAGAGGGGAAACGGGTCGGCGGTTGTTGCCGATACCGGGCCTCTCCTCGACTCTACAAATGGGGGAATTGGGATAGCCGCAAATGGGGGTAATGCCCAGCCCGGCCCCCGCGCCCACCATTCCGGATACACTACTCTCTTCAGGAGGCATCCATGATCGCCCGTTGGGCCTTTCTTGCCCTCATCTGCATCCCGGTGCAGTACGCGCAGCCAGCACCTATGCCCGAAGCGCCCTCCGGATTGCGCTGCGAATATCTCATCAATCCCCTGGGCATCGACGTGCCCCGCCCGCGCCTCTCCTGGGTCCTCGAGCACCCCGCGCGCGGCGAGCGCCAGACGGCCTACCAGATCCTCGTGTCGCACGATCCCGCGGTCTCCGCCGGCGACGTCTGGGACACCGGCCACGTCGCCTCCAGCCGCTCCGTCCAGGTCGAATATATCGGCCGGCCGCTCTCGAGCGCCCGCACCTATTATTGGCGCGTGCGCTATTGGGATAGCGCCGGCCGCCCCAGCCCCTACAGCGCCGCTGCGAGCTTCGAAACCGGCCTGCTCGCCGCCAGCGATTGGAAAGCCCATTGGATCGGTGGCGCCAACCAGCTTCGCAAAGAGTTCACCCTCCCCGCCACCCCCGTGCGCGCCCGCGCCTACGTCGCCGGACTCGGCTATTACGAACTGCGCATCAACGGACACAAAATCGGCCATCACGTGCTCGACCCCGCCTGGACCACCTATGGCAAGCGAGTGCTGTACGCCGTCTACGACGTCACCGCGCGCCTCCACCAGGGACCCAACGCGGTCGGCGTCATGCTGGGCGAGGGCTGGTCCACGTCGCGCGCCCTCCTGCTCCAGATTCACGTCGACATGGAAGGCGGCCGGACCGCCGACGTGTTGACCGATTCATCCTGGCGAGTCACCCAAGGTCCCATCCAGTCTGATAGCGTCTACAACGGCGATGTGTATGACGCGCGCCAGGAAACGCCGGGTTGGGACCGCCCCGGCTTTGACGATGCGCATTGGCAGCCGGCCACCGGGATCGATGGCCCCGCCGGTGTCCTCTCCGCGCAAATGATGCCGCCGATCCGCGTCACCGATACCCTCACGCCCGTCACGCTCACCGCCCCCCGTCCCGGCGTTTATATCTTCGATTTCGGCCAGAATATCAGCGGCGTCGTTCGCCTGCGCGTTCGCGGCCCCCGCGGCACGCGCGTTCAGATCCGTCACGCCGAGTTGCTCTACGATGACGGCACCCTCAATGTCGAAAACCTGCGCGCCGCCAAGGCTACCGACGTCTATATCCTGCGCGGCGGCGGAGAGGAAGAAGTCTATCAGCCGCGTTTCACTTACCACGGCTTCCGCTATGTCGAACTAACTGGCTATCCCGGCGCTCCTAAGTTCGATACCTTGCGTGCCCTCGTCATGCATTCCGATGTTCAGCCCACCGGTGGATTCACCGCCTCCAAGACCATCCTCGATCAGATTCAACACAACATCGTCTGGGGCATCCAGGACAATCTCGTCAGCATCCCCACCGATTGCAACCAGCGCGACGAGCGCATGGGCTGGATGGCCGACGCGCATCTCTACGCCGAGACCGCCATGCTCAACTTCGATATGCCGGCTTTCTATACCAATTTCCTGCGCGACATCCACGATATCCAGGGCGCCGACGGCACCGTCACCGACACCGTGCCCCATCGCTATGGCAGCCGCCCGGCCGATCCCGCCTGGGGCCTCGCCTACCCGCTCATCACCTGGTACATGTACGAGTATTACGGTGACCGCCGTATCCTCGAAGAGCACTATGGCGGTGTAAAAGCCTGGACCGATTACCTGACCACGCGCAGCAAAGACGGCATCTTGAGTTACAGTTACTACGGCGATTGGGTGCCCATCGAGAAAACCCCCGGCAGCCTGGTTTCTACTTTTTGTTATTACTGGAGCGCCGACCTGGTCTCCCGCATGGCTGACATTCTCAATAAGACCGCCGACGCGGACACTTACCGCCAGTTGGCCGGAAAGATCCGGGACGCCTTCAACACCCGGTTCCTCAATCCGCAAACCGGCGTCTACGCCAACGGAACCCAGACCGCCCAGATTCTGCCGCTGTTTCTTCATATGGTTCCCGCCGCCCGCCGCAGCGAAGCGTTCGGCGCGCTCGAGGATAGCATCGTCTACACCCACAACACCCACTTGACTACCGGCATCCTCGGAACTAAGTACCTCTTTCCGTTACTTACTGCCGCCGGACGGTCGGACTTGGCATACGAACTGGCCACCCAGACCACTTATCCGAGCTGGGGTTATATGGTCGAGAACGGCGCCACCACCCTCTGGGAGCTGTGGCAGAACAAGACTGGTCCGTCCATGAACTCGCACAACCATCCCATGTTCTCCAGCATCGGCGCCTGGTTCTATAACGCGCTCGCCGGCATCAATCCCGATCCGGAAGCGCCGGGCTTCGAGCGCATCATCTTCGCCCCCCAGGTGGTGCGTGACCTCGATTGGGCGGCCGGCTCGCTCGATACCATCCGCGGCAAAGTGGCCTGCTCCTGGCGCCGCACCCGCGGCGGCTTGCGCCTCGAAGTGACTGTCCCGGTGGGCAGCCAGGCTGAGGTGCGCATCCCCGAACTGGGCCTCTCTCCCATCGCCCTCACCGAGTCCGGCCGGAATGTTTGGAAGGATGGCCAGTATCAGTCCGGCGTGCCCGGTATCATCCGTGCCAAAACAGCCGGTGGCTTGCTGACCGTCGAAATCGGCTCCGGCACGTACGCATTTCAGACCTTCTAGAGACCGCGCCCCATGCCACAGCCGATCGCCATCGCCGGCGCGGGCAGAGTGGGACAAGCCCTTGGCCGGCTGCTGCGGGAACGCGGCGAGCCGGTCGCCGCCATCGCCGGCCGTCACCCCGAAACGACCGCAGCGGCCGCCGCGTTCGTGGGCGGCGCCCCGCAGTCCGTGTCACTCGCCGAATTGCCGCGCTACGCCTCTCGCATCCTGGTCGCCGTGCCCGATGATGCCATCACCGATGTAGCCCGTCTGCTGGCCGCTTCAGGCCTCCGTTACGGCGCCGCTTTGCACACTTGCGGCGCGCGCGGTCCCGAGGCCCTGGCGCCCCTCGCCGCCGCCGGAGTCTCTTGCGGCACGCTGCACCCGTTGCAGACCGTCGCCAGTCCCGAAGAAGGCCTCCGCGCGCTGCCCGGCATAGCATTCGCGGTCGATGGCGACGGCGAGGCGGCCGCCTGGGCCGAACACATCGCCGCCCTGCTGGGTGGATTTGTCCTGCGCGTTCCGCCCGCCGCGCGGCCGCTCTATCACGCCGCCGCCGTTCTGGCGGGTAACTACCTCATCGCGCTCTTCTCCGCCGCTGTTATGCTGATGGAAGAGGCCGGGGTGAAGGAATCACAAGCGCGCCAGGCGCTCGAACCCCTGGCGGTCACTAGCGTTCGCAACGCGTCGCAGTTCGGCCCGAACCGGGCCCTTACCGGACCCATCGCCCGTGGCGACGCGCAAACGGTCCGCGCCCATCTGGCCGCGCTGGCCCAGGCCGATCCGTCCGTCGTGGACCTATACCGCGCCGTGGGACTCGCCACCGTGGAAATCGCCCGCCGCCAGGGCTTGCCCGCCGCGCCCGCCCGCGCCATTTGCGACTTGCTGCAAAAAGGAGAACAACGTGGCTGAAGCCAAGCGCATCCGCCTGCCGGATCTTCAGGCCAAAAAACAAGGCGGCGAAAAGATCGCCATGCTCACCGCCTACGATTACGCCATGGCCCGCCTGTTCGATCGCGCCGGAATTGACGTCATCCTGGTGGGCGATTCGCTAGGCATGGTGGTGCTCGGCTACGAAACCACCCTCCCGGTCACTCTGGATGCCATGGTCCATCACACCGCCGCCGTCAGCCGTGGCGCGCGCCGCGCCCTGGTGGTGGCCGATATGCCGTTTCTCACCTACCAGGTCAGCCCCGCCGACGCGCTCCGCAATGCGGGCCGCCTGGTGCGTGAGGGGGGGGCCGCCGCCGTGAAAATCGAAGGCGCGGGACCTGCGCTGGAATCCGCCGCCCGCCTGGTCGAAGCCGGCATCCCGGTCATGGGACACCTGGGACTCCTGCCGCAGTCCGTCCATCAGCTCGGCGGATTCCGCCAGCAAGCCACCCTCGCCGAGGATGCCGGCGAATTGCTCGCCGATGCCCAGGCGCTCGAAGCCGCCGGCGTGTTCTCCATCGTTCTGGAATCCATTCCCGCCGAGGTCGCCCGCACCGTCACCTCCGCTCTGCGCATCCCCACCATCGGCATCGGCGCCGGACCGCATTGCGACGGCCAGGTGCTGGTCAGTTACGACATGCTGGGGCTTTCCCAAGATGCCGTGCCTCCTTTCGTCAAGCGATATGCCGATCTCGGCGCACAGATGGCCGCCGCTGCCGAAGCCTTTGCCGCGGATGTCCGGGAGGGCCGCTTCCCCGCGGTGAATCCGCGCGCCGCTACCACCGCTTTGGCCGAGGCCAAGTAACGTTGCAGGTCGCCCGCTCTATCTCCGAGGTGCGCGCCTGGCGCGCGCGAGCGCCGCTCCCGGTGGGCTTCGTACCCACCATGGGCGCGCTGCACGCCGGCCACGGCCGCCTCGTCGATGAGGCCCGCCGCGCCTCCGCCTCGGTGGCCGTTTCTATCTTCGTCAACCCCATCCAGTTCAATCAAACTGCGGACTACGCCCGCTACCCGCGCCTCCTCGCCGCCGACCTCGCCTTCTGCGAAGCGCACGGCGTGGATTTAGTCTTCACCCCCCCCACCGAGGAGATGTACGCATCCCCGCAACTCGCATTCGTGGATGTCACCCGCCTCACCGATCACATGGAAGGCCGCTTCCGCCCCGGCCATTTTCGCGGCGTCGCTACCGTCGTCCTGAAGCTCTTGCAGATCGCGCAGCCCGGCCGCGCCTACTTCGGCGAGAAGGACGCACAGCAACTGGCCGTCGTCCGCCGCCTGGTGCGCGACCTGAACGTGCCGGTCGAAATCGTCGGCGTCCCTACCGTGCGCGAACCCGATGGCCTGGCGCTCAGCTCCCGCAACCAGCTCCTCACCGCCGAAGAGCGCGCCATAGCCCCGCTCCTCTATCGCGCCCTCTCAGCCGCCGCCGATCGCATTGCTGCCGGCGAGACAGATCCGGAGGCCGTCAAGCAAGCCGCTCACGCACTCCTAGCCGCCGAACCGAGCATGCGCGTCGAGTATCTCGAAATCGCAGACGATGATGAGATGCAGCCCGTCGCGAGCATCGCTGGCCCGGTCCGCATAGCCGCCGCCGTCTGGCTAGGCAGCACCCGGTTAATCGATAACGTGAAGTGTGAGTATGCTGAAAGTTGAAAGACTTCCACGAGTTGAAGGTATGGCAAAAGGCGAATGCGCCAACTGCGGTGCTGCAGCTCCTCGATCCCTGCCAACCTGGCCGAGGGATGCGGCCGCAACCGGTTGAGAGCTGAAAGCCGAAAGCTGACCGCTGCATCGCTCACTTCTCCCGCTGCAGCAGAATCGCCCAGTCTTTCTCGTCCGGCGAATCGGGCGAAGTCCATTCCGAGCCCTCCGCGGCCGCGAGGTCGATCCGTTCCCCGCTCAGCGCGCTGAACCACATCGCCTTGTACCTGCCCGGCGCCAGATGCACCGTCACCTTGCCCCCGTGCGGCAGGTAAACCGCGTAAGTCTTCCCCACGTCCGCGAGACAATAATTGCCTCCATCCACTAATTCATCGTGCGGGTTGGTCTTCCACCATTCGAAGCTGGTAAAGAAATCCACCATGTGCCCGTAACCCAGAAACATCGTCTCGGTATCGTCGCCCCGCCCGTTCATCCATCCGCCGCCCGTGTCCGGCCAGATATTGGTCCCACGCCGCGCCGATTCTCCCGCCGTCTGATAACCTCCCGCCATCACGATGTCCCACGCCGCCCGCCGCAGCACATCCGCCGAATCCGAACCCGGCAACGCCCACAACGGATAGTGGTCCTCGTAACCATATTCTTCGTTCGTCTGCGGAATAATGTGCCCGGTCTTCTCTTGTAATTCCCGGGACTCCAGCATCAGCGGGTGCTGTTTGCGCGACCATTCTTGGTACGACGTGAATCCGAACCATGCCGAGGCCCGGTCCTGATGCTTGTGATCCATCGGATGGCTGGTCGCCAGGTGGTGCCACGGATCCCACTGCTCGATCAGCGTCCCGGTATCGTGTGTCCACTGGTCGTCGCGAAATCCGTCCAGATCGTCGCCCAGGTCCCAGGTGATGTTCGAAAACGCGCCGAAGCGGTCCACTGAGTAGTGAATGAACCGCCGCTCGTCCACGCTCCCCGCCGCCGGATGCACCCGGCCGTCGTTCATATCCAGCACCAGCGAAATGATCATATCGTCACCCCGCGCCACGCGCAGCATGCGTTCGAACTTCTGCCAGTACGCCACGTCAAAACGCGTGTAGTCGAAACCGGGATGCGAAAAATCGTTTTTGTCGCGCGCCGGCCACGCCCCCAGGTTCACCGAGAATTTCGCGCTGTTCATCACCGGCTCGCCGTAAAACGTGTTCGTGCGCCCCGCAATCGTCACTCGCATCCGGTTGATCTTCAGCCGGTGCAGCCGGTCGATGCTGTAGCGGATGATGCGGTCGTCGCGCCATCCCACCAGCCAGTACGCCGTCGTGCCGTTGAAGAAATAATGTTCTCCCGTCCCTTCCCAGATGAAATGCCACGGATATTTCGGGTCTACGCGAATCGGCCCGCGCCGGTGCGCGTCGCGCGCGTGAAACGAGCCGCTGGCGGTCTCGACGAAATTTCCCTGCCGGTAGGTCACCGTGTAGCTGTAGTCGCCCGCCGCCGATGGCATGAACCGGATGCGATACACGTGCCCGTCCATGGCGTCGCAGAAGCCTTCCACCTGCCACCGCTTCCCGCCGGCCATCGCAAACTCGCCCGTCAAAGCCGCATCCATAAACGGATTCGCAGCGTCCGGCGACTCGACCGTCGCCGCAATCTCTACAAAATCGTAAGCTTCCACGGCCTCGCCGGGCCGCGAAAACGTCACCGTGCGCGGCGCCGCCCACAGGCCGACTGCCAACGCTATCATGGCTAGCGCTTTCATCCCGAATCAGCATACCCCGCTTGCATCCTTTTCGCATTAATGCTAATCTCTATAGGCAATAGGATGATTGCTCAGAGCGAGTACGACACCCTGGTCCGCGACGAAATCGAGACCTTTCGCCGCAAAGCCCATGCCTTCCTGGCCGGGGAGATCCCGGAGGACGATTTCAAGGCCTTCCGCCTCCGACACGGCATCTACGGCCAGCGCCAGCCCGGCGTCCAGATGGTCCGCTGCAAGATCCCCAGCGGTCTGGTGACCGCTGCCCAAATGGAGCAGCTCGCCCGCATCGCCGACACCTTCGCCGGCGGGAAAGGCCACCTCACCACGCGCCAGGACATTCAGTATCACTTCGTGCCGCTGGCGCGCGTCCCCGATCTCATGCACATGCTGGCCGACGTGGGCCTCACCAATCGCGAAGCCTGCTACAACTCCGTGCGCAACGTCACCACCTGCCCGCTCGCCGGCCTCGCGCGCGACGAAGTCTTCGACGTGCGGCCTTACGCCCAGCGCGTAGCCTTCGCCTTCCTGCGGAAGGACCTCACCGCCAACCTGCCGCGCAAATTCAAGATCGCCTTCGATGGCTGCCGCCAGGACGATTGCATCGCCGGCGCCATCAACGACATCGGCCTGCGCGCGGTTGTCCGCGACGGCCGCCGGGGCTTCCGCGTCGTCATCGGCGGCGGACTTGGTCCCCTGCCCACCGAAGCCCAACCGCTCGACGAGTTCCTCCCCGAAGAGCGTCTGCTCCACCGCTGCGAGGCCATCGTGCGCGTCTTCAACAAGCACGGCAACCGGCAGAACCGCAACAAGGCCCGCATGAAGTTCGTGCTGCGCGAGCGCGGCATCGATTGGATGCGCGAGCAGATCGAGCGCGAATACGCCGATATCCTCGAAAACGGCGGCATCGCCTGGCCCAATGCCGTGCCCGAGGGCTTCGGCGGATATCAGTCGCACCCGCAGCCGCTCGGCCAGGGCGCGCTGCTGCCTGTCATCCACACGAATGGCTCAGGCGATCCGGCCTATGACCGGTGGCTTGAAACCAACATCATCGAGCAGCGGCAGACCGGCTACGCCACCGTCGTCGTACGCGTCGATCAGGGCAATCTCACCGGCACGCAGATGCGCGGCCTGGCGCGGCTCGCCGCCGACGCCGGCGATGGACTGTTGCGCGTCGGTATCGACCAGAACATCCTGCTGGGATTCATCCCGCTGGCCCGCCTGCGCGGCTTGCACGCGGCGCTGACACAACTGGATCTCGGCGAGGCCGGCGCGCGCGAAATCGCCGATGTCACCACTTGCCCCGGCGCCTATTCCTGCAATCTCGCGCTCACCAAGTCCATGAACCTGGGCGCCGCCCTCCAGGACGTTGTGGGCGCCTATGACGATCCCCTGGTGCGCAAACTGTCCATCAAGGTGAGCGGCTGCCCCAACTCCTGCGGCCAGCATTGGATCGCCGATTTCGGCTTCTACGGCAACGCCCGCAAGATCGATGGCAAGGAGGTGCCGTATTACCAGATGCTTTTGGGAGGCGGCTTCGACGAAGAAGGCATCCTGCGCTTCGGTCTGGCCGTGCAAAGCGTGCCCGCGCGCCTGGCGCCCGAAGCCGTTCTCCGCGTGCTCGATCATTACATCGGCCATCGCATCTCGGGAGAAACGTTCCGCCAATACGTCACCCGTCACAAGATTGAGACCTTCCGCGCCCTCACCGCCGGCCTCGCCAAACCAGCCGAACTGCACGCCGAAATCTACCAGGATTGGGGCGACGATACCGCGTTCTCCCTCCAACTCGGCCGCGGCGAGTGCGCCGCCTAACGCTGTCCGCACCCGCACGAAGCATCCCAAAATCGGACACATCGATCCTATCTTGTAGTATCTAGGCCTCGCCCCAGGAGTGGCGCTCGAATTGCCTCCATCTCGCCTCAAGGAGCGCGAATGGCCACCTTCTTCCACGACCTCCGGTACGGGCTGCGGACCCTGCGCCACAGTCCCGGCTTCACCGCCGTTGCGGTGCTCACCATGGCCGTCGGAATCGCCGCCAACACCACCGTCTTCAGTTGGATTAATGCGGTGCTCCTCCGTCCGTTCCCGGGAGTGGGTGATCCCGATCGCCTCGTGGCTCTGGAAACTGTAGCACCCTCCGGAGATCACCTGCCGACTTCCTATCTCGATTACCGCGATCTGCGCGACGGCAGCCAGCTCCTGGAAATCCAGGTGTCGCAGCCCCGTGTATTCAACGTGGGCGATGGAGCGCACGCGGAGCGCATTTGGGGCGAGCTGGTCTCCGGCAATTTCTTCGATGTCATGCGGGTCAAGCCGGCGCTGGGCCGCTTCTTCATCGGCAGCGGGCGCGACGACACTCCGGGCGGGCACCTGGTGGCGGTGGTCAGCTACAACTACTGGAAGACCCGGCTGCACGCAAACCCGGCGGCCGTGGGATCGACCATTCGCATCAACCGCTATCCGTTCACCATCATCGGAGTGGCCGCCGAGAAATTCGGCGGTGATATGAGCAGCCTCACGTTCGATTTGTGGATGCCGGCCATGACCTTCGGCGAAATCACGGCCGCCGGGGATTCCTGCATAAAGGACGACCGCAAGTGCCGCATGTTCCTGTCCCTGGCTCGCTTGAAGCCGGGCGTGACCATTGCGCAGGCCCGCGCGGAAATGCAGTCCTTGGCGCAACGCCTGGCTGAATCGTACGCCTCCACCAACCGCGGAATCGGCGTGACCATCGTGCCCACCTGGGAGGCGGCTTTCGGCGCCCAGAAGACCCTGCTCGCGCCCCTGAGCATTCTGATGGGGATCTGCGGCGTGGTTTTGCTGATTGCCTGCGCCAATGTGACCAACCTGCTGCTGGCGCGGTCCACGACGCGGTCCAAGGAATTCAGCGTACGGTTGGCTCTCGGCGCGCCGCGCGGACGGCTGGTGCGCCAACTCCTGGTGGAGACTCTACTGCTGGCTCTGGCTGGTTCGCTGCTCGGCTTGGCGCTCGCGGGCCAGGCGAGTGCCTCACTCAAGTGGCTGATACCGGGCACCACCATGCCAACCCTTCGGGAGGCGCCGCTCGATTGGCGCGTGCTGTTGTTCACCGAAGCGCTGGCCGTGGCCGTCACGCTGGTCGCCGGACTGATTCCCGCCCTGCACGCGACCAATCTCCGCGTCAATGACGCGCTGAAGGAAGGCGGCCGCGGCGGCACCGGAGCCGCCCGCTCTCATCGCTTGCGCGGCGCCCTGGTGGTGGCGGAAATCGCGCTGGCGGTGGTGGCGCTGGCCGACGCCGGGCTGTTCATGAAAAGCTTTCAGCTCGCCAAGACCATCGACCCGGGTTTCGATCCGCGGCATGTGGCAGTCGCGGAACTGGATGTATCGTCCGCGGGTTACAGCCAGGACCAGGCGGCCGTCTTCTGCCGCCGCTTGCGGCAGGACTTGGAAGCGCAGCCCGGTGTCCGCGCCGTGACTTATGCGGACACCATCCCTCTCGGCTTCGTGGGCGCGAGTTGGGAGGATTTGCAGATCCAGGGCTACGTGCCGGGACCCAGCGAGAATATGAAAATCTACCGCAGCATGGTGGCGCCCGGCTATTTCGACCTGCTGCGCATTCCGCTCCTGGAAGGCCGCGACTTCACCGATCACGACGACCAGAACTCGCAGCCGGTCATGATCGTCAACCAGGCGTTCCAGCGGCGCTTCCTCCCGCATCAGGATCCCCTCGGCCACAAGGTCAACGGTTGGGGCAGGTGGTTCACCATTGTGGGCGTGGCCAGGGATGCCCGATATATCAGCTACACCGAGAGTCCGCGGCCGTATTTCTATATCCCCATTCGTCAGATCTACCAGCCGGAGATGGGACTGAAGTTTTACGTGCGTACGGCCGGCGCGCCGGAGGCGGCGGTGGCCATGATCCGGCGGGCCGTCTTAGCCATCGACCCGAACGTCGCCATGGTTGGCGGTGAGGCGCTGGGCGAACACATTACCGAGTCGTTGTACGCCCAGAAGGTCGCCGCCACCATGTTGAGTGCGCTCGGAGCGATTGCTTTGCTGCTGGCCGCCGTCGGCCTCTACAGCGTCATGGCCTACTCGGTCATCCAGCGCACGCACGAGATCGGCATCCGCATCGCCCTGGGCGCCCGCCCCGCCAACGTGATGTGGCTCGCCCTGCGCCGCGGTCTGGTCCTGACCTCGGGCGGGCTGGCCATCGGCCTGGTCTGCGCGGTGGCCCTTGCCCGGCTGGCCTCGGCCGCCCTCATCCGCGTCAGCCCGGCCGATCCGCAAATCTACTCCGCCGTCGCCCTGTTTCTCGCCATGGTCGCCATTCTGGCCAGCTTGATCCCCGCCCGCCGCGCCGCCAGGGTCGATCCCATCGTCTGCCTGCGGGTGGAGTAGCAGGCGCTGGAGTGGCTCCCCAGCGGTAGAATTGATCAGATGTTGACGCGCGTATATCTGGATAATTACCGTTGCTTTGTGAACTTCGAGTACCGGCCCGGCGGGAAGCAGCTCATCTTCGGCCGCAACGGATCCGGCAAGTCATCTTTTCTGGATGCCGTCCTGCTATTGCGCCAGTTCATTACCAGGGGTGACATTCTCGAAAGCTACAACATTCTTGCCTACCGCACCCGCTGGATAAACCAGCCGCAACAGGTCTTCGAGATCGAAACCGAATTGGACGGCTCGCGATACGTGTACCGGCTGGTCATCGAGCCGTGGGGGGACACCGCACGGCCACGAGTGTCGTCGGAAACGGTTCATTGCGATGGCAAGCCGATCTTTGAGTTCTCATCCGGCGAGGTGCATCTCTATAACGACCGCTTTGAACACAAGGTGACTTACGGCTTTGACTGGGGGCGCTCGGCTCTGGCTACCATCATTTCCAGAAAAGACAACGTCAGGCTGAGCAAGTTCAAGGAGTGGGTGGCCACCTTTGTCTGTTTCCGCCTGAACCCATTCAACATGGGAGCCCGGGCTGATTCAGAGAATCCGTTCGTGACTGTTGACCTGTCGAACTTTGCGGCGTGGTACCGGCACCTGCTGCAAACCGATCCGAAGCAGAACGCCGCCATGCTGGAAAGCCTGCGCGCTTCGCTCGACGGATTTAGTTACCTGCAATTCGAGCCGTTCGGGGAAAAGGTCAGCTTATTGCAAGCCGAGTTCTCCCAAAACGGCGACGTGCGGTATTACTTCAACGAGCTCTCGGACGGGCAGCGCTGCCTGATCTGTCTTTATGCCGTCTTGCACTTTGTCCTGGCGAAGGGTGGCACGGTGATTCTCGATGAGCCTGACAATTTCGTCTCGCTGCGCGAGATTCAACCCTGGCTCATGGCGGTGCTGGACGCAGTCGAAGAAGGAAAAGGGCAGGTTTTGCTGATCTCACATCATCCCGAGATCATCAACCAGTTGGCACCCGGGCACGGCGTGGAATTTGTACGCGAGGGAAGCGGACCCGTGCGCGTGCGAGAGTTTCGCGGCGAGATCCTCAGTCTGCCGCCGTCGGAGCTGATCGCTCGCGGGTGGCAAGGTGAGTAAGGCGTCCCTGGTCATCGTTCTGGCGGAGGATGAGCGGCATCAACGGTTTGTCCGCCACTATCTTGGCCGGTTAGGCTATGAACGTCACGACCTGCGTTTCGAAGCCCTTCCGAGCGGCCGGGGTTCCGGGGAGCAATGGGTGCGCGAGCGGTATGGACCTGCGGTGGAGGTTTACCGCGAGCGCGTCGTGAGGGCCAAGACTGCGCTTATCGTCGTGATCGACGCCGATATCGCCGCTGTCACGGACCGATTGCAGCAATTCAAGAAGTCGCTCGAAGACCGCGGACTAAACCCGCGCGCCGACCGTGAAGCCATCGTACACCTGATTCCGAAGCGCCATGTGGAAACCTGGGTACTTTGTTTGAACGGACAGGCGGTAGATGAAGAGACCGACTACAGCCGCAACGCGGACGTCGAACACTTCATCCAGCCTGCTGCACTGGAGTTCTTCGCCTGGACACGCGAAGGAGCGGCGGTGCCGCCGCACTGCATCCCCTCGCTGAAAGCGGCCATCCCGGAGATGCAACGGTTGGAGTAGCTCTTGGTCTGATACAATCGTAAATCCCGCATGGCGAAGACGGAGCAGGAATACCGGCAGGAT
>Ga0335078_10001084_pt1 | contig 41470 bp, 41 predicted proteins | sample Lox_Sample_32_FD_206711 | JGI IMG/M metagenome (GOLD analysis project Ga0335078, IMG submission 206711) | Soil microbial communities from Loxahatchee National Wildlife Refuge, Florida, United States - Lox_Sample_3.2 | ecosystem: Environmental > Terrestrial > Soil > Wetlands | place: USA...
GCAGCAGCACCGCGTTGCGGATCCCCGCCGGGACGCTCTCGGCGTACCCGATGTCCAGCGGCAGGCTGGGCCCGGCCAGCCGGGCGCCCAGCTGCCGACGGCGCAGGAAGCTGGCCAGCCCGCCCGGGCCCGACAGAAGGTCCACGGCCTTGCCGATGACGGCTTGCTCGATCGCGGCCCAGGCCGCGGTGGTATCCGGGCGGGCCTGGCCGCCCTGGCGGAGCCGGTCCAGTTCCACGCACAGCCGGACCAGGTCCTCCAGCGCGTCCACGTTGACGTCGCCGGTCACGATCGGGGCCATCGCGGCGTCGCACGCGATCGCCCCGGCGGCGTCCCCGTCCAGCCAGGCGCCATCGTTAGCGCCGGTTTCGGACGCGGCGGCGCGATTCGCCGCCCACTGCGCCCGGACCCGCGCGGTCCACTGCTCCTGCAGCGCCGAGTCGGCGTCGAGCAGCAGCAGGTCGGCGAGGGAGATGTGCGCCCACACCTTGACCGGCTGCCCGGCCCGCTCCGGCAGCAGGTTAGCCGCGACCAGGCGGCGCATCGCCTCGGCCAGCGCGTCGTGATAGCGCTGTTCCTGGGTCCGATCGTCTTCGGAACCGGTGGGGGCGGACAGCGCATCCAGAACTGCGCCGACGATCGCGGCGCATTCCGGGGTCAGGTCGCCGTTGAGGACCCCGGCGCCCTGGAAGGTGGTTTCCAGCCGTACGCCGCGGTCTCCGAACGCTCGGGCCGGGTCCTCGTCCGGCAGATCACCGCGAGCCCGCTCGTACATCTCAGCGAACAGCGCCGACAGGTCCGCCAGTCCCAGCCCGGCCGCCGCGGCCGCGACCAGCAGTTCGTCGGACTCCTCCCGGAACTTCTCCGGCAGCTTGTCCGTCCACTGGCAGATGGTCCGCCCGTAGGACTCCGACAGCTCCTCCGCGGCCAGCGCCGCTACGACCTGCGGATGCATGCCACACCGTTTCGCCCACGCCGTATGGCTGGCCGCCGCGCCCCGGGTGATCCCCGTCTTGTGCATCAGCCACGTCCGCGCACTGTAGTCTGCGTCGGCCGAATACCCCTTGCCCACCGTGAACGCGGACAGGAACGACGCCCGCGCCGCGGTGACGGCCGCTCCGGTCCGCTCCAGCCCCCGCAGGCACTCCGCCTGGGCCTCATCCGCCAGCTGGGTCGCATCCACGGCGGCCAGGTAGCGCAGCGCGGCACGCGCCATCTCGATCGCCTCGCCGACGCTGGCGAAGACCGGGGCAGCGCCCACCTGGGTCACCTCCTCCGCGAGGACTGATCACTGCTGCTGACGGTTTCGTCCCGGGAGGGCAGGTTTCTAGGATCTGAATTCGATCCTACCGGGCGGGCATGACATTTCCGGGATCAACCACGCCGTGTCGCGAGATAGGTACTAGTGGTTGAAAAGAGTGCCCAGGTGCTGCTGTGAAATCGTTCACCAACCTGACCGTGCTGGCCGGTTCAGCCCGGGCCGTCCGGCGGGGAGTAGGAGCAGCGGGTGCCGGTCCGGACGGACCGGTCGAGGTGGGCGGCGGCGGCCGGGGCGCGGTCGTGGATCTTGGCGATCGCAGCCCTGATGGCCCGGGTGACGTTGAGCCGGGCGCGTTCGGATTCCGCGCCGAGGCGCCGTGGCCTGCCGCCGAGCCCGGTCGCGGCGGCGAGCTCGCGGACCAGGAAGTCCTTCTCGGCGCGCAGGCGGCTGGCCCGCTCGGTGTCGTGCCACGCCTCGGCTTCGGCGAGGTCCTCGTCGAGGGCGGTGAGGCGCTTCCGGTAGGCTGCCCGGGCCTGCTGGTCGAGGATCTCGTCGGCCCCGGTTCCGGACGCGTCGAGCAGCCCGTCTGCTGATGATGCCGCGGCGGCCGGGCCGGGGGCGGCCGCGAGCCGGACCAGGTCCAGGGCGGCCAGGTCACGGCCGGGCTGGCGGACCAGCAGGTCCAGGTAGCGCAGGCCGAGGCTGTCCGGCACCCGGGTCGCGGCGTCCGCGAAGCCGACGAGCCAGAAATCGTCTTCCCGCTGCAGGGTGAGGTGGGCGGGTTGGCTGGGCTCCCCGGCCTGGTCGAGGACGGCGAGCAGCCTGGTCATGCCGCAGTCGGCGGCGAGGGCCCGGGCCTCGGCGAGCGCCGCCGACGCGGCGGAAGGGTCCAGCAGCCGCGCATGCTCGTGCAGGGTGTGCGCGAGCATGGGGCGGGCGCCGAGCCGCCGGTGCATGCTGGCAGCCGCGCGGTAGTGCCGGTCCGCCGCGGCGGTATCGCCGCTCAGGGCGGCCAGGCCGGCCAGGTAGAAGTCGGTGGAGCCGGAGCACATGACCGCCCCGGCGGCGACCGCGGCGCGCCCGGCGTAGGGGGCCAGGGCCTGGTAGACGCGTGGCGCGTGGCCGGCTGCCCGCAGCACGACGCAGTCGCGGGCGAGCAGGGTCAGCGCCCACAGGTAGAGCATGTCCGGGCGCATGGTTCCGAGTCCGGTGCCGACGAGCTCGTCCAGCCGGCCGCGGGCCTGCTCGGCCGCGCCGTGGGCGGCCTCGAGCTGGACCAGGGCCGCGGCGTGCGCCACCGCCAGGTTCGACCGCGCCACCAGGTCACGCAGTTCCCGCTCCATCCACTGCTCGTCACCCTCGGGCAGCCCGGCGTGCAGCCAGATGGCGAACAGCTGGCCCCAGTAGACCGCGCCGGCGTCGGGCAGGCCGGCCGCCTGCCCGGTCTGGAAGGCCTGCCGGGCGTTCTCGGCCGCGGCAGCGAAGTCGCCGGTGAGCGCGGCCATGGTCGAGCGGCGGGACAGGGCGGCCAGCCTGACGGCCGGCTGGCGCAGCCACCCGGCCATCCGGTCGAGCTCGGGCAGGACCCGCTGGGCGGCGGGGCCGTCACCCAGCTCGAGCAGGTGGGTCAGGCGCAGGACGCGGCCGTCGAGTTCGGTCTCGGGTGCGCGGGCCCGCTGGGCCGCGGTGACGATCTCGTCGGCTGCGGCGAGCGCGTCGGCGGGGTCCTGGGTGCCCCACAAGACGTAGTGCCGGGCGGTCAGCGCGGTGGCGAGGGCCATGGCGGCGGCGTCTTGGTCCGGATCGCGGGATACCGCCGCGCGCGCGTCTAGCACGGCCCGTTCGGCCGTATCCCGGGCCTCGGCCGGTGCGGCGGCGAGCGTGATCGCCAGCCGGGCCAGGGTGCGGGCCCGCAGCGCGTGGTCGGCCGGGTCCAGCGCCGCGGCCGCCTCGCGGAGCAGCGCGGTCGCGGTGTCCGCCGGGGCGTTGAAGTCGAGGTGCTGGGCGTTCAGCAGCGCCGCGGCGGCCAGCAGCCGCGGCTCGTCCGCGTCCCGGGCGAGCCGGACGGCTTCGTCGATGACGCGGGTGGCGGCCGGATCAGAGCCGGTCTTGGTGAGCGCCTCGGCCAGGCTGAGCAGCAGCCCGGCCCGGTCGGCCGGGCTGGCCTGGGCCGCCCGGCGCTGCACGTCGAGGGCGCGCCGGAAGTGACCGGCGGCTTCCTCGTAGGCCAGCGCGGTCAGCGCGTCGGCGCCAGCCAGCCGGGAATGGTGCACGGCCCGGGCGGCAGCTTCGGCGCTGGCGGGGGCGGCCCGCAGGAAGTGGTAGGCCAGTTCGGCGTGGCCTGGCCCCACGCTGTTCTCCAGCACCGCGGCGATCCGGTGGTGCACCTGGGCCCGGGACTGCGGCGAGAGCTCGGCGTAGAGGGTTTCCCTGATCAGCGCGTGCCGGAACCGGTACACCTCGCCGATGTCCTGGCCCGGGCCGAGCAGGCCGATGGCGGTGGCGTCGTCGCACAACCGGGCCACCGGTCCGGCCGGGACCTCCAGCGCCGCCGCGACCAGAGCCGGGTCGATGCCGGGGCCCAGCGCCGCGGCGGTGGCCAGGATTTCGTCGGCGGCCGGGGTGTTGTCGCCGGCCTCGGTCCCGGTATCGGTATCGGCCTCGGGCTGGCCGAGCCTGGCGACCTGACGGCGGACGGCCTGCCGGATGCCGGCCGGGACCGGCACCTCCTCGACCGTGGCCGCGCCCGGGCCGAGCAAACGCGCCACCTGCGATACGAACAGCGGGTTCCCCTCGCTGCGGCGCTGCACGACGGCGAGCACGTCCGCGTCCGCGCCGGGCAGCATGAGCCGGATGTCCCCGGCGGACAGGCCCGCCAGGACCAGCGGCGGGCTGGCCGACTCCAGCGCGGCGATCACGTCGCTGATGTCCGGGTCGAGGGCCGCCTCGGCCGTGCGGTAGGTGGCGAGCAGCAGGACCCGGGACAGCCGCGCGGCCGCCGCGAACCGCAGCAGCAGCGCCGATGGACGGCCGGCGGCGTGCAGGTCGTCGAGGATCACCGCCACCGGCGCGGCCCGCGACGCCTGGTCCAGGACCGTGCAGACCGCCTCGAACAGCGTCAGCCTGGCGTCAGGCCCCGACCCGGCTGGCACGGCTCCGGCAGGCTCCCGGGACGGTCCGAGCTCGGGCAGGAGCTGGGCGAGCGCAGTACCGCCGGGGCCCGGGGCTTGCGGGCCGGCTGCGCCGGCGAGCGCCGCCGCCCCGGCCTGCCGGCCGTAGCTCCTCAGCACCTGGACCCAGGGCCAGTAGGGCGGGGCGCCGCCGTCTTCCCAGGCGCCGCCCCAGAGCACCATCGCGCCGTCGGCGGCGGCCGCCCGGGCGAAGGCACGGGCCAGCTCGGTCTTGCCGATGCCCGGCTCCCCCGACACCAGCGCCAGCCTGGCGTCACCCGTGGTCGCCTGGCGCAGGGCGGCGGAAAGCACGGCCAGCTCATGTGCGCGCCCGACGAACGCCTCCGCGTCCTGCGGCCCCGCCCGCTGCGGCATGCACGCCACCTTCCCGAACCAGGCCCACCCTTCCCTCAAACCATAGCCTTCGCGCAGGCTACAGCCCTGTTCACAGCGGCTGAACGGCTCGTTCATCGCCTTGGCACGCCTGCTCAGGTAGAGGCAACCAACCTGAAGGAGACATCACGATGGACGAGAACCGCGCCGCGGAGTTCACCGGACGGGTCCTGGCCGACAGCGCCGCGGCCGCGACGATCGTGCTGGCCGCCCTGGGCGACCGGACCGGGCTGTTCAAGGACCTGGCCGAACGCGGCCCGGCAACCAGCGGGGAGCTGGCCGGCCGTACCGGGCTCGCGGAGCGGTACGTGCGGGAGTGGCTCGGCGGCATGTTCGCCGCCGGGTACCTGAGCTACGACGACGCCCGGCAGCGCTACGCCCTGCCCGCCGAGCACGTGCCGACCCTGGCCACCGAACCCGGTCCCGCCTTCTTCGGCGGCGTCCACCAGGAGCTGATCGGCGCGATCCAGCGCTACGACCAGGTGGCCGGGGCATTCCGCCGCGGCGGCGGGGTCCGGCCCGCCGACCTGCACCCCGACGTCTGGACCGGGACCAGCCGGTTCACCGCGCAGTGGCACCAGAACATGCTGGTCCAGCAGTGGCTGCCGCTGGTGCCGCAGACCTCGGCCAGGCTGCGAGCCGGCGCCCGGGTCGCCGACGTGGGCTGCGGCACCGGGCAGGCGCTGATCGCGCTGGCCCGCGCCTTCCCGGCGATCACCGCGACCGGGTACGACGCGCACCCGCCGTCCGTCGAGCAGGCCCGGCGCGCGACCGCCGAGGCCGGCCTCGCCGACCGGGTCAGCTACCAGGTCCTCGACGCGGCCGCCGGGCTGCCCGGCTCCTTCGACGTGATCACCACGTTCGACGTGGTGCACGACGCGGTCGACCCGCTCGGGCTGCTCCGGTCGATCCGGGACGCGCTGCGCCCCGGCGGCAGCTACCTATGCCTGGAGATCAACTGCTCGGACCAGGCCGCCGCCAACACCGGTCCCATCGCCACCCTGCTGTACGGCTTCTCGGTCCTGTACTGCATGACCACGTCGCTGGCCGAGGGCGGCGAAGGCCTGGGCACCCTCGGGCTGCCCGAGCCGGTGCTCCGCGACCTGGCCGCCAAAGCCGGCTTCGCACAGGTCCGGCACGTCGAGATGGACAACCCGTTCAACAGCCTCTACGAGCTCACGCGATGAGCACCGACGTGATGGGCGCCGGGTCAGCCCGGGAGCTGCTGGCCCGGGCGTCGTCCCGGACCCGGGCGGAACCCGCCGACGCGCGGGCCGGAGCGGTCTTCGAGCGGGTCACGGTGGGCGCGGAGTCGTTCTTCGTCAAGCGGCTCAGCGCGTCCTCCGACTGGATCATGCGGATCGCCGGGGACCACGTGCACCGCCCGTACCTGATCTGGCGGTCCGGCCTCATGGACCAGGCGCCGGGCCTCATCGATCACACCGTGGTGGCGATGGACCTGACCGGCGCGCCGGGCGACGACGCGGTCCTGACCATCGTCATGCGCGACGTCGGCGAGTCCCTCGTCCCGCCCGGGGACAGCACGGTGCCCGCCGCCCAGCACGCCCGGTTCATCGCGCACATGGCCGCCTTGAGCAGCGCGTTCTGGGGATGGAAGGACCAACTCGGCCTGACCACCATGGCGCAGCGGATGCGGTTCTTCGCACCGGACAACATCGCCGCCGAACTCGACGCCGCCGAGGTGCCTGGACCGCTGGCGGCCGCCGCGGCCGGCTGGCCCGCCCTGGCCGAACGGTCGCCGTTGCTGTCCGCCGTCGCCCGGCGCGTCCACGACGACCCGGCGATCATCACGGCTCGCCTGGCCGGGCTGCCGGGCACGTTCGTGCACGGCGACTGGAAGATGGGCAACCTGGGCAGCCACCCGGACGGGCGCACCGTCCTGCTGGACTGGACCCTGCCCGGCGCTGGGCCCGCTTGCTGGGATCTGTGCTGGTACCTGGCGCTCAACCGGGCCAGGCTGCCGGAGCAGAAGGAAGCGGCGATCGCCCGGTTCCGCGCCGCGCTGGAAGGCCACGGGATCGCCACCTCGGCCTGGTGGCAGGAACAGCTCGATTTGTGCCTGATCGGGATCATGGCCACGTTCGGCTGGGAGAAGGCGCTCGGCGATGCCGATGAGCTGTCCTGGTGGGAGGCACGGGTCACCGCGGCGGTCGCCCGCCAGCTCATCCCGCTGCCCAGAGGCTCAGTCCGCTGAGGATCGAGGCAGCATACCCGCTGTGACCCGCCGGCGGCCCCGTTCACGCCCCAACTAACCCACTCACACCCCCAACCTCCCCAGCCCCCAGGCCGATTCAATGAGAGTCACTCTCTACCGCATCTATCCGGTAGAGGGGGACTCTCATTGGTTCTTCGTGCCCGGTGCGAGCCGGCGGAAGGGGGCGGAGTGGAAGGGGGGCGGGGTGGAATACGAGGGGCCGTGCTGGCGTTGCCGGATATCCGTGTGGATGTACGGAGGTACGGATGTCTGCGGTTGATCATGAGCATCCGGTGAGCCCGGAGCGGGTGGCGGTGGCGCGGGCGGGAGTCCTGGCGACGGGCGAGGCCGGGCGGCTGGCGGGGTTGCTCGGCATGCTGGCCGATCCGGTCCGGTCCCGGATCTTGTTCGCGCTGTCCGCGGCCGGGGAGTTGTGCGTGGGCGACCTGGCGCTGGCCCTGGAGGCCACCGAGGATCAGGTCTCCTACGCGCTGAAGATGCTGCGGCTGGCCGGGATGGTCAGCTTCCGCAAGGACGGCCGGATGGTGTTCTACCAGCTGGCCGACGGCTTCCCGCACCCGCTGCTCGAGCACTGCCTGCGCCAGCTGCTCAGCATCGCATCCCCGGAGGGCCACGATGCGAGCGCTTGACGCGATCGGTCACGCGCTGGCCGTGGCCGGCTCGATGACCTGGCAGATCACCTGGTCGCTGATCCTCGGGTTCGCGCTGTCGGCGGTGGTGCAGGCGGTGATCCGGCGGCAGACCATCGTCCGGATGCTCGGCGACGACAGGCCGAAGACGCTGGCGCGGGCGGCCGGGTTCGGCGCGGCCTCGTCGTCGTGCTCGTACGCGGCGGTGGCGCTGGCCCGGGCGCTGTTCCGCCGGGGCGCGAGCTTCACCGCGGCGATGACCTTCGAGATCGCCAGCACCAACCTGGTCATCGAGCTGGGCATCATCATGGCGCTGCTGCTGTCCTGGCAGTTCACCCTGGCCGAGTTCACCGGCGGGCCGATCATGATCGTGCTGGTCGCGGTGGCGTTCCGGCTGTTCGTCCGGCGCAAGCTCATCGAGGCGGCGCGACAGCAGGCGGACCGGGGGCTGGCCGGGTCGATGGAGGGGCACGCCGCCATGGACATGAGCATCGCCGCGGAGGGGAGTTTCTGGCGGCGGCTGGGCAGCCGGGAGGGCTACACCTCGGTCAGCAACATCTTCGTGATGGAGTGGGCCGCGGTCATCCGCGACGTCGTGATCGGGCTGCTGATCGCCGGGGCCGTCGGCGCCTGGGTGCCGGACACGTTCTGGCAGCACCTGTTCCTGACCGGCCACCCGCTGGCGGCCAAGCTGTGGGGCCCGCTGATCGGCCCGGTCATCTCGGTGCTCAGCTTCGTCTGCTCCATCGGCAACGTGCCGCTGGCCGCGGTGCTGTGGAACGGCGGGATCAGCTTCGGCGGCGTGGTCGCGTTCATCTTCGCCGACCTGATCATCATCCCGATCCTGATCATCTACCGGAAGTACTACGGCACCCGGATGATGCTCACGATCCTCGGGATCTTCTACGCCGCGATGGTGCTGGCCGGCTACGCCGTCGAGTTCATCTTCGGCGGGCTCGGGCTGATCCCGGCCGAACGGGCGGCCAAGGTCGCCGAGACCGGCATCACCTGGAACTACACCACGATCCTCAACATCGTGTTCCTGCTGCTGGCCGCCGCGCTGCTGCTCCGGTTCTTCCGCTCCGGCGGCCGCGCGATGCTCACGATGATGGGGGGCAGCCCGGAGGGTCAGCACTGATGATCACGCGCAGCCGGCCGTCAGGCCGAGCGAGCGGGCCGCGGCCGCGGCGGTGCGGACCGCGGCGTGCCCGCCTCCAGTGCGGCCTCCAGGTCGGCGATAAGGTCGCCGGGCGCCTCGATGCCGATGGACAACCGGAGCAGGTCGTCCGGAACCGGAGAGGACGGCCCCTCGGAGCCGCGCCTGTGCTCGATCAGGGCCACCACCTGCGAATTCATTAGCCGATCCTGGCCCCCAGGCCCGGCTTCTTATACCCCTAGGGGGTATATTAGCTGGCATGGCAGTCGCGGACCTGGCGATCGGCGGGATGACCTGCGCGTCCTGCGCGGCCAGGGTCGAGCGGAAGCTGAACCGGCTGGACGGGGTCAGCGCCGCGGTCAACCTGGCCACCGAGACCGCGCAGGTGACGTTCCCGGCCACGGTTCGCGCCGAGGACCTGGTCTCGGCGGTCGAACAAGCCGGCTACACCGCGGTGCTGGCGGCCGCCCCTCCGGACGAGCCAGACGCGGGGCCGCGCTAGTGGCGGCTGCCGACCTCGGTGGTCCTGGCCGTTCCGGTGGTGCTCGTGGGGATGGTCCCGGCCTGGCATTTTCCGGGCTGGCCGTGGGTCAGCCTGGCGCTGGCTACGCTGGCCACGATCAAGGGCAACCTGTTCTGGGCGTTCGGCTACAACGCGGCCGCCATCCCGCTGGCGGCGCTCGGCTTCCTCAACCCGCTGATCGCCGCGGCCGCGATGGCGTTCAGCTCCGTGTTCGTGGTGGGGAATAGCCTGCGGCTGCGGCGCTGGAGTCCGCCCGCAGGGCGCCGTCGCTGAGCCGGTCGCGCTCGTCGATCCGCTCGATCTCGGGGCCGAGGGTCACAGCCGGATCCAGCGCCGGGGCGGCGCCGGGCGGGGCGCGGAACGGGGCGGCGAGGGCGGGCACGATGTACCGGCGGTTGCGGATCAGCGCGACCAGGGCGATGCCGCCGTAGATGGCGCACAGCAGGTAGCGAGCGCCCTGGCCGGGCAGCGCGTACTGCACGGCGAACAGCCCGAGCAGGGTGACGGCCAGCCAGCGCGGGAAGCGCAGGGTCAGCAGCGCGGCCACCCCGAGCAGCGTCTGGCCCGCGGTCAGGCCGAACTCCTCGACCTGGCGGCCGTCCAGCACCAGCGCGGTCCCGCCGCCGCCGGCCAGGTAGGCCAGCGGCAGGCTGCCGACCAGCAGCGTCCACTGGCTGACCTTGCTGGAGATCAGGGTGCCGATCGCGTCGGAGCCCTTGCCGTGCACCGCGAACAAGATGGCCACGATGAATTCCGGCGCCTCCGACGCCAGCGGGGCCACCCACTGCACCAGCAGGAACCGGTCGATGCCGAGCTGGGTGCCGGTGCTGATGAGGGACTCGGCGAAGGGTTGGGCCGAGGCCACGATTACGGCCGCGGCGAACACGAACAGGCCGGTCACCAGCAGGCGCCGGGGGCGGCGCGGCAGGTCGCCGATGCGGGCGGCGGGCCCGGCCAGTTCCGGCTCGGATGCCTCGGCCCGGGAGGCCTTCCACAGGTAGAAGACGAAGAAGCCGAGCAGGGCGAAGCCGAGGATCAGGCTTATCTGCCCGGACAGCGGGATCAGGAACGCCGCGATGGAGGCGCCGAACAGGAACCCCAGCTCGGTCCGGTACCCGGACTGCAGCACCAGTTCCCGGACGCCACGGCCGGACCGCCGCGACGCCACCCGCAGCGAGATGATCACCACCACCGGCCAGCCCAGGCCCAGCAGTAGCCGGTTGGATCCGGTCATGTTGGCCGCGGCGTACTGCACGTAGCCCGGATTGCGCCCGGCGGTGTAGGAGAAGTACAGGTCCACCGCGTACTCGGGCAGCACCGCGATGACCGCCAGGATGGCGATGGCCAGCGGGCCGGCGATGTCCAGCCGGGCCGCTTCGGCGGCCCAGGCGAGCAGGAAGGACGCGGCCACCACGGCCGTGCCGAACGTCGCGAGGCTGAGCGCGGCGGCCGGGTGCAGGCCGGACAGGCGCACGATCAGCGCGGGGGCGGTGAGGGCGACGCATAGCCCGATCGGCCGGCCGATCGGCCGGGCCAGCTTCGGGGACATGACGATCCTCCGGGGGCGGACGCGCCGCCCAGACCGGAGACCGGGGCACCCCGGCCAGGCGACTCTGCTGGCCGAAGGTCTCGCCCACCCTGGGTCGGGCCCTGCCACCGGAGAGCCACGAGGCCCTCAGTATGTCGACGACAGGTTGCCGGACTACTCCCCTTCAGACGCCTCGATTTTACCGGTCATTTTGTCGATTGCGCAACTGACGATATTTTTGTGAGACCGGTCAGCCATGGCGTAACCGGCCGGAGCAAAGCAGACTGAGACAATGCTGAACGAGTCCACGCCGCCGGGGCTGCCGGACTCACGGCTCGGCTCCGAACCCACCCAGCCTCAGCTGCAGTCGGCCGCGGCCACGTTCGCGCTGCTCGGCAGCGCACCCCGGCTGCACCTGGCCTGGCTGATGGCGCACGAGACCTCCGACGTCGGCACGCTGGCCCGGCGGGTCGGCCTCAGCATTCCCACCACCAGCCAGCACCTGGCCAAGCTGCGGCTGGCCGGGATCGTCTCGGCCCGGCGCGAGGGCCGCCACACCTACTACACCGTCGAGGATCCGCACGTGCTGACCATGCTCGACCAGATCTTCGGCCACATCGCCCCCGACGGCACGCTGGCCCCCGACCCCCCAGCCGGCGGCTAGGGGGATACCCGGCCCGTTCGGGATCATTGGCCCGAACGGGCCGCTTTCACGCACCGCCGCCGACAGCCCGCCCGCCCGGCGTCAGCGACAACCACGGCAATGTGACTTCGCAGTGGTTCTGACCACGGCAATGTGACATAGCCGTGGTTCGCCTACTCTGGAGGCTGACACAGATACGCTGGGTGGGACGAGTGGGACTGATGATGCCCGGCCGGTGAGTCGGCTGGAGGCGGCTGGCGGGAAAACCAGTGAGCCGGGTCCCCGGTGACGAGGACCCCGGCGATCACGAGTACCCCGCCGGCCAGGACGGCCGCGGTCGCCCGCTCGCCGAGGAAGACCATCGCGCCCAGCACGCTGACCACCGGCTCCAGGTACAGCAGCCGGCTGGTCCTGGTGCTGCCGCCGCGGACGATCGCGCGGTTCCACAGCAGCATCCCCGCCACCGTGCTGCCCAGGGCGAGGAACAGCACCTCGGCCCACGCGGGCTGGGACAGCCGCGGCGGCCAGATCGTACCCGCCAGCGCCAGGTAGGGCGCGGCCCCGGCCACGCTCGAGGCGGCCGTGGCGGACACCGGGCCGTACTTCTCGCTCAGCGGGCGCAGCACGACCGTGTACCCGCCGAACGCCAGCGTGGCCAGCAGCACGAGCGCCGCGCCGGCCACGGCCCGCGGCCCGCTGCCCGGGGACAATGCGGCCGGCCCGGCGATCACCGCGACCCCGCCCAGGGCCACGCCGGTACCGGTCAGGAACCGGGGGCCGGCCCGTTCGCCGAGGAAGACAAGGCCGATGACCAGGACCCAGACGGGTTCGGTGGCCAGCAGCAGGCCGGCCGAGGACGCCGGAAGCCACTGCAGTCCGACCGTCACCGGCAGGTTGTACCCGACCATGCCGAGCAGGCCAGCGGCGATCAACCGCAGCCGGTCGCGCGCGGCGATCCGCCGCAGGGCCGGAACGGCCCACGGCAGCAGCACGCCGGCCGCCAGCAGCTGGCGCACGGTCAGCAGCGGCAGCGGGGCCAGTTCGGACACCAGTGAGCGGGTGGCGACCGGGGCGAGCCCCCACAGGCACACGGCGGCCAGGCCGGCCCCGACGCCGCCCGGCCGCACCTTCGTCCCGGTCGCCCGTTCATCCACCGGACCAGCATGATGTAATGGTCTTGTGCAGTTCAACACTTACACGTCGTCCGGCGCGCATATCGCCGCCGCCCTGGTGAACGACCCGATGACCGACGCGGCGGAGGTCGGGGCCCTGCTGGCCGGGTTCGACGTGGAGGAGCCGGCGCCGGGCGAGGCGGAACTGGCGGACCTACGGGCCTGGACCGCACGGCTGCGGTCCGTGTTCGAGCCCCGGGCCGAGGCGGAGCGGGCCGAGCTGGTGAACGATCTGCTGGTCGAGTCGGACTGCCGTCCCCGGCTGCTCTCGCACGACGGGCTGCCCCATCACCTGCACTACCGGCCGCTGGCCGGCGACCTCGCGGCCCGGGTCAAGGCGTTCACCGCGGCCGGGCTCGCCTACCTGATCGCCGAGGGATGGGGCAGCCGGCTCGGCCGCTGCCAGCGGGCGGGCTGCGCCACCGCGTTTGTCGACACCTCGCGCAACGGGACCCGCCGGTTCTGCAGCGTCCGCTGCGCCAACCAGGTCAACGTCAGCAACCACCGGGTCCGCCGCCGGGTCCGGTTCTAGAGGTTGCCGTTCTGGCGGCTGTAGAAGGGGATCGCGACGGTGACGCCGATCACGTGGGCAGGCGGCCGGATCAGCCACTGCTCGGCTTGGGTGGCGGGGTTGTACCAGAGCAGCGAGACGCTGCCGATGCAGTCGGTCGGGGCCTGGACCAGCAGGCGGGAGCCGCGCGCGGTCAGCACCCGGTTGTCGTCGGTGGTGTGCGGCGGTATGACCAGCTTGATCGAGCCGTTGCGCGCCTGCCGGTAGATGTGCAGCACCCCGCACGCCCCGGCCGCCTGCAGGTATAGCCCGCTGGGCAGCCGCCAGGCGTCCAGATCCCCGAAGTCGCCGGTGGTGCGGGGGTCGTGCGGCCGCGTCAGCGCCTTCGGCCGCGCGCCGTTGACCGGGACCAGCCAGAGCTGGCTGATGGAGCTGTCCGGCGGCTCGCAGGAAGCCAGCACCGTTCCTCCGTCCCACCAGCGAACCGGGGAACAGGTCATCCTGGGCACCGGTAGCGGCCTGATCAGCGAGCCGCGGTTGCTGACCAGCTTGATGCCGTGGCTGGCGCCCGCGGCGAACTCGGTGCCGGACGGGCTGTACAGCGCGCCGCCAGAGTAGCCGAGCGACTGCACCAGCCGGCCCGACAGGCTGTACCGGGCCAGGATGGTGCGGGTGCCCGACGGCCGGGTGCCCACGATGTTCAGGCCGCGCGGCGTGGTGTAGCCGATCGGCGTCGCGTTGCCCTGCATGACGAAGGTGCTCATCCGGCCGGAGGCCAGGGTGAGCTGCCCGGCGCCGCCCTTGCCGGAGAAGACCTGGAACAGCGCGCGCTTGCCATCCGGCGACCAGGCGACCAGTCCGGGCGCGGTCCGGCTGTCCGGCCACCGGGCCAGCTGGTACCGGGCGCCGCCGGGGCTGATCAGGTAGAGCGTGACCGGGCCGGCCTTACCGCCCTCGGGCGCCGCGGTGGTGTACTGGGCCAGCACCCACCCGGGACCGACCCGGTTCCACGGGACGCCGGCCGTGTGGGCGGCGGCGGCCGGATAGGAGATGCGGGCCGGCTGGGCGTCGGCCGTGGTCCCGGTGGCGAGCAGGGCGGCGGTCAGCGCGCCGGTGCCCAGCACGGCGGTCGCGATCGCGATCAGGGGGGTTCGGCGCAGCCTCATGCCTTCATGACGCGGTTACAGCCCGCGTGGTTGTGGTCTCTGCGCCCTCTCATACGCAATCATAATGCATGCATGTAGAATGACGCTGTGGTGAGCATCCAGGTCCGGGGCGTCCCCGAGCAGGTCCGGGATACGCTCGCGCAGGTGGCCCGGTCGCGGGGGCAGTCGATGCAGGCGTACCTGCTCGCGCTGCTGGAAGAGGACGCCCGGCGGGCGCGGAACGTGATGTTGCTGAAGCAGGTCCGCGAGACCGGCGGCGGCTACATGGCCGCACCGGGCGAGACGGCCGGGGAGCTTGACGCGATCCGCGCCGAACGGGATCAGCGGAACGCCGGTGAGGCGTGATCGTCGTTGACGCGGCACTCATGGTGGATGCCTTGACCGACGACGGCCCGGCCGGGGATGCCGCCCAGGCCGAGCTGGCGGTGGACCCGCACTGGGCGGCCCCGGAGCACCTGCGGGTGGAGGTCACGTCGGCGATCCGGGGCAGGTGGCTGGCTGGCAAGCTCAGCGACGAACGCGCCGATGCGGCCGTGCGTACCCTGAACCAGCTCACGATCGGCTACGCCGCCTGGAACGAGCTGGCCGGGCGCGTCTGGGAACTGCGCCGCAACGTGACGCCCTGTGACGCCGCCTACCTAGCGCTCGCCGAGGCACGCGGCTGCCGGCTGGTGACCACCGACGGCAAGCTCCGCGACTGCCCGGGACGACGCTGTGACGTGCACGTCGTCAGGCCGGGCCGCTAACGAACTCACGGTGTCGGGGAGCTTGCCCGTCGCGCCGGGCTTGTAGGCGATGATCATTCTCTGCTGGGACGGGACCAGGGAGGCGCCCGCTCCGGCGATAACGTAGTCGCCGTCGACCGCGACGGGGGCGTTGGTCCCGGCGGACAGCGGCGTCTTCAGCAGGATCTCGCCGGTGCCGGCGTCGAGCGCGTACAGGTCACCGTGGAACGTGGTGGTGAAGACGACGTCGTTGGTCACCGTGGCCGCGCCGTACGGCGACGACGGGAGCGGGGTGTCCCATTCGACCGCGCCGGTGTCCTGGTTGACCGCGACCATCTCACCGGTGGCCTTCTCGACGGCCGCCAGGTCGGCGGCCACCCCCGCGGTGTAGCCGGTCCTGGACGCGGGCAGCGCGAGGTCGTTGACGGCGGCGAACGTGGTCGAGCCGTTGCTGGCCAGCTGGGTCTCGATGCCGCCGAAGATGCTCGGCTCGAGGCAGAACCTCGCGGGCAGGCCGGTGTGCGAGCCGGGCTTGGCGTTCTCGGTGAGCAGCCCGTCGTTCTCGTGCCCGTCGTGCCCGCCGACCGGGAGCTTCCACAGCAGCTGGCCGGTCTTCGCGTCCAGCTCGAACAAGATGCCCGCCTTGCCGCCGTCGACCACCACTTGCCGCCCGTTCGCCGTGGTCAGCACCGGCGTGTTCTGCAGGTCCCAGTCGTATAGGTCGTGCGGGGTCAACTGGTAGTACCACAGGAGCGTGCCGTGCGGGCTGAGCTTGACCACCGAGTCGGTGTACAGGTCGGGACCCGGCCGGCTGCTCCCCAGCGGGTAGCTCTTGGTGCCGAAGAGCGGGGCGGGGTTGGCCACGCCGATATACACATTGCCCTGGGCGTCGAACGACGGCGCGTACCACTGGCCGCCGCCGGAGTTGACCGACGGGTGCCCCCACAGATCCTGTACCTCGTCCCAGCTCCATTCGGGCGCGCCGGTCGCGGCGTTCAGCGCCCACAAGGTGGCCTTGCCGCCGCCGAGGTACTCGCCCACGATCGGGTTGACCGGCACGGTGGACACGTAGACGGTGCCGTGGTTGTAGCCCGGGGTCATGTCGATGCCCTCGTGGTCGTTGCCGATCACCGTCCGGCTCCACAGCTGGCTGCCGGTCGCGGCGTCCAGCGCGAACGCGGCGTGGTTCGTGGCCCCGTAGACCACCCCGCCGGCCACGTTGACCCCGTCCGGGCCGCCGTTGGGCGAGTCGTAGCTGTGCGTCCAGAGCACCTTGCCGGTGGCCAGCCTGATCGCCATCACGTTGGACTGCAGGTCCTGCACGTAGACCACGCCGTTCACGATCACCGGGGTGGTGGCGTAGGCGCCGTCGCTGTGCGAGACGTCGGTATGGAGCGGGACCGTCCAGGCCACACCCAGCTTCGCGACGTTCGTGCTGGTGATCGCGCTGGCCACGTCGCGCGTGTTGGCCAGGTCGGCGCCGGGGAGCGTCCAGCCCGCCGCGGGCTTTCCGGTCGCGGCGACCGGGCTGCTCGCGGTGACCGCCTTCCCGGTCTTGGTGGGGCAGGCCGAGGTGGCCGAGGTGGCCGAGGTGCTGCCGCTGCTTGCGCAGCCGCTGACGGCCAGGCCCGCGGCCAGCAGCAGGGACCCGCCGATCGAGCAGGCTTTCCGGTTCATGACGGCACCAGCCCGCGGAACAGCTCGGTGTAGTCGTAGGCGGCCCCGGGGTTGGCGCGGATCCGCTCGTCGATCATGGCGGCGTCCTGGCCGACGAGGATCCGCCAGGTCCCGGAGCGCACCCCGTCGAGGATGACGGTGGCCGCCCCGGCCGCGCTGAGCGGCGCCTTGTCCCGGAAGTCGTTGCTTATCCGGATCAGCATCTGGCGCAGGTCCGCGGCGGAGGCGTCCTCGGCCAGCAGGCCCGCGGCGGCCAGCCCGGCCCGCGCGTCGGCGGGGATCATCTCCCTCAGCTGAGCCTCGGTCATCTGCTCCGGATCCTTGCCATGTGCGCGCAAGGTGTTCCCGATGATGTCGGTGCCCACGTGACCCGGCATCACCACGGCCACCCGGACCTGGGGCGCGTTGCTGCGCAGGTCCTCGATCAGCGCCTCGGTGAAACCCCGCACCGCGAACTTGGCCGCGCTGTAGGCGGTGTTCGGCATGCCCGGGCCCAGCGCCGCCCACAGGCCGTTCACGCTGCTGGTGTTGACCAGGACGCCGTCGCCGCTGGCGATCAGCAGCGGCAGGAAGGCACGGGCGCAGTAGTACACGCCCCACCAGTCGACGGCGAACGTGTGCTCCCATTCCTCCCGGCTGTCGTTGACGAAGCTGCCCGCGCCGCCGATGCCCGCGTTGGCGAAGACCAGGTCGACGTGATCGCGGGCATGCTGCCCCAGCAATTCGTCGCGGAAGCGCAGCACCTGCGCCTCGTCGGAGACGTCGCACGCGTGAGTGGTGACCAGGACGCCGGACCCGGCGTCCGCCCGCGCCAGGGACGCGGTTTCCGCCACGGCGTCCGGGTGCCAGTCGCACGCCGCGACCGAGCAGCCCTGCGCCGCGAGCTGGCGGACCAGCTCGCGGCCCATGCCGGAGCCGCCGCCGGTCACCACGGCGAGCTTGGCTGCGAAGGATTCCATCTGACGGTTCATACCCCCAGGGTCGCCGGGCGGACCCGGCTGCGGCAGGGGTGGAATCACCCACACCCGGGGTCAGACCAGGCCAGCACCGAGGGCCAGCCGGGTGAGCTCGGCACGGCGGCGGCAGCCGGTCTTGTCCCTGATCCGGTCCAGGTGCGAGCTGACCGTACGCACGGTGATGTAGAGCTGGGCCGCGATCTGCGCGTCGGTGCGGCCCTGCGCGACCAGGGTGATCAACTCACGTTCCCGCGGGCTGAGCCTGGGCAGAGCCGCGGCCGGCAGCGGCCGCGGCGGCGGCCCTGCTGGCGGCCCTGCTGGCGGTCCTGTTGCTGGCGGCTGGGTCGCGGCGAGCAGGAGGGCATACTCGGCGGCGGTGGCCAGGCCCATGGCCGCGCCGCGTTCCCCTGCTGCCCGCGCTCCGGCCGGGCCGAGCTGTTCCCGGGCAATTCGCTGGAGTTCCTCCCGCTCGGCCAGGTTCCTGGTTTCGTACGGAAGCGGCCACGGACCGCTGAGCGCGGCCGCCGCCGCCCACACCGTGATCGCCTCGGCCGGGCGCCGGGTCGCCGCGCACAGGTGGCCGCAGCAGTCCAGGCCGATCAGGACGCCAGGCCGCAGCCCGGTCTGCATGGCGACCTGGAGCAGTTCGCGCAGATGCGCCGTCGCGTCGTCGATCCGGCTGGCCCGCAGGTCCAGGATCACCGTGTTCCACAGCTGGCCGGTCAGGTTCGCCAGGTCGCCAACTTCCCGGCATGAGGCCAGCCCGGCCGCGCACGCCCGCTCGGCGCCGGCCAGGTCGCCAGCCTCGGTCAGGATCATCGTCACGAACTGGCTGAGGGCCCGGTGCAGCCCGCCGGCGGAGTCGCCCGGGACAGCCTGCGCCTCGCGCACGAGCCGGAGAGCGTCGTCCCGGTCGCCGGCCTGCCAGGCGGCCGTGCCGAGGCAGGTAAGCGCGAGGGCTTGCAGGCCCGGGAAACCAGTCTGGCGGGCCATGTCCATCGACCGGCGGGCGTCGCCGCCCGCCTCGGCCAGCCGGCCCATCTGCTGCAGTGCCGCTGACCGGCCGGTCAGGCAGATTGACATCAGTACCAGTCCCACCGGCTCTCCGAGCCGCTGGGTGTTCTCGAGCGCGTCGCGGACCGCGGTGTAATGCTCCAGGGCGGCGTCCGGTTCAGCGAACTGGCTGGCGACCTGGCCGAGAAACATGCGGGCGGCGCACCACTCGTCGCTGCCGGCATCGGCGTGTTCAGCGGCCGCGGCCAGCAGCGGCGCCTGGCTGGTCAGGCGGCCCCGGAGCTGCCACCACTGGGACTGGGTAAGCGCGAGCCGCAGCGCCAGGACGTGGTCATGCTCCATGGCCCAGGCGAGCGCGTGGCGCATGCTGGTTTCCTCGGCGTCGAAAAGCCGCAGGCTGGACGCCTCCTGGGTACGAGTGTGCAACCCGGCGGAGGCCGCCTCGGCCAGCCCGGCCACGTACCCCGCCAGGGCGGCCTCGGCTTCTGCGTCCTCGCTGGCCTGGACCAGCAGCCCGGCCCCGAAGGCGCGGAGAGTCTCGAGCATCGTGTAACGGGTTCGGCCGTCGGGACCGGCTCGCGGTGGGACCAGCAGCGAGCAGTCCGCCAGCCGCGGCACGGTCTGGCTGGCGACAGGACCGGCCACCGCCTCGGCCCCGTCCAGGGTGAACGGTCCCGGGAACACCGAGACCGCGCGGAACACCCGCTGCTCTTCGGCGTCGAGGAGCTCATAGCTCCATTGCACCGCGGCGGCCAGCGACCGCTGCCGCTGCTGGGCCAGCCGGTCGCCGTCCACCAGCAGCGCGAACCGGTCGTCGATCCGGTCCAGCAGTTGCGGTACGCCCAATACGTCGACCCGGGCCGCGGCCAGCTCGATCGCGAGCGGCATCCCATCGAGGCGCGCCACGAGCTGAGCCACGGTTGGCCCGGTTGTGTTGTCGAGCGCGAAACCAGGATCCACCCGCCGAGCCCGGTCGGCGAACAGCCTCACCGCCTCGGATTCCGCCGCGGTTTCCTGGTTTGGCCGGTTCGCCGGGTTCTCCGCGGTCGGCAGGGTCAGCGGCCCCAGCCGGTATCGTGCTTCCCCGGCGATGCGCAGCGGTTCCCGGCTGGTGGCCAGCACCCGCACATCGTCGGCGCCGAGCAGCAGCCTGCCGCACACCTCCGCGGCCGCGCCGATCACCTGCTCGCAGTTGTCCAGCACCAGCAGAAGCTGCCGCCGGGCCAGGGCACGGGCCAGCGCGTCGGCCGCCGCCACCACGGGCAGGTCATGGATCCCGAGCGCAGCGGCCACCGCGGCCGGCACCTGGCCCGGATCCCGGACCGCGGCCAGCTCGGCTAGCCAGACCCCGTCGGCGAACCGGCCGGCTACCCGTCTGGCCACCTCGCCGGCCAGCCGCGTCTTCCCGGCACCACCGGGCCCGGCCAGCGTCACCAGCCGGTATTCGGCAAGCTGGGCGGCGATCTCGGCCGCGGCCTGGGCCCGGCCGACAAAGCTGGTCAGCGAGGCCGGGAAGCCGTGCAGGCTTCCCGGCGCGCCGGCCACCACAGACCGTCCCACAGCGGTCACCCTAATCCGGTCCGGTGCCGCGGCATAGGGCTATGCGGCGCCCGCCTCGGGACGGTCGGCGCGGGGAGCGGGATCGGCGGCGGCCGGGGGCGGCTGCTGGTGCCCGAGGGCGACGGCGCCCCCGACCAGGCACGCGAACGCGGCGACCTGCAGGACGGCTCGCCCCCCGTGCGGCAGCGACTCGCCGAACAGCACGAACCCGGCCGCGATCGGGACCGCGTTGGTCACCATCGTCGCGGTGCCGGCCGCGGTCAGCGCGTCGCCCCGCTGGTAGGCCGACTGCAGGACGCTGGTGCCGACCGCGTAGGCGACGATGAGCGTGAGCAGCGCGAGCAGCCACACCCCGCCGTAGCCGATGAGCTTGGCGGAGATGTCGCCGTCGGCGAACAGCAGGCCGGCCGCCAGCCCGAGCGACGCGGCCCGGCCGAAGCGGGTCGGTATGGCGATCAGCAGCGCCGCGCCGGCGCCGCAGGCCGCGAGCCAGATGATGGTGCCGACCGCCGCGGGATGCTGATCGGACTCCGCGGTGTCGACCAGCGACAGCGCGAGCAGCACCAGCCCGGCGATGGCCAGGACGACGGCGACCTGCTCGCGCCGGGCCAGCCGGGACGGGTGCCCGCGCGCGGTCCTGAACGCCAGGACGACGACGCCGGACGCCGCCACGGCCTGCACCAGCGCGAGCGGCGCCAGCCGCAGGGCCGCCACGTACATCAGCCAGCCCGCGCTCTCGGCGCCGAACGCGACCAGCCAGCGGCGGTCGCGCAGGAGCACCTGCGCCGACCGGAAGGGGCGCCGCGGCGACAGCGGCGGCAGCCTCGCCGCCGCGTCGTGCTCCAGCGAATAGGCCGTGTTGGTGACCACTGCCGAGACGAACGCGAGCGTCAGGCCTATCCAGACGGGCGGCATCCTGCGAACGGTACCATCAGGCCGGGCCCGCGCCGGGAATGGCGCCGCGGGCCCGGCCCGGGGCCGCGGCTAGTTCACTACCTGCGGGAAGGCCGCCGGACTGCGGTGGCCGGCCGTGTCGATGGCACGCAGGCCGAACTGCACGTTGTCCTTGGAGATGTTCAGCGTGACCGAGGTGACGTTGCCGACGCCGATCGCGCTGGTCCAGTCCGCCGCGGTGGTCTCGCGGATCACCACCTCGTACCCGGCCAGGTCGGGTTCGGGATTGGCGTCCCAGTTGAGGGCGGTGAGGTTGGTGCCGGGCAGGCCGGGCGGCGGCGCCGTGTGGATCTGCAGGTTCTTGGGCGTGGACGGGTTGGTCGCCAGCGCCCACAGGGCCGCGCCGTTCACCTTCGCCACCCGCGCGGTGTAGTCGAAGTCCACGAACTGCGGCAGGTCGCCGAACTGCACGCCGTTCTCGACGCGGACGTCCTGGTGCTCGTGGTTGAAGTTCTCCCGCGGCTCGGTCAGCCTGGCCGCCGGGTAGCCCTGCTGCTGGAACGAGAGGTGGTCGCTGCGCGCAGGTACCGGTCGCGCCGCCAGATCACCCGGATGTTCATGCCGGTCAGCGAGAACGGCGCCACGTCGGTGACGAACCGGGCCAGCTGGTGCGTGGCCCCGTCGTTCTCGCCGCCGACCGACTGCATCAGGGAGATCTGCGCCGGGGTCACCGCGGTCGGGATGCCCTCGACGAACAGCCGCACGGTGCGCGGGTCGGGCCGGGTACCGTCGAAGGCCTGGCTGGCGCCCACGATGTCGTTGCTGAACATGCCCTGCACGTCGTTGCCGGCCGCCTTCATCTGCGCCGCCATGTGAGCCGAGCCGAGCTCACCCGGGAGTCCAGGTGCCCGGTGATGACGTAGAACCGCTCCGGGGAGGCGGTGCCCTTCAGCGTCGCGATCACGTTGGTGATCGTGGTCGGCACCGGGATGGTGGCCGAGACCGGCTGCACGAAACTCTGCTTCTGCACGGTCATCCGGCCGCCCGAGGCGGCCGCGAAGGACTGCATCTGGCCGAACACCCAGTCGGTGGCCGCGCCGATGCCGCGATTCGGGTCGGTCTGGCTGGACGCGGTGTGCCGGGTGCCGAAGCTGACCAGCTTCAGGATCGTCGCCTTGATCCGGTCCGGGTCGATTTAGCGCAGCATCGCACGCAGGGCCGGATCGGCGGCCTGGCGGCTGAGCGCAGGGTCGGTCTCGGCCAGGGCCGTACCGCTGAGCAGGGGCGCCGCGACCGCGGTGACGGCCGAGGCGGACAGGAACGCGCGGCGGGTGGAGCCAGCGCGGCTCCGAACATCCTTGTTCTCCATCCCCCAAATCATGGCCGCCACTTGTCAAAGGTCAACAACTTCGTGACTTTTACCAACAACCGCTCCCGTTGTGGGGCATGGCGGGCTACCCGGCCCGTTCGGGATTGTTGATGGGAGCCCGGCCGGAGCAGGCCGGGGGGGCCGCGTGGCCAGCGTGACCCGAGATCGCGGTCTGCTAACAATCTTCGGAATAAGCCACACATACGCACATATGTCGGTGTTACGGTCCAGAAGGTCTTACTAGTTAACAAAGTCATGATTTGGTCACGCCGGGGGGTACCGGCGGCCGCCGGGTGGGGATGTCGGGCGAGGGTCTGGCTGGCGTACTTCGCGGGCGGACGGACGGCGCCTCCCTCCATATCTTCTTGTGCGAGGCGCAATGGCGGTCAAGCGTCCGGTCCGCTCACGGCCCATCAGGGTGTTCCTGATCAGCATGTTCGCCGTGCCCCTTGTCTCCCTGCTGGCGCTGTGGGGTTTCGCGGCGAGCATCACGGTCAGCAGCGCGATCAGCGACCACCAGTACAACGCGAGCGCGACGGCCATCGCCTCGGGGGTCAGGTCGCTGACCGTCGAGCTGCCCCAGGAGCGGGTGCAGTCCTACCTCTGGCTGCTCAGCGGCCGGACAAGCTCCAACGCGTCCATGCTGGCCACGCGGAAGGCGGTGGACAAGGGAATCCCGGTGGCCCGGGCCGCGCTGGTCGCGGAGCAGGGCCAGCTGTCCGCCGCGTCCAGGTCGGCGCAGAACGCCCTGTTCAGCCATATCACGCGGCTCGGGAAGATCCGGGCGGCCATCGACGCCGGCACGATGAGCCCGTCGGCCGCGTTCGCGGCCTACAGCACCATCGTCGACGACCTGTACAGTTTCTTCGACTCGGCCATCCAGGACCGCGGCGCCTCACTGACCGGGATCTCGGTCGGCGCGGCCGACTCCGGATACGCGACCGAGATGGCCGGCCGGGAAGCCGCGCTGGTGGGAGGCGCGTTTCTCACTCGCGGCCAGATGAGCCCGTCCGTCCGGCAGCAGTTCGCCGTCAGCGCGGCGAACCGGCACCTCCTGATGAACGAGGCCCTCGCCCTGATGACGCCCGACCTCAGGGCCGGGTTCCTGAACCTGCAGCAGAACTCGCCGGCCTACCGGCAGTTCGAGGCCATGGAGAGCCAGGTCCTGGCCGACCCGGGACCGGTCACGGTGAACGCCGGTGCCTGGGCCAAGGCATCGCTCGGGACGCTGGCCGCCTTGCAGAACGTGGAGACCGCCAACGGCAACAAGCTGACCGCGAAGAGCGCGGCGCTCAGCAACCGGCTGGTCCTCGAGGCCGTCCTGGTCGGCGGCCTGGGGCTGGCCGCCGTGGCGGCCTCGGTCTTCCTGCTGGTGTGGTTCGGCCGAAAGGTGACCAGGGACCTGGGCGGGCTCAACGACAGCGTCCGCGGCATGGCCGACGAACGGCTGCCACGCGTGGTCGAGCGGCTGCGGCGGGGCGACGACGTGGACGTGGGCGCCGAGTCGCCGCAGCCTCCCGCCAGCAGCATCGAGGAGATCTCGCGGATCGCGGAGTCGTTCGGCACCGTGCAGGCGGCGGCCGTCTCCGCCGCCGTCGACCAGGCCCGGCTGCGCAAGGGAGTCAACCAGGTCTTCCTCAACATCTCCATGCGCAACCAGTCCCTGCTGCACCGGCAGCTGGGGATGCTCGACTCGATGGAGCGGCGGACCAGCGAGCCGGGCGCGCTCGCCGACCTGTTCCGCCTCGACCACCTCACCACCCGCATGCGCCGGCACGCGGAGGGCCTGATCATCTTGTCGGGCGCGGTGCCCGGCCGCGGCTGGCGCGACCCGGTGCCGGTGGTGGACATCCTGCGCGCCGCGGTAGCCGAGGTCGAGGACTACGTCCGGGTCGACGTGACCAGCGAGTCGGACGACCTGGTCGCGGGGAGCGCGGTCAGCGACGTGATCCACCTGATCGCCGAGCTGATCGAGAACGCCGCGGCGTTCTCACCGCCCAACACCAGGATCGAGGTCCGGGCCGAACGGGTGGGCACCGGCCTGGCCGCCGAGGTGGAGGACCGCGGCCTGGGCCTGTCGCCCGACGAACTCGACGACATCAACGCGCGGCTGGCCAGCCCGGCCGAGTTCGACCCGGCGCACAGCGAGCAGCTCGGGCTGTTCGTGGTCAGCCGGCTGGCGGCCCGGCATGCCATCAAGGTCTCGCTCCGCCGGTCGGTGTACGGCGGCACCACGGCCGTGGTGCTGATGCCGTTCGGCGTCGTGGTACGGCAGGAAGAGGCCAGCCGGGCGGCTCCCTGGGACGGCCGGCCGGCCGAGAGCGGGCCGCGGTCGCTGACCGGACGGCACCGGCTGCCGCCGTCGCCCGCTGTCGCGGCGCGGCCGGCGGGTCAAGCGGGGTCGGCGGGTCCTGCGGGGCCCGGCCCGGGTGTGCGGACCGGGGAGGCGGAATGGCCGATGGCACCGTGGGAGACCGGGCCGATCACGATGCCGTCGGAGGCCGTGGCGGCCGGACCGGCTCCGGCGCTGTCCTCGCCGCCGGAGGTGCCGTCGCCGCCTCCGGCGCCGCCCCCTTCGGCGGCGCCCGCGTCGGGTAGCCATCTCGGGATGCCGATCCGGGTTCCGCAGGCCAGCATGGCGCCGCAGCTGCGTGAGCGGCACGGCGCGGACCAGCAGGACCAGCAGGGTCTGCAGGGTCTGCAGGGTCTGCAGGGTCTGCAGGGTCTGCAGGCGGCCGAGGACGATATGCCCTGGTTCGGTGCGCGGTCGCCCGAGGCGACCCGCAGCATGCTGACGATGATGCAGCACGGGTGGCGGCGCGGGCGGATGGACGATCTCGACGACCCCGAGGGCGGGCCGGGTACGGGGACCGACTGAGAGCGAGGTGGGGGAATGGCACAGACCGACACGACCGGACAGCTCAGCTGGCTGCTGGATAATCTCGTCGATCAGGTCGAGCACGTCCAGCAGGCGCTGATCCTGTCCCGGGACGGGCTGATGGTGGCGGCCTCACGGGGTCTCACGCCCGAGGACAGCGAGCACCTGTCCGCCCTGGCGGCCGGGCTGCAGAGCCTGGCCCGGGGGGCCGGCCAGCACTTCGGGGCCGGCCAGGTGCGGCAGACCATCATCGAGATGGACTCCGCCTTCCTGTTCGTGATGGCGGCCGGCCGGGGAACCTGCCTGGCCGTGATGACCGCCGCGGATGCGAACGTGGGCCTGATCGCCTACGAGATGGCGATGCTGGTGCGGCGGATGGGCAAGTACCTCGCCACCGAGCCGAGGTTTCCTGACCAGGAACTCACCGCGGAGTGACCAGGCACGACGGTTACGGGGACCGCTGGTTCGACCGGGACGCCGGGCCGGTGGTCCGGCCCTATGCCCTGACCAGGGGGCGGACGCTGCCGAGCGGCGGGGAGTCGTTCGACCTGATCGACGTGGTGGTCGCGACCAGCGACCGGATGCCGGAACACTTCCGGCCCGGGCCCGAGCACCGGCGGCTCCTGAGCCTGTGCCGCCGGCCCACGCCGATCGTCGACCTGACCTCGGAAATCGACCTCCCGCTTGGGGTGGTGCGAGTCCTGCTCGGCGACCTCATCAGCGAGGGACTGGTCCGGGTCCTGTCCACGCAGAAGCAGCCGGCAACCGATCAGCGACTGCTGAGGATGGTGCTCGATGGCCTTGAATCACTCTGACGGCGCGCCGTCGACCGCCAAGATCCTCATCTCCGGCGGCTTCGGCGTGGGGAAGACCACCCTGGTCGGCGCGATCAGCGAGATCCGGCCGCTGCGGACCGAGGAGCCGATGAGCGACCGCAGCGTCGGCATCGACGACACCCGGGGCGTGGGCGCCAAGACCACCACCACCGTGGCCATGGACTTCGGCCGGATCAGCTTCCCGTCGCAGCTCGTGCTCTACCTGTTCGGCACGCCGGGCCAGGAGCGGTTCTGGTTCATGTGGGACGAGCTGTCCATCGGCGCGATCGGCGCCGTGGTGCTGGCCGACACGCAGCGGGTCGCCGACTGCTTCGCCTCGATCGACTACTACGAGCACCACGGGATGCCGTTCATCGTCGCGGTCAACTGCTTCGACGACGCCCCCCGGTTCCAGCCGGATGACATCAGGATCGCGCTCAGCCTGGGCCCCGGGGTACCGATCGTGCTGTGCGACGCGCGCGACCGGGACTCGGTCAAGCACGTGCTGGTCAGCCTGGTCAGGCACGTGATGAGCCGGAGCAGGCGGCCGGACCGGATGAGCCTCGGCTGAGGGTCGCGGGGGTTAGCCCCACCGCGAACCTGGCGGGCGGCACCATTGGGCCGAACGGGCCCGGGCGGCACGCTGGGATACATGCTTGCTGACACCGCTGACATAGTTGAGGCAACCCCGGTTTCTGCTCTGGGCACCCCGGTGGTGCTCGAGGACGTGACCAAGCGCTACGGACGGCGGCGGCGCGCGGTACCCGCGCTCGACCGGGTGTCGCTGTCGTTCGGCGCGGGTTCGTTCACCGCGGTGCTCGGCGTTTCCGGGTCGGGCAAGTCGACGCTGCTGCAGTGCGCGGCCGGGCTCGAGCGGCCCTCGGCCGGCACGGTCCGGCTGTGCGGCACCGACCTGGCCGGGCTCTCGCAGCGCCGGCAGGCGGTGCTGCGGCGGCAGCGCGTCGGCTTCGTCTTCCAGGACCTCAACCTGCTGCCCGAGCTGACGGTCGAGGAGAACATCGCGCTGCCGCTCCGGCTGGACCACCGCCGGGCGGGGCGGGCCGACATCGAGCTGGCCGCGGCGCGGGTGGGGCTGGGCGGCGGCCAGCTGCGGCGCCGGCCCGCCGAACTCTCCGGCGGCCAGCAGCAGCGGGCGGCGATCGCCCGGGCACTGATCGCCCGGCCGGAGGTGATCTTCGCCGACGAGCCGACCGGGGCGCTGGACCCGCACACGGCCGCCGGCGTGCTGCGGCTGCTGCGGGGGGCCGCGGACGGGACGACCGTGGTGATCGTCACGCACGACCCGCAGGTGACACGGTTCTGCGACCGGGCGGTGTTCCTGCACGGCGGCCGGGTGGACCGGGTGCTGGCCGATCCTGAGCCCGGCGAGGTGGCGCGGGTGCTGCACGAGCTGGGCGAGCGTTCCGGATCTGGCGACGGAGACCGGTCCTGATGCGCGGCTGGATGCTCGCCGGGGTGCGGCGCGGCCCCGGCCCGCTGATCGGCACGGTGGTCGCCTCGGCCGCCGCGGCCGCGCTCACGGTCGCGGCGCTCTCGGTGGCCATCGCGGACACCTCGGTCCCGGCGGGGCGGCTGGCCGGCACGAGCGTGGTGGTGGCGGGCGACACGAGCCTGCACGTCACCGTGGGTCACGGGGACGACGCGCGGCAGAGCCTGCCGCTGCCGGCCTACCGGGGCGTGCCTGCCGGGCTGGCCGGGCAGCTGGCCCGGGTGCCCGGCGTGGCCGCGGCCGCGGGCGAGTCCGGTTTCCCCGGCGGGGTGGTCCGGCCGGGCGACGTGGACCTGGTGGCGGTGACGGCGAAGCCCGGGGTTTCCCCCGGCGTGCTGGCCGGGCGGATCCGCGCGGCCCTATCGTCAGCAGGGCACGGGGGCCGGGGCTACACGATCGCGACCGGTTCGGCCCGCGGGGACGTGGCGGACCTGACCGCGGCGGTCGAGCGGTCCGAGGGCCAGGTACTGGGCGCGGCGCTCATCCCGCCGATCGTGACGATCTCGCTGTTCGTGCTGGCCGCCACGACCGGGCTGGCGGTCAGCCTGCGGCGGCGCCGCTTCGCGCTGCTGCGCACGGTCGGCGCCACCCGCGGCCAGGTCCGGCGGGTGATCCTGGCCGAGCTGGCGGTGTGCGGGGTGGCCGGCGGCGCGCTCGGCTGGCTCCCCGGCCTGGCGCTGGGCGGGCTCGGCACCCGCGCGCTGGCCGCGCATCAGATGCTGCCCGCGGGTTCGGCCGCGTGGCGGAGCCCGTGGCTGCTGCTCGCCGCGTGCGGCGTCAGCGTGATCGTCGCCGTGCTGAGCGGGCAGATCGCGGCGCGCCGGGCCGGCCGCACCTCGCCGGCGCAGGCACTGCTCCAGACCGTGGCCGAGGGCAAATGGCCCAGCCCCGTTCGGATCCTGCTTGGCCTGGGGGCGGCCGGCGGCGCCGGGACCCTGATGGCGTTCACGTTCGGCCAGAAGAGCGCGGCGGGGCAGCTCGCGCTGGCGTTTCCGCTGCTGCTGACGTGCATGGTGGCGGTGGCGCTGCTCGGCCCGGTCCTGGTGGCCGTCGCGGCCTGGCTGGCCCGGCCGGCCCGGGCCGTCGGCGGGCCGTCGGCCCGGCTCGCGCTGGCGGCGATCTCGGCGCAGCCGCGCCGCACCGCCTCGGCGGTCATCCCGGTGGCCCTGGCGGTCGCCATGGTGGGCGCCGTCTACTTCGCCGACGCGTCAATCGCGCACGCCACCGCGGCGCAGGCGGGCAGCACCGTGACCGCCGACCGGGTGATCTCCGGCTCCGGTGCTAATGCCGGTCTTGACGCCGCGGCGCTGCGGCAGGTGAGGGCGCTGCCCGGGGTGCGCGCCGCGGCGGGCGTGGCGCCGGTCAGCGTGGCCGCCACCGACCCGGACCTGGAGCCAGTCTACGGCGAGGCGGTGTCGGGCGGCCCGCTGAGCCGGGTGCTGGACCTGGGCGTGACGTCCGGCAGCCTGTCCGCGCTGCGGCCCGGGCAGATCGCGGTGAGCGCGCTGGAAGCGGCCCCGGGTGCGATGGGCGTGCACACGGGATCGCGGGTCACCGTGTACTTGCCGGACGGCACGCCGTACCGGGCCACGGTCAGCGCGCTGTACGCACGGTCCCTGGCCGCCGGCGACGTGCTGATCCCGGCTTCTGCCGTCGCCGGGCATACCGGCACGGCGCCCGGGTTCGCCCAGATCCTGGTCAGCGGGGGTTCGGCGGGCGGCCTGGCCGGGCTGGCCGCGGGCCACCCCGGATGGCACGTGGCCACCCGTAACGTGGCGAACGCGGCGGCCGCGCAGGCGGCGCAGGACGGCTTCGTCAACAACCTGATCCTCGGGCTGGTCGCCACGCTGGCCGCGGTGGCCCTGGTGAACACGCTGGTCGTGGCCACCGTGGAGCGGCGGCGCGCGCTGCGGCTGCTCGGCCGGGTCGGCGCGAGCCGCGGCCAGGTCGCCGCGGCGTTCGGCTGGCACGCGCTGTTCGTCACCGTCACCGGGGTGGTCACGGGCGCGGCGGCGGGCGCGGTGACCCTGGTCGCGGTGACCAAGGCGGCCACCGGGAGCTGGGCCCCGTTCATCCCGTTGGCTCCGGCGGCCGGGCTCGTCCTCGGCGTGGGCGGCTTGGTCGCGGGGGCCGTCATGATCCCGTTCTGGCTGATGTCCCGGCGCGAGCCGGCGCTTGCCGCCGGCTGAGCCGGCCCTAGCTGCCCAGGTACTTCAGGACGGCTAGGACGCGGCGGTGGTCGGTGTTGGTGGGGGGGAGGTCGAGCTTGAGGAAGATGTTGGTGACGTACTTCTCGACCGCGCTGGGGCTGACCTTCAGGGTTTCCATGATGCCGGCGTTGGAGCGGCCCTCGGCCATCAGCTTGAGGACCTGCTGCTCGCGCGGCGTGAGGCGGTCCAGGGGGTCGTCGCGCCGTCGGACCAGGAGCTGGGCGACGACCTCGGGGTCCAGGGCGGTGCCGCCGGCTGCCACCCGGCGCAGCGCGTCGAGGAAGTCGCGGACGTGCGCGACGCGGTCCTTGAGCAGGTAGCCGACCGAGCTGCTCGCCTCGGAGAGCAGGTCGGTGGCGTAGCTCTCCTCCACGTACTGGGACAGCACCAGCAGCGCCACGTCCGGGAACTGGCGGCGGATGACCAGGGCGGCCTTGATGCCCTCGTCGGTGTGCGTGGGCGGCATCCGGACGTCGATGACGGCCAGCTCCGGCCGGTGCTCGGCCACCACCTTGAGCAGCTGGGCGGCGTCGGGCACGGCCGCGACGACCTCGAAGCCGCCGTCGGTGAGCATCCGGGTGAGCCCGTCCCGCAGCAGCACCGAGTCCTCGGCGATCACGATTCGCATGGCAGCTCCGCGGTGATGGTGGTGGGCCCGCCGGGCGGGCTGTCGAGGCTCAGCGTGCCATCCACCGCGGCGGCCCGCTGGGCCAGCCCGTCCAGCCCGGTGCCCGTCCCGGGCAGCGCGCCGCCGCGGCCGTCGTCGGTGACCGTGATGCGCAGCCGGTTGCCGGCCCGGGTCACGGTCACCTCGGCCCGGGTGGCCTGGGCGTGCTTGACCACGTTGGTAATCGCCTCGGAGACGATGAAGTAGGCTACCGCCTCGACGCCGGGCGCGGCGGGCTCCGGCACGTCCACCCGCAGCCGGACCGGCAGCGGGGCGCGGGCCGCCAGGCCGGACAGCGCCGCGTCGAGGCCGCGGTCGTTGAGCACCGCCGGGTGCAGCCCGCGGATGAACTCGCGCAGCTCGGTCAGGGCCAGCACGGCCTCGTCGTGGGCCGCGGCCAGGGCCTGCCGGACGGGTTCGGGTTCCGCCTCGAACCGCTCCCGGGCCATGCCCAGGTTCATGGCCAGGGATACCAGCCGCTGCTGCGCGCCGTCGTGCAGGTCGCGTTCGATCCGGCGGCGTTCGGCGTCGGCCGCGGCGACCAGGTCGGCCCGGCTGCGGGCCAGCGTCTCGACCCGCAGCGCCAGCGCCTCGCGGCGGCCGGGCCCGAGCAGCGTCCGGGCCAGGCCCTCGTCCGTCCTGGTCACCCACCCGGCCAACGGCGGCACGACGGGAAACAGGGGAACCAGCAGGCCCCCGGCCAGGCCGGTGAGCACCGCGAGCAGGTGGTACGCGAGCTGGTGCCAGGTGCGCCCCAGCGGCCGAACGGGCGCCGGGATCTCCGCCCCCAGTGTCGCGCGGAGCCGGGATCGTTGCATGGCGCTGAGCCCGTGCACCAGCCACGGGGTCAGCGCCATGATGAGCAGGACTATCCCGACGTACACGACGACGTGCTCCCAGTTGTCCGTGCTGGTCGCCAGCGTGAACAGGGTCACGCCCCAGATCACGATGAGCACGCCGAGCAGGACGCCGCCGGCCAGGCCGGCGAGCAGGCCGGCCAGGGCGTTGTTGATCGCGCGCCACGTCATGACGTCACGGTATAAGGGCTTCCGGCCGGCTGGTATGAGGCGATCCTGCCGAACGGGTGGGGTTTTCCCCAGTCCGGACAGGCTGGGCGCCACACTTACAGGCGCCCGCCCGTTCGGCACTGTGGATTCCATGATTGAGATCAGCGAACTCACCAAGCGGTACGGGCCCACCACCGCCGTCTCGGACCTGACGTTCACGGTCCGGCCCGGCACGGTCACCGGCTTCCTCGGGCCGAACGGCGCCGGGAAGTCCACCACGATGCGGATGATCCTCGGCCTGGACGAGCCGACCAGCGGCTCGGTCACGGTCAACGGCCGGGCGCCGCGGGCGCACGCCGCGCCGCTGCACGAGGTCGGCGGCATGCTGGACCCGCGGGCGGTGCACCCGTCCCGCAGCGCCTACCATCACCTGCTCGCGCTCGCCCAGACCACCGGCATCCGCCGGTCCCGGGTCGACGAGGTCGTCGACGCGGTCGGGCTGCGCTCGGTGGCGAAGCGGCCGGCCGGCAAGTTCTCCCTCGGCATGGCGCAGCGGCTCGGCATCGCCGCCGCGCTGCTCGGCGACCCGGCCACCGTGGTCCTGGACGAGCCGGTGAACGGGCTGGACGTCGAGGGCATCCGGTGGATGCGCGGGATGCTGACCGAGCTGGCCAGCCAGGGCAAGACGGTCTTCGTCTCCTCGCACCTGATGAGCGAGATCGCGCAGACCGCCACCCGGCTGATCGTGATCGGCAAGGGACGGCTGATCGCGGACACCAGCGTGGCCGATTTCATCGCGTCGGCCGCGCCCGCCTCGGTGCGGGTGCGCAGCTCGGACCAGCCCGGGCTGGCGGCCCTGCTGCGGTCGCCGGACGTGACCGTCACCGTCGCGGACGACGGCGCGCTGCTGGTGTCCGGGCTGCCCGCCGAGCGGATCGGCGCGATCGCCGCCGGCGCCGGGATCGCGGTGGCCGAGTTGTCCACGGTGGAGACGTCGCTGGAAGACGCCTTCGTCGACCTGACCAAGGACGCGGTGGAGTACCGCGCAGTTGTTTCCCAGGAGGAGAAATGAGCACGCTTCAGGTGACCCAGGCCCGGGTGATGAAGTCGGAGTGGACCAAGCTGCGGACCCAGCCGGGCGCGCTGTGGTCGCTGCTGTCCGCGGTGATCCTGGTCGTCGCGTTCGGCATCCTGTACAGCCTGCTGCGGGTGGCGCGGCCGCCGCACGGGGCGGCGGCGACCGCCTCGTTCGACCCGACCTCGGTCAGCCTGGCCGGGGTGCAGCTCGCGCAGGTCGCCGCCGGGGTGCTCGGCGTACTGCTGATCACCAGCGAGTACGCCACCGGCCTGATCCGGACCACGCTGGCGGCGGTGCCGCGGCGGCTGCCCACGCTGTGGGGCAAGGCGGCGGTGGTGACCGGCGCGGTGGTCGCGGTGAGCGTCCCCGCCGCGGTCGCGGTGTTCCTGGCCGGGCAGGCGATCCTGGGCCGCCACCTGTCGGTGTCGCTCGGTGCGCCGGGCGTGGCCCGCGCGGTGATCGGCGGCGCGCTGTACCTGGCCGTGGCCGCCCTGCTCGGCCTGGCCCTGGGCGCGCTGCTGCGGAGCACGGCGGGCGGGATCGCGGCGCTGTTCGGCCTGCTGTTCGCGGTCCCGATCCTGGTCGGCTTCCTGCCGGGGAGCCTGGCCGACGAGATCGGCAAGTACCTGCCCGGCACGGCCGGCCTGGCCGTGACGTCGGTGCACCCCGACCCGGCGACGTCGCTGGCACCGTGGACCGGGTTCGGCGTGTTCTGCGCCTACGCGCTCGTGCTGCTGGCTGCGGCCGCGGTGCGGATGCGGCGCGGGGATGCGTAGTCCGGCAGCGACAGCCGGATACGGAGGCCGCGCGGGAAGGCCCGCGCGGCCTCCGCCGTACCGCCGTGCGCGGCGGCGATCTCGGCCGCGATGGCCAGGCCGAGGCCGGAGCCTCTGGTCCCCTGGCTTCCGGCACGGTAGAAGCGCTCGAAGATGTGCGGCAGCGCCTCCGGCGGGACGCCGGGGCCGTCGTCGCTGACCTCGATGGCGACGCGGTCGCCTGTGGTGGTCGCGGTGATCGTGCCGATGGTGCCGGCGGGGGTGTGCACGATCACGTTCATCAGCAGGTTGTCGACGGCGCGGCGCAGCAGTTCCTCGTCGCCGACCGTGCCCAGGCCGGCGTCGACGCGGACCCGCCAGGCCCGTTCGGGGTCGGCGATCCGGGCCCGCTCGGCGCACCCGGCGACCACCGCGGTCACGTCAACCGGCCCGGCGGACCGGCCGGGATGCTGGCCCAGCCGGGCCAGCCTGAGCATGTCGTCGACCAGCCGGCCCATCCGGCGGGTCTCCAGCACGATCCGGTCCATCACCTCGTCGACCTCGTCGGTGCTGCGCAGCGCCCCCTGCTGGTAGAGCTCGGCGTTGGCGCGCAGCGAGGCGAGCGGGGTGCGCAGCTCGTGGCTGGCGTCGGCGAAGAACCGGCGCATCTGCTCCTGGCTGGCCTCGCGCTCGTGCAGGCTGGTCTCGATCCGGGCCAGCATGCCGTTCAGCGCCGCGCCGAGCCTGCCCACCTCGCTGCGCGGGTGGTCTGGCGTCACCCGGTCGGTGAGGCCGGTGAGGTCAGTAAGGTCGCCGGCCGTGATCCGGTCGGCCTGGCCGGCCATCGCCTCGATCGGGCGCAGGCCGCGGCGCAGCACGACGAAGACGCCCAGGCCGATGAGCAGCACCACCGCGATGGAGCCGGTCGTGACGATGACCTCGACCTTGTCGATGGTCCTGGCCACCTGGTCCAGGCTGGTCCCGGCGACCAGGGATCCGCCCGCGGCGCGCAGCGACTGGACCCGGATCTGGTTCCTCCCGCCGGGACCGATCAGGGTGTGCGGGCCGGGCCTGGCCGCGACCCTGGCGGCGGCGGGTCCACTGGGTCCTCGGGGTCCTCCGGGTCACCGGGTTCTGCCAGCTCCGCCGGCTCCGGTTCGGCAGCGTTCATCCCGCTGACCGTTCGGCCTGCCAAACCGCTGGCCCCGGCGCTGAACGGCGAGAACGTCCTGGTCACCGTCGAGACCGGGCAGACCGAGGGGCCGGTGCTCACCGTGCCGGCCGCGGCGATCGTCACCACCGCGGCCGGCACCAGCTCCGTCACCGTGGTGGGCGCGCACGGCCAGCAGAAGCGGGTTACGGTGACGCCGGGCATCTCGGAGAACGGGTACGTCCAGGTGACCCCTCCGACCCCTTCGACCCCTTCGGGCCCGGCGACCTCCGGCGCGCTCGCGGCCGGCGACCGCGTGGTGGTGAGCGGCTGATGGCAGTGCACATCACCGGGCACATCACCGGGCGTATCGCCGGGCCGGTGATCGAGCTGCGCGGGCTGGCCCGCACCTACCCTGGGCCGCCGCCGGTATCCGCGCTGCGCCCGGCCGACCTGGTGATCGAGGCGGGCGACTACGTCGCGGTGACCGGGCCGTCCGGCTCGGGCAAGTCCACGCTGCTGCACCTGCTCGGCCTGCTCGACGCGCCGACTGAGGGCAGTTACCTGCTGGACGGCCTGGACACTTCCGCGCTGCGCGACCGGGACAGGTCCGCGCTGCGCGGCCGGCGGATCGGGTTCGTCTTCCAGGCGTTCCACCTGCTGCCCTACCGGACGGCGCTGGAGAACGTGATGCTGGCCGGGCTGTACAACCAGACGTCGCGGGGCGACCGGGTCCGCGCCGCGGCCGCGGCGCTGGACGCGGTCGGGCTGGGGCACCGGCTCGACGCGCTGCCCACCACGCTGTCCGGCGGGGAGTGCCAGCGGGTCGCGATAGCGCGGGCGCTGGTGAACCGGCCGAGCCTGCTGCTGTGCGACGAACCGACCGGCAACCTGGACTCGCGGAACGCGGCCGCGCTGATGGGGCTGCTCGACCAGCTGAACGCCACCGGCTTCACCATCGTGGTGATCACGCACGACGCCAGGGTGGCGGCGCACGCCCGCCGGGCCGTCGACATCAGCGACGGGGTGCTGTCCGAGCGTCCCGGGACTAGTCATGCCTAGGCCGTTCATGCCTGGGCCAGCGGCCGACCTGCCGCGGCCCCGGCTGGCCGCCAGGGACGCGACCGCCGAGGCGGTCGCGGGGATCGTGCAGCGTCCCGGCCGGGCCGCGCTGACCATGCTCGGCACGGTCCTCGGCGTGGGCGCGTTCGTAGCCGTGCTCGGCATGACCGCCACCGGGGCCGGCCAGATCTCGCACCAGTTCACCGTGCTGCAGGACACCACGGTGACGGTGCAGGACAACGGCCCGGCCAACGACGTCGCCCCGCCGGACGCGAACCCTGGAGTCGGCTTCCCCGCCGACGCCGACGCGATCGCGCGGCACATCGACGGGGTGACCGCCGCGGGCGTCTGGTGGCCGGTCGCGCTCCCGCAGGGGACGACCTTCACCGGCTCGCTCGCGCTGTCCGCCCCGGCCGCCCAGACGGTCAGCCTGCTGGCCGCCTCGCCGGGAGCGGTGCAGGCGATGGGGCTGCGGATGACCGCGGGCTCGCCGCTGACCGCATACGAGAACGACACCGGCCAGCACGTCGCGATGATCGACACCGCCACCGCGGCCGCGCTCGGCATCTCCCCCGCGCGGCTGGCCAGCCGTCCCGCGGTGTTCGTCGACGGCATCGCGTACACGGTTGTCGGCGTGTACGGCTCCGCGCAGCGCGTGGTGACCAACGAGAGCGCCATGCTGATCCCGGCGGCAACCGCGCTGGCCGACTTCGGCAACCCGCAGCCTGGGATCGGGAACCAGGACGAGGCCCAGATGGTCGTGGCGACCAGGATCGGCGCCGCCCGTGCGGTGGCCCGGCAGCTGGCAGCGGCCGAACTGCCGACGGACCCGGGCCGGCTGGTCGTGACCTCCCCGCCCAACCCGCAGAACCTGCAGAGCGAGGTGAGCGGCGACCTGGCCGGGCTGTTCCTCATCCTGGCGCTGGTCAGCCTGTTCATCGGCGCGGTCGGGATCGCGAACACGACGCTGGTCGCCGTGCTGGAGCGGACCGAGGAGATCGGCCTGCGCCGCGCCGTCGGCGCCCGGCCACGGCACATCGCCGTCCAGTTCCTGGCCGAGAGCACCGCGCTGGGCACCCTCGGCGGCCTGATCGGTACCTGCATCGGCGTCGGGACCGTGGTCATCTTCGCCGCGGCCAAGGACTGGACCGCCGTGCTGAACCCCGCCTACACCCTGCCCGCCCCGCTCATCGGCAGCGTCGTCGGCCTGCTGGCGGGCGCCTACCCCGCGCTGCGCGCGGCCCGGACCAGCCCGCTCGCCGCCCTGCGCCATTCCTAAGGGGTGGCAAGCCTGAGAGGAGACACGGCTATGCGAATCCGCATCGCCCTCGGCGTCGCGATCTGCTGCGCGGGCGTGGCCGGGTGCACCGCCAGCGCGCGCACGGGACCGGACGTCACGGTGAGCACGCCGAACGTGGGCAGGCCGGCCCCGCCCGCCTCGGTCCAGGCGGCGCTGTCCCGGATGGCGTTCACCCCGTACGCCGCGCTCGGCCAGGCCGACAACGACGGCCTGGCGCCGAACGAGTCGAGCTACGCCCTCACCCGGGCATGCCTGAGCACGGCGGGCTATCCGGGCGCCGGAAACGTCCCGTTCGCGGTCAGCCTCGGGCCCGCGAACCTGGCGTTCGCGCAGCCCTGGGGCGCCTGGGGCTACCTCGGCACCGCCGAGGCGCAGCAGTACGGGTTCCGCGCTCCGGCCGGCTCCGCGCTGAGCTCCCTGGGCATCGACGTCAACCCCGCGCCCGGGAACCCCGCCGGCCTACCCCAGGCGGAGCAGGCCGCAATCGGCAAGTGCACCACGATCAGCCGCGACTTCACCGACGCCGTCGGCAAGGGGCCGCTGGCCGGCATCCTCACGCTGAGCAACGACATCGCCAGCGACGTGCGGAAGGACCCGGCGGTCAAGCAGGCCACGCAGCAGTGGACCGCGTGCATGGCCAGGAACGGCTACACCTACCAGCAGCCGCAGAACGTGTTCTTCGACCAGATCCAGAAGATGTTCGGCAACAAGCAGTTCATTGAGGCCGGAGCCACGGTGAGCAACGCCGCCAACCAGGCGCAGATCGCCGCGGCCGTCACCGACGCCACCTGCACCGAGTCCGCCGACCTGGCCGGGATCTACCTCACCGTCCAGGCCAGCTACGAGCAGCAGATCGTCAACGCGAACCAGCAGGCGCTCACCTCCGCGGTCCAGCAGTACAAGGCGCTCTACGCCCGGGAGCTGGACAAGCTCCCGGGCCTGCTGAAGACCGCGAAGGTCAGCAAGATCCGCGCATTCCCGCGCCGGTAAATGGGATCCGCCTCTCAGTCCACCGGATGTGGCGGCGGCCCGGGAGGCGCGATCGGAATTCCCGGCCAGTTATTGTGGATAGGAAGCGGGTATCCCGCATCTACGCGGTCCGCCTTGATGTCATAGCGAGAATAGAAGAGCCCCTGGAAGAAGTAGGCCTTACCGTTCGGCCAGACGACCGCGGCGCCGATAGGGCTGTCCAGACCCTTCCAGTTCGCCTTGACGGAGGTGGGATAACCGGGGTCCTGCTGATCTGTGGCGACGTCGTACCGGACATAGCCGTCCGCTCCGAAGGGAGTACCGGTGTCGTAGTGCCCGAACAGATAGGCTTTGCTGGTCGGCCAGACGACCGCCGCGTCGACCCGGGAAAGGGACAGGCCTTTCCAGTTCCCCGCGATCGGCTGCGGATAGCCGCTGTCGGGTCGATCCGCCTTGATGTCGTAACGGACGTACTCGGCACCGCGGAGGAAGTATGCCTTCCCGTTGGTCCAGACGACCCCCGCTCCGACGGGACTCCAGAGCCCTCGCCAGTTTCCCGTGATCGGCAGCGGATAGCCGGCGTCGACTCGATCCGCTTTGATGTCGTAACGGACATACTCATTCCCGGAGAAGAAGTATGCTTTCCCGTTCGGCCACACCAATGCGCAGCTAATACTGTTCCACATCTCCGAACCCCCCACTCTAGCGCCGCAGACAGCGTCGCCTGAAAATAACCCAGTTTGAGGATATCCTTCCCTGCGTCACTGATCAAGATGGGAAGGCAACGTCCTCCCGGGCAGGTGAGAAGCTTATCGGCGATCGTTTCTATTTGCGCACCAGTAGTTCTCGATCGCCACTTCATTCTCAATGGTTGCTCTTCTATTTTCCCGCATTGCGGCACGCGGCGAGGGATTTCCAGCCCTGAGAGCAAGTGGTTGGCCCTCTCTGCCCCATAGATAGATGCGGCAGAGAGGGGGTTACGCCGGAGGCGGGGTTACGCCGCGAGGCGGGGGGTGCGCATGTTGACGAGGCTGCCGTGCTTGTGGGTGCGCTCGTCGTGGCCGATCTGGCGGAGCAGGTCGGCCAGGCTCCCGTACTGGCCGTACTGCGCCGCAAAGCTGCCCGGGTCGGGCTCGAACTCCAGCTCGGGGTGCTCGGCCACGTAGGCCATGTACTCGTGCTCGGCGTGGTCCTCGAAGTCGGCGTTGAGCCGGTAGCTCCAGTCCGGGCGGATCACGAAGAGCAGCCAGGACACGTGGTAGAAGAAGAATGCGACCAGCCACGGTGCCAGCCGGTGCAGCAGGAACGACTGCCGCAGGCCGCGGCGCTGCACGAGGTCCTGCAGGATCAGCAGGTGCCACTGCTCGTTGTCCTGGTCGGCGCGGGATTCGACGATGCGCTCGAACACCCGCCGGGCCAGGGAGGATCGGCCGCGGTACCGGGCCAGCGCCAGGTAGCCCATCCGCTCCCAGGCCTGGTAGGGCACCCGGGCGATGAACTCCAGCATGGTGAACTTGACGATCGTCCGCTTCCGGCCGTAGGCCAGGTCCATCGCCGTGAACAGGGCCCGGGCCAGCAGGCTGTACCGGAGCCTGGCTGCGTTTAGCGTTTCCGCCTGCGCGGTCCTGAGCTGACCGGAGCTGAGTTTGGGCGGGCCCGCCGGGATCTCGGGGCGGGCGGCAACTGGGGTGAGAGTCGTGAATGTCATGGCTTCATGCTGCCGGCCGGCCCGCCGCCTCCGCGTCGTCCAGGCGCGGGCTCGTGCCCTACTCCGCAGGTAGTAACCGGCGTACCGCCAACGCGGTAACCGGGGTTACACCGGCGGGCGGATGACCTCCGGGGTGATCCGGCCTACGGTGCTGGGGTGGACTGGAGGTCGATACGGCGCGTAGACATCGCCCTGGCGGTGCTGGCCGCGGTGGTGCAGATCGGCATCACGGCGCGCCTGGCGCGGCACCATGAGCACGTGCGGGCGCTGGACGTGTTCGGATACCTCTTGCTGGCCGCGGGGCCGGCCGCGCTGCTCGTCCGGCGGATGCAGCCGGTTCCCGTGCTGATGCTGGCATTCGCGACGACCCTCGGCTACGTGCTGCTCGGCTATCCCGGCGGCCCCATCTGGGCCGGCCTGATCGTCGCGTTCGGCACCGCGCTGATGACCGGCCACCGGATCGCGGCCTACGGCTCGCTGCTGGCCGGATACCTGGGCTTCCTGTGGCTTCCTGTCCTGGTAGCCGGCCAGCCGGTGCCGTCGGCCTGGGCCGCGGGCGGGCTCGCGGCCTGGCTGCTGTTCCTGCTGGCCGGGGCCGAGCTGATCCGCAACCGGCGGGCCTTCGCCCAGGCCAGCAGGCAGCGGGCGATCGAGGAGCAGCGCTCGGCGCACGAGGCGGCCCAGCGGCAGGCGAGCGAGGAGCGGCTCGGCATCGCCCGGGACCTGCACGACGTGGTGGCGCACAGCCTGTCGCTGATCAACGTCCAGGCCGGGGTGGCACTGGAGCTGATGGACCAGCGACCGGAGCAGGTCAGGACCGCGCTGACCGCGATCAAGCAGGCGAGCCGCGAAGCCCTGGTGGACGTCCAGTCGGTACTGGACTCGCTGCGCCGGCCGGGCGAGGAGGTGCCGCTCGCGCCCGCGCCGGGCCTGCGCGACGTGACGGAGCTGGTGCGCCGGGCCGAGGCGACGGGCCTGCGCGTCGACGTGCGGGTCACCCCGGCGGCCCTGCCCCGCGGCGCGGACGCGGCCGGGTACCGGATCGTGCAGGAGGCGCTGACCAACGTGGTGCGGCACGCCGGCGCCTCGAGCGCCCGGATCCGGGTCGGGCCGGACGATGGTGCCCTGGTGATCGAGGTCGAGGACGACGGGGCCGAACGGGCTGGCCCTTCGCGCGGCGGCGGAAGCGGCGGGGGCCGCGGGATCCGCGGCATGACCGAGCGCGCCGCCGCGCTAGGCGGGCAGCTAGCCGCCGGGCCCCGGCCGGGCGGGGGCTTCGCGGTCCGGGCCCGCCTGCCCTTGGAGACAGAGCCGCTGGAGCCGCGATGACCCCGGTGCTGCTGGAGCCGCGGTGATCCGGGTGCTGCTGGCCGACGACCAGGCCCTGGTCCGGGCCGGGTTCGCGGCCCTGCTTGACGCCCAGGACGGCATCGAGGTGGTCGGCCAGGCCGCCGACGGCGAGGCCGCGGTCCGGCTGGTGCGGGAACTGACCCCGGACGTGGTGCTGATGGACATCCGGATGCCCGGGCTCGACGGGCTGCAGGCCACGCACGAGATCGCCGGCGACGGGCGGCTCGCGGGCGTGCGGGTCGTCATCCTGACCACGTTCGAGCTGGACGAGTACGTGTTCGAGGCGCTGCGCGCCGGGGCCAGCGGCTTCCTGGTCAAGCACACCGAACCGGCCGAACTGGTCCGGGCCGTGCGGGTGGTGGCCAGCGGCGAGGCGCTGCTGTCGCCCAGCGTCACCCGCCGGCTGATCAGCGAGTTCGCCGACCGGG
>Ga0335078_10001085_pt1 | contig 41435 bp, 27 predicted proteins | sample Lox_Sample_32_FD_206711 | JGI IMG/M metagenome (GOLD analysis project Ga0335078, IMG submission 206711) | Soil microbial communities from Loxahatchee National Wildlife Refuge, Florida, United States - Lox_Sample_3.2 | ecosystem: Environmental > Terrestrial > Soil > Wetlands | place: USA...
TCCGATGGCTTGAACTGCGCTTCCTGAAAGGCGAGCAGGGACTACTGTTTGAATTGCCGAAACCGGCTCAACCGAAGCGTGAGGTGGCCAACGTGGTCGAGGGCTTGGGACAGGTCGTAGAGCTGGGGGACGCGCCTCCGTGCCAATTCTGCGGCTCACTCATGGTGAGGAACGGTTCCTGCTATCGGTGCATGACCTGTGGCAGCACGAGCGGTTGCTCATAGATTGACGAACTGGAGTGCGACATCATCATCAGGCTTAAGCGGTAGAAAACGTTACGTCCGAATCCGGCGGCCAAGTTTGACATCAAGATCCTAGGAATCGATGATGATCTGTTGTTGTCGGAGGATGCGATGGCAAGGGCAGTCATAACCAGTGATTTCGCTTCGCCTGCCGAAACGGCGCAGGTTCTTGGCCTCTCGCGCGCCAACAGAGAGAAGCTGGTCCGCACGGCCAGACTCGCCATCTCACGAAGCGATAGCCGCAGAGGTAAGGACAGGAGCAATGGCGCACGGACCATTTCTAGAAGGACGCGCAAGCCCCGCTAGACAGAAATCGGTTTTTCTAGATCTTCCTTACGATGCTCGTTTCCACAGTCTATTTCTTGCCTATGTCGCCGGTACCTCGTCTTCTGGGGAAGTTTCGGCATAAGTACGACCGAAACGGTCAGTGATGAGCGCGGTGGCTGACCCGCATCTGTCGGACATAGAAAGCCAAATTTGAAAGGCAGACAACTACTCCGGCGATGGTGAGCACGTTGGCGGAAATGTCGGGATAAACAAGCTTGTCCAGATAGTGGAGCAGGAATCCGCCCTGGTACGGCTCGATTCCGGCGCGTCCTTCGAGCCAATTTTCCAACAGAGTCAATGGACACGGCCACGGCAGCACTTCGGTAAGGATTCCCCAAATAAGCGAGGCGATGTGCAGCCAGCGAAGAACTGGGCGCGAGCGCGTCAGCAAAGCACCGAAGATCACCCACAAAATGAACAGCGCATGCAAGAGGAGAACGGCGGTCGCGAGGGCAGAATAGGAACCAGAAGCAACAAAGGTTGAGGCCGCATGCATATCTTGAATTTACAGCGACGAGGAATAGCCATTTCGCGAAAGGGAATGACTTTCGTCGTTTCTTCGCCTATCATGGCGAGGTATGACCGTTCCGAATCTAGGGCTGCCGACGGCCTGGGTCGTCAAGTGCAAGAAGTGCGGCTGCACCATCAATTGCCGCGCTATCGACCCTCAGATCGAACATTCTCAGCCAGACAATGCCGATCCGCCGCCCCATGACAGTGTCATTGTGGCGTGTTCATGCTGTTGGGCGGCGTACCGTTACAGTCCCGCTGAAATATTCAAAGGCGCGCCGGGTCCGAGCAGCAATTGCTATGACCGTAGGAGGCACAATAATCCCAATAATAAGGAAGAGAAAAAGCCCAATGCAGTCCTCCTGATTGCGGCATCGCTCATCGCCGCGGTGCGATTGAACCGGGAAGAGATTAAATCATCGCCAGTCGTGCACTCGAAGATCGCAGACAGCATCCGCCTGGCTGAAATGATCCAGGCAAGGCTGCGAGGATGAGAAAAGCCGTGCCTAGCGGCCGCGGTTGCTACGTTTCAGCTCTCCGGCAGGAGTTAATCGCCCGAAACAGCTCGTATGCCTCCCTAAACCTTTTGCCGCATGTGACCAGCTATGGCGAAGTACCGGTTGTGGTCTACCAGCAATCGGAATGCGGCCGACACCATGGGAATTTCATCGCAGCCAGCTATCGAGCCATTCTCAGGAGACCCGAGTGGAGAAAGCGATTGCAGAAAGTGCACGCCCGGGGGCGGCGTTCGCTGCCCGCAAAGGATGGCTCGTGGCGGGAACTTGATTCTTCGTTGAGTTCAGACGCCCTTCTGATGAACATCTTCTGCTACCCAAGCGTGACACGGAGAACGGAGGTTTGCAGCGTCCTAGGCCTCGAACCCGGAAGCGTCCCCGAATTTGGATTCATGCCTCGGATTCCGCTACTCAGCGAAGCAACGGAGAGGACCGAAATTGACATGAAGCTCGGGAATAAGATTTTTGAGGCGAAGCTTACGGAGGGCGATTTTCAGATCCAGCGCGCGGAACTGGTCGAGCAATACAGAGACCTTCGAGAAGTATTCGAACCTCGCCAACTTCCCAGGACGAAGCGAAAATACGTCTCGTACCAGCTCATTCGCAATGTCCTCGCGGCTCATGCGCTCGACCTCGATTTCTGCACGTTGCTCGACGCTCGCCGGCCTGACTTGCTGGAGGACTGGTACGAGGTTGTACGCTGCATACGATTTGCCGGTCTTCGCGCTAAATGCAAAGTGTTGACCTGGCAGGAACTCACCCCTTCCTTACCCGCGGCCTTGCAGAGGTTTCTGAGCGTGAAATACGGAATCGTACCTGTCAGCTGAGATGCGGCATCCGTTTGAAGCATGCTCAATTGCCCTTGGACCAGAATTAATATTGTGACCAGAGACTTGTGCGCAAAATCATCCACATCGACATGGACGCGTTTTATGCGTCTGTCGAGCAGCGGGACAACCCGAACCTGCGCGGCAAGCCCGTAATTGTAGCTTGGCAGGCCAAACGTTCTGTTGTCTGTGCTGCTTCGTACGAAGCCAGGAGCTTCGGCGTGCATTCGGCCATGCCGGCAATGCGCGCGGAGCGCCTGTGTCCCCATGCGATCTTCGTTGCTCCGGATTTCACACGCTATCGGGCCGTCTCGCGGAGTGTGCGGGAAATCTTCAAGCGCCACACAGACCTGATCGAGCCTCTGTCGCTCGACGAAGCTTACCTCGATGTCACCGAGAACAAGACGGGCTTACCAACTGCAACCCTAGTAGCACGCACGATTCGCGAGCAAATCCGCCAGGAATTAAATTTGACTGCCTCCGCGGGCGTAGCACCCAACAAGTTCCTAGCAAAACTCGCCTCTGACTGGCGCAAACCGGATGGGCTCTTTCTCATCCAGCCGGAGGATGTGGATGCGTTTCTGCTGCCACTGCCGGTTGGACGCTTGCCCGGCGTCGGCAAGGTTACAGGAGAGAAGCTGGCGAGACTTGGAATAAAGACAGTTGGGGATTTGCGAACCTTCGATTTGCGTATGCTCGAGGACCACTTCGGACGCTACGGTCGCCGCCTGCACGAACTCGCCCACGGTATCGACGATAACGAAGTCATCCCGGACCGGCCTACGCAATCGATATCGGTCGAGGATACGTTCGAGCAGGACGTGCCGTTGGCAGAAACAGCGCCCATGATCCGGAGCCTTGCTGAGAAGCTCTGGTCTGTTTCGCGCAAAGAATCACGCATAGCACGCACGGTGGTCCTCAAAATGAAGACGAGCGAGTTCAGGATTGTCACGCGGAGCCATACGCCAGACACTCCTCCCTCGTCCTGCGAAGAGTTGACTGGCATCGCCCTCAGGCTGCGAGAACGAGTGGCCTCGGGACCACAGCAGCGCTATCGGCTTGTGGGCGTAGGGTTGAGCAACTTTCGGGAATCCGAACGAACTGGCGCTCAGCCGGATCTTTTCGAGTGAGGATGCATTTAGGCAGCTGTGGCCGTGTTGCTGACCAGGACATCGATAATGGCTAAGAGCGTTACCTGCGCGGGCGATTTCCCAGCCAAAACAAAGAGAGCACGTTTTCCTCGGCGTTGCGCAACCAGGCCGCGACTTCTCTCACCTGAAAAGGTTGGTCTCCCGGGCCAAGGTCGCGATTGAGCAACTCGGCGATTTCTTCAGCCGTGCCCGGCTTCTTGATCTTATTCAAGGCTCGCAGGATATGCTCGTCGAGACGGTGGTTCGCATTTGGAACCTGGCGCATTTGCGGTTCTCGGGTTTGAAGGCGGGCCTGCTGAACGGTGCTCATTTCGTCGCGTTCGGTCTGGTGCTGCAAAACAAGAACAGCGGCTCAGGAGGAACGGTCCGGTACCAACTGGAGAATCAGTCTACGAATTGCCTCAGGTTGATGCTCCCCAGCAGCACCCGCCAAAGTATACGTCCGTTCAAAGCCGTTGAGCCCTTCAACTCGGAGTTCCCAATTCTCGCTGGCTCGCGATCCGGCGATCGACACCCGCCACTCTCCGCGCTTGTCGCCGAGTGCGTGCTCGATACTCGCAACAATTTCTCTGCACAACTCAGGATCACCGAGATTCTGCAGCTCAATCGCCACTGGCATCGCATAGCAATTCTAGCCGAAGAGATCCCCGCCCATTGGTTGGTGCAAACCGGTCCAGACCTTGCGGGACGGGGTGTCGAGGCGATCTCTAACGAGTTTATCCACAATTTGTGTTGAAAACTGCGAAGAGTGCGAGGGCAATGTCAGATCGGCTCACGAGGATTCTTCCCACGGAAAGCGGACAAGCCTGAGAAAGCGGCGACACCTGCACACCGGAAATAGGAAAGGCTGCGACTTTGGTTATGCTCCAGCCATCAGCTCCTGCGAGGGAGCCAACCGCGTGGATGCATGCACCGTCGCAGCCCTTGATGCGATCACTGCTTTCGCAGATCCAAACCCCAACTGCTCCTCGCAGAACCAGTCGGTTTTTTCGGGTCTGGTTGCTCGTCAGGTCGCCCTGCCGAGCAGATCACTCAGCCTACTTCGGAGTGGCAAGGTTTATTTCGCCAATCCTTTCAGCCGTCGACGCCAGCCAAATTAAACAGTCGCTTCATCGATGTCAACGCCATTCTCGGCGTGAAAACGAAATATCTGTGAATGGAAGTGTGGAAAAAGCGGCCTGAATGGCTTACTTGCTGCGTCGTGCTGCCTTCCATTTCGCCCAACGTGCGCGTTGGGCCGCAGCGATTCGTCTGCGCGCAGCTGCTGACATGGTTCTTCGTTTCCGTCCGGCCCGCGCATGACCCTGTCGTTGAGCGGTTCCACGTACTCCAGTGAATCCGGTTAGTGCTTTGAGAGCTTCGTCCAACTTTTCGATTCTCGTCTGTGCTTGATTCCGCTCTTTCCTTAACTGCTGGACCACATGAGCCAAGTTCGACATTGATTCTCCTCGGGCAGGAATTGTAGCAGCCTCGCACTGCGGGGACCGTTCTGCGTCCCTGATTACCGCCAGCCCACAACCGATTCATTTCAGCCATCAAGAGGAAATGCCATGAGACTTCGGAACAATGAGTTATCGAGTAGCCGGACCCCATTGCTGGGGTCCAGCCCTCTAAGAACCGGACGTGATGGTTTCCCGTCATCCGGCTCAAGCGCTTCGAACGCCTCTTGCGGAGAGACGCAGCTTCGATACGGAGAGGTTAAGGCGGTGAACTCTGTCGTAGCACTCTGGATGAAGAAGGACGCAATTCCCGGCACCTTTGGAACCGCCCATCACAAGAGGAACGCAGTAATGAACGCGCCATCTGGTGCTGCGGGTGATTCGTGTACGACATAGGGCGCAGAGACCGCCTTGTTCATACCAGAGAAAACGAAGCGTGGCTTTTCCCCGAAACGTTTCCCGTAGGTGATTTTCTTCGCGGTTCTCGAAGTAGGTCTCATCAACGGGATCGTAGGGGTTTGCTTCGCTCTTCACTTTGACATGTCGTTTAATGGGAGTACTGTAAGCACGGTAGAGCCAGACTTTGATTGGCTGTCCCGCGTCATCGCAGCTGTCGCCGAAGAAGCACCAGTCTCGGTGCTCACGCCGAGTAAAGTATTTCTGCTTCACCCAATGCAAGCTCTTTTGCGGGTGTCTTCGTCGCGCCCATTGCCATAGACTTGAGAAGATATAGTGATCAACCCATCGGAAGGTGCGCTTACTCACCTCGTGTCGATGGTAGTTCGCCCAACCGCGGATTATAGGATTGAGTCTGTCAATCAGCTTGGCGGCAGACATGGCACGCGCAGCTTTGATAATTGTTCGGATGCGATCCAAGAAGGTTCTAACGTTCCTCTTGGAGGGCGTTATGAGCAGTTTCCCATTGGGGTATCTGCGCACATTTTGTCCTAGAAAATCAAAGCCTTTCTCAACGTGAGTGATGACTGTCTTTGTCGGAGAAAGTTCAAGCCCTCGCTCTCGCAGGAACTGCTCGACCAAGGGTTTGACGTCTCCTTCCAGTAGCTCTTTCGATTTACCGGTAATGACAAAGTCGTCAGCATACCGAATGAGATTCACACACGGAAATTTCTCCCTGGAGTGTCGGATCAGCCGCTTCGGGAACTTTTCCCGTAGGAGCCGTTCGAGACCATCCAGCGTGCAGTTTGCAAGCGCAGGAGAAATAATTCCGCCTTGTGGAGTTCCATCCGTTGTTTCGTAGAGAACGCGTTTGTCCATATACCCGGATTTCAGCCACTTTTGAAGAATGACCCGATCCATAGGGACGTGAGCCAAAAGCCAATCGTGGGAAATCCTGTCAAAACAGCTTTTGATGTCGCCTTCGAGAATCCACTGCGTCTTCGCGCTTTTCAGTGCGGTGAAGCACTGTACCATTGCATCGGCGCAGGATCGTTGCTGACGAAACCCGTATGAGTTTTTGTCAGCTTTCGTTTCCACAACAGGATCGAGAGCGAGTAGGTGTAAGGCCTGCATCGCACGATCTTTCATGGTGGGGATTCCCAGCGGACGCATCGTCTTGCCATCCGATTTAGGGATATAAACGCGTCTCAGGGGTTGAGGTCGATAGCCTCTTCGCCTGAGTTCGTGTGCTGCCTTCATCTTCTTTTCTGGTGTGATCCAAACTACTTTGTCCACCCCAGGAGTTCTCTTGCCCCTATTTTCCGTCACTCGCCGAACGGCCATAACTTTGCCGCTATACGAGCAGGTCAGCAAGCGTTGCAGAGCTCGCACCCGGCCCCATTTGCCAGCCTTCGTTGCCTGCACGATACGAGCTTGGAGTCGGCGCACGTTGCGATTGATAGCTTGCCAGTCAATGGCATGCCATTTCAGCGCTTCGCGGGAGACCGCACCAACTGCTTTCGCCGTCGTCATCTGCTTTGTCTCCTGAGTCGATTAATCAAGCTTTCTCGTGTGAAGTACCAGAGAGAAGTCGGCATACTTTCGTATCCCGGTAATGTTGTCGGCTTGGCCAACGCAATCGGTATCCACTCCATTACAGAGTGGCCTTCGCTTTTTCTCTCATCTCATACCCGAATCACTGTCGAGCTGCCTTGCGGCATCTCTTCCCCTTACGAGGAGCGATACGGGCTTACCCTGTTCCACTGGAATGACACGATAGGTTAGGTCTGCTCTAATACGCCGGCAGCGTTGTTCACCCATGGCTGGGGAGGACATAGCCCCAGCACTCACTGCAATCAGAGCCTCTCAGCATGTTTGGCTGTTATGAATTACGACGCTTGCGAGCATTCGTGTATTCTGACCTTGCTATCAAGCCTAGGCCCGCTCCGCCGCATGCTGGCAGATACGCCGTTACCTCACGGTTCCGGCGCCAACCTCGCGATTGTGGGTCCATTGTCCGAGGGCTTCGGACGAATCGTTGCCTCCTCGCCCTGCCTCGTAGGCTACGTGCGATGGGACGCACGGTCTAATCAAGCACCTCCTTCGTTAGACAATCATTCCAACAGCTTTACAGGTCGCACGTGCCCAATCCATAAATCCGTTTCCTGTTGTGGCCGAGAGCTCCTGCCTAGGCCCAAGTTGATAAGACTCGGAGTTCAAAGGGTCGAAGATCCGCATCACGCCAGAGGATATCGCGAACTCCGCTCGTCTGCAGAAATGCGGAAACTAATGAACAGGAAGATTGTCGAGCAGGGCGGGATATGCCCTATCTGCCACGAAGAGTTCACGGACTACAACGATGTGGTGCCCGACCACAGGGAACCGAAAGGGATGGGCGGAGCGTGGCGAGACGACCACCCAGACAACATCCAAGCAACACATTGGTGGTGCAATGCGGACAAAGGATCAACCAGAGTTGACGGTTGAGGGCTGATCGGTCGTGTGCGTGCACAATTCGCAGAAAGCGACCTCGACCCGGAGCCGGTTGTGCTGAGAGTGTGCTCAATCGGTTTTTGTCACGTGTGCTCACTCGCACTCGTCAATACGTGCCTTAACTCCTTTTGGGTCATATCTTCATCAGTACCCCGCCGCATGCTTGCCCGGTTGCTCGCTCGATCGATAATGCGTACAGCCCCACCTGGCGTTTGTACCGGTCTAGCTGTTTCTCGAGTTCCCGGTCGGTCTTAAAGTCCACCACTGTCCATTTATCTTTTTCGAGAAATGCAAGGTCAAGCACTCCCTCGACTTGGGTACCGTCGACAAGCGTGACGGTAACGGGCGTCTCGCGTCGGCATTGTCCCCTCGACACGGCTTCACGAGCGCGTGCCATGAACGGATGTGCCAACACAGCTTGAACAGCGGTCAATGCAGCGCCGGCTTCTCGTTCATCGTTGCCAAGTATCCGGGCGTATAGAGCGGTGATCTCGCGCACTTGAGCATCGTTCGCGCCGAAGGGAACCACTGCCAGCGTGGCGTGCACGAGTGCTCCAAAACGCACGCCGGCTGGACGCCGGACATCCCGAAATACCTCGATTACCTGTACCTCAGGTTCGGGCTCACCGGCAGCGAACTCGATCCGCGCCTGATCCCTAGTAGTGCGGAAGTTCACACTTGCCAGCGAGGCCCGCTGCCTTACGCTGTCCCACCGTATCCGCCAGTTTTGATAAGTCTCCAGGTCTTTCTTCAAGACCTCGGGATCTTTCGATTCTTTCAATAATTCCTCTTGGCGGATACCAAACGACTGCGGCAAACCAAGCGTGAGTGCTCGCGGATCCCACCACGTTGCCCCGTAGCTATTGCTTGTGTTCTCTGATTGGTCGAACCGATGCAGCCCAGGCCAAACATTGTCTTTCTCGTCTACTGTGAGGTCGGGCGGACGGATGAGAACACTGTCATTTCCGAACTTCGGACACTTCGGAGGTGTTGCCGGCTGCTGGCGCTTGTCGGCTTCAGGGTAGATGGCGTCGTAGAGGGGCCGCACCCACCAGTTCTGTACCGAGTCCCATGACTGACGTGGATCGTCGCCAATGGTGGGAACGACCAGGAGTTCGCGCGCCCGAGTCGCTGCCACATAAGCCAAGCGGATCCCCTCACCCCTATCACGCCGTAGTTCGAGTTCCTCGTGCTCTTGGAGATCGATCGGGGTGCATCCGGCGAGTGGGACCGCACAAAGCGAGCACGAAGAATCGATGTGCCGGTTCGGACGCGACGAGCACAGTTTGGCCGTTATGTCCGCGAGGATAACGATCGGGAACTCCAGGCCCTTGGCCTTATGAACCGACATCATCCGAATTCCCTCGCTACCCTCTTCGAAGATGGGCGCTTCTCCTGTTTCCGCGGCATTTCCACCAGCGCGAAGTTCTTCCACGAACCCACGGAAAGACAGGCCCCCCGACGCCTCATATTTTCTCGCCAGCTCCGCAATGTGAAGAACGTTGGCAAGAACCTGCTCACCGGACGGACGGAGCGCGAAGGCAAGGTGCGCCCTTGTTTCTCTCAAAAGTATCTCTAAAGTTTCCGCCACCGGCCGGTAGTTTCGATTCCGATGCAGCATCTGCAGGATGCGAAGGCTATCCACCACATCCTGAAGCTCTCCGCCCGGTGGTTCAGAGGGGAGCCGGAAGAAGTGGAACCGTCCAACCCGTTGACGATACTCGAGTAAGACATCATCGCGGAGCGCGAAGAGCGAGCCTTTCAAAGTGGAAAATACGGAAAGCTCGTCGTCCGGCCACTCGATCGCTGTGAGCGCCGAACGAATGGTTTGCACTTCCTCGCGATCGTGAAAAGACTTTCCCCCAACCAGCAAGTGCGGTAGGTTTCGTGCTTCGAGCGCTCTAATGTAAGGGCGAGCCATGTCATCGTCGCGACTGATAAACCGCCGGAAAAGAAGGCAAACATCGTTTGGACCGATGGCAGTTCGCTCGCCCGGTTTCCCTCGCTTAGAAACCGTCCACCCGCTCTTTGCGATAAGCCACGCGGTAAAGGCGGCAATCGCATCGGGCAGCGATTCGTCTACCGCCTGCATGGAAAATCTCTGACGATAGGGCCGGGGCACTGGCAGCGCAACGACCGAGGGTTGTTCGGCGTATTCGTCGCGGAATGGAGAAAGAGGGACATAGGTGGCTTGCAGCTTCTCCGCATCACCGTCCATGTGCGGCTTGAACGCCCGGTTGATCATTGCCTGGATGGACGGCAGCGAGCGGAAGCTGGTCGTCAATTGCAACAAATCGGCGCCGTTTTTAAGCAGGAGGTGCTTTACTTCTTCATAGGTGCCAACATCGGCGCGGCGGAAGCGGTAGATGGCTTGTTTTGGATCACCCACAATGAACAGCTTGCCCGCAACCGGCTTAACCTTGCGCCAGTCGTTCGTATCAGGATCGCTCGCCGAGAGCAGAACAATGATCTCTGCCTGCAACGGATCCGTATCCTGGAACTCGTCAACGAAAAGATGGGTGAAGCGATCCTGGAAATGAGCTCGGACGCTGGAAGATTGAACGATCAGGTCACGAGCCCGGATCAGGAGATCGAGAAAATCAAGTTTGCCGCTGCGATCCTTGAGTGATTGATATTGGGCGACCGTCTCTCCGAGTTCGACCTGCAACAGGGCGGCAAGGTCCGATCCTGCATCCATGACGAACGCGTCGACTCCGGCAATCAGCTCGGAGTGCAACGCCAGGATGTCGTCGCGTTTCACTTGCAGGCTGTACTGGGCTCTCCCTTTGCGTGGGGAACGAACCCGGTCATAGCGGCCGTCGGTCGCAATTTGAACCAAGACCGCCTCGAGGCCGTCGTAGTCTCGCGGCCTTGCGCGTTCGGCAGTGCGAATGTTCTCGCTGAGAACCCGCACCACGGCAGTGTCACGGAAAAGGTTATTGGCCGTATCCGAAGGTTCGGAGGTGAGCCTGGCCAACTCGTGGATCTTCTCGACAATGGCATCGATTGATGCCTTACGGTCGAAATCCGGGCGGCGCCACTTCGCGGAAAAGTCGCGCCACTTGGCTAATTCCCATCCGGCAAAAACCAGTGTTTCCGTCGGCCCTCTTCCGGACTTGCGACGTAGAACCCGGCGGGTTCCTTCCGGTAGATTTTCGAGTTTCTGCTCAAACCAGGACTGAAACGCAGACCGGTAAAGGCTCAAACTCTGTGCCTCGGTCAGGAGCTCGAACTGAGGATCGATAAAAGCCTCGACTGGACGTTCTTTGAGCAAGTCACCGCAGAATGAGTGAATCGTACTCAGTCGAGCCTCTTCCAGGTGCGCGAGAGCCTGCTCAAGGTTATTGTGGGTTCGAGGATCCTCTTCAGCGCCACGAGCCTTTTCGAGTTCGGAGCGGAGGCGAAGCTTGAGTTCGCCAGCTGCCTTCTCGGTGAAAGTCACGCCAACGATGCGATCGATCGTCGTTTTCCCGGCGGCGACGACTGCGATAATCCGCTGCACCAACTCTGTTGTTTTGCCCGTGCCTGCCGCGGCCTCGACTACCAGCGTCTTGTCCAGGCTGGTGCGGATGACTTCACGCGCTTTTCGATCGACGAGTTCCATCAAGCTAAGTTCCTCATGGTCTTCAACTGCACGAGCGCAAGGTTTTCTTTCTTCTTGGCCCAGCGAATCTCCTCATAAGGACCACACACCTCCTGGAAATCGCAATAGACGCAAGCGTCCTCGCGTGGCGCAGGCACCAGAAAAGGCATCGCCACGCCGGCATCAATCGTTCGCAGCACAATCTCCGCGCTTTCACGCGCAATAAGCCCAAGTGGAATTTGGTGTTCGTTGAAGCCGCCGTCGGCGGTGCAGTAAAACAATCTGCCTTCCGAAACGGCTCGCTTCAATGCTCGTTCGATTGCCAGGCCATAAAGTACAGGCTGCAAGTATTCCCCATGGCCGATCACGATTCCCTTGGTGACGCGGTCCCTGCCGGTCTTGTGGTCGGTCACGCGCAACTGATGTCCGTCTTCGCTGCGTTCAATCAGGTCCACTACGCCGTGAACCATGGTGCCGTCGGAGAGCCTCACTGGCTCGGGAGAGCTTGCTGGATCACGCCCATTGGTTGCTTCGAAACCGAAACCGAACTCGAAGTGGATTGGGACCCAGCCGTCCTGCTCCGACACCTTCTCCAGCCACGTCCGCAGATCCGAGCGGACGGCCTCAATCGTGTCAAGCCAAACGCGGTCGATTGCGGGAGCCAGATCCTCGTAGGCCTGGCTGGCGATCCGCTTCACAGTTTCGTCGAGCATCGTGAGGGCTTGCGCGAGACGCGCTTCTCTTACAGGCAGCAAACCTTTATCTTTCAGCTGCCGCTGCAGGTCCGCCTGCATGCGATGGAACAGAGCACCCTTTGTCCGCGGGTCCATTTCTTCTAGCGGTGCCGGTTCTTCTCGGGGTTCGAGTCCATAAATTGCAGATAACAAGAAGCGGTAGGGACACACCGAGAAATTCTGCAGCGCACTTGCTGAGTACGGGCGTGCGCTTAGGCGCTGTGCCTCAAGAATTTTGAGGATCGACGGGCGAGTTGTGAACAGACCGTCGTATTCGGACCACTTCTCCTGCCAGCGTGCCCAGCGCCCCCGAAGTGATCTGGCTAAGAACGGATTGAGCTTCATGACATAAGCCAAGCGCCCCGCGCGCGGATGGTCGGTAGTGAGGAGCGGCCAGACCGTTGACAAATCGTATTCCGGATCGTCTATGGCTGCGAAAGGATCGCGAGGCGCTGGCCACGCCAGCCTGCTCGCACCCGCCAGTTCGGCATCTCTGGCCAACACTTCATAGTCGGGCACCTGCCCAGTGATCGAGCGTGCCACATCCAACGCATAGAAGGACGGCACCCGAGCCCGCGCCTCCGCAAGTTCGAGACGAGGATATGAAAGATACAAACGTTGTCTCGCGGTTCCAACCGCGATGTGTAGCAAGAGACGTTCCTGCTGGCTGCGGTCGGGCAAGACGCACAAGTCGGGAGAAAGTTGACGCCGCAGCTTGTCGAGAAGCAGAGGATCCTCGCGCAGCTTCTGCGGGAACATGCGTTCAGCCAGTCCGGGAACAAAAACAATGTCGAACGAGCGCCCGCGCGCCTGTTCTGGACTTGCCACAAGCACCCGGCCATAGCGGCTGTGGGCAGGTTGCGCCTGCACGTTGGCCAGCCAGTGCTGCAGCACGTTGCGGACTTCATCGAGGGTTACCGAGGCAACCGGCGCCATGGGCTTCATATCGGCCAAGACCGCCAGTACTCGTTCGGGCTGGCGGAGCGCTTGGGGAATTAGCGTTTCTAGCGCTCTGATCCATTCTCCCCAGGTTGCCGATCTCGGTAATGCGGCCAATTGCTCGATGACGACAAGGGCAAATGCGCGCAGATGCTCGAGGTTGCGAAGTTTGCGCTGCACTCCGGCGATGCGCGGTGAGTCTGGCTGTTCTCTGTCGTATTCTGCGAGCTCCTGTTTGAACTGGTTCTCGAGCCCTCTGAGCCTCCGCTCCCAGCGGTCCTTGCCGCCGATAACGGCGGCATCGACCAGTAATTGCTCCCATTTCCACGGCGTACGAAGAGCACCGGCCAACTCCGGAGCGTCGAAGTCATCCCGTTGCTGACCGTCCTCGGTCTGAATGTCATCTTGCGTTCCAACGTTGACAGCGGACGCGGCTAAGGACAGGGCATCATCTTCGGGAGGAACAAAATCGGCACTGCTTTTGACAGGACTGCCATCCTGCGCCAGCTCTGGAATCTGCGCGAACGAGAGGTACTCGGCGAAGCGGCGCGCTGACAGATCCTCGGCAGCGCACGTAAGCAATGCCAGCAGCGCCCGACCGGAGGGATCGGGACGCCGGTTTCCGCGCGCGAAATAAGCGGGAACGCCCGCCCGTCTCAGTGCCGCCTCCATCAGGTTTGAATAATTCTGCGGCGCCCGCAAAAGGACGGCCATGCGGTCGAAGGGAATGCCATTTTCGGCTTCAACGAGAATGCGGCGTGCTATCTCCAGCGATTCCCGCTCTTCACCTGGAGCCGAGAAGAAGATAACCGAATTGTCAGGTGTCGAGTGGGGAGGAACCGCTTCGCTGAACAGGTAAGAACCAAGCTGCGCCAAGCTCGAACCATGGGACGCTTTCGGAACCAGACCTTCTTCTACTACGCCAGGAATAGCCCTGAGATTCTGCAGTGTCCGAAGGTCTCCAGCGGGACAGGTGAAGAGCGCTTCTTTTGTGTTGGACGCTAATGCGATGAGGAAGGCTCGTTCGATTGCGGAGTGGACCGGAACATCCAGGAACAGCAGTGGGTGTCTCGCGAATTCCGCGCCAGCAAGAACTGCCTCACGAGCCGATTCGAAGAGAACGGCACGATCAGCGAGCAAACCGTCATCCATTTGTTCCTCGAAAGAATCGAGAAGCGCGGCGTTGTCGGTGCCCGATTCGTCCAAGGTCCGGAGCTTCTCAGAGGAAACGTGGGCCGAACGCAAGTCGCCGATCATGGCAGCGGTCGCACGAGCGAAACCGGGGAATTTTGTAATGGGCGCGAAGTAGCGTAGCTCGTGGCGAGTGCTCGCTTCGAAGGCAGCGCGTGCCGCCAGCGCCTCGGCACCAACCGCAGAGGCGGGAGCGATTCCAACTCCGGCAAGTTTTCCGACCGCCAGCCGACCGGCAATTTGGGTCAGACTGAAACGATGCAATCCGAAAGTGGCGCCGGCTTTATGAACAAATCCGCGGACTAGATCATCGACTGCCTCGCGCGATGAGCCGACCAGGAGCAGTTCAGTCGCTGCAGGGAACGACCCGATGAATTCAGTCGCGGCGGCAATACGGTCAGCTGCCGACGAAGATTGGATAACTCGAAACATCCAGCTGGCACCGTAACTCTATGGCATAGGGCGAGTCAAACAAAGTTAACAGCTTCGACCGAAATGAATTGTCTCTGGCACGGTAGCCAATCTTCAACTTCGACACCATGCCTGCATCGCTGTAGGTACTCCGTTTCAGAAAAGCCGACGGTCACGTACTGCATGCTTCGGTCTCGCAGTGGAAACAGGTTTGCGTCCGCCAGCGTCGACTACCGCGGCTCGCCACCAGGCAGGAAGAAGGGCCTGATTCAGACGTCGAAAATCTCCGAAGTTCGAATCAACGATGTAGGTCTCTGCGTAATCGGTTTCCGAGCGCACGGAACGTCCTGTCGCCTGGATCAGCCGCATTGCGGTTTGCCAGGAATACCAATCTTTATCCAGGCGCCTTCTGGCTACAACGTACGGATCTTTGAATGGTGGATAAGGGACTTTTACTATCACTTGAAAACGAGACAGGTCATCTCGCAGGTCAAGGCCCTCTGTCATCGCTGGCGAACAAAGAACCGTTGGAGTATCACTTGTGATGTGGCGCTCGATCGCCACTTCAGCGCCACCCGATCCGTGAGTGATTATGCGGGATCCGTGCCCAGCGGCGCGCAGTGCTTGGGTCAAAAGCCGATTCATCTCGTATGAGTTTGTATGTATCAAGCCCTTTACAGTGGGGCGCGCACGCAGTAATTTGTCCAGCGCATCGGCAATTGTGGGGAGAGTTGAAGCCTTATTCTGGAAATTCATGGACCCGAGTGGCCTGTAGAAGATAGGACGATTTTCAACCTGAAATTCGGACGGAACTGCCAGGCACACACAGTCCTTTTCGTCAATTCCGAGAGTATTACGAAATACGTCGAAGTCGAGGATCGTAGCTGACATGATCACGACCATCTCGGCCCTCGAGAACAGATACTCTTGAGCGTACCGTGCCGCACGAAGCGGACGAAAAACCAGCCGTTTGCCATCTGTCCAGAAAGCCCATTCCTGCTGATTGCCGGCAACGAAACGGCGCATTCTTCTCAGAACGTTTTCAGCTTGGCGCCGGTTCTCTGATTGCTCGATGTCATCTTCTGGAATTGCTCTGATGAAGGTGTCGATCGCGGGAATCATTTGATCGTGAATCCATTCGGTTGCGGCTACAATGTCGCCGTCCTCGATGGTGGGGATTGCGACAGAATATTTCTGAAGGCTGAAAGGCGAAATTTCGAAGTCAGTAAAGCCCAGTAGCTTTTGCTCTAGAATATGGCCTTCATCAATTACCAGCATTGAGCGTTTTGGAAGTTGGCCAGAATACAGCGTCTCCGCAAGGAAATAGTCAAAATTTGTGACGCCGATCTTTTGAGATACAAACCTATCTTTTGCGGCTTTGTACGGACATTGGAGGCACGCGTTCGTGCTTTTTCCACGTAAGCCCGCCCCGACTTCACAGTTGGTCCTGAAATCCTGGCAGTCGTAGCTGGCTCGGCCACGCAACTCAACCAACATCATGATTGCAAAGTCGCGCATGTACTGCGCTGTTAGAGCCTTTTGTGTGGAAAGTATGTAGCCGCCACTGCCCCAGGTTGAAGCCCATTTCACCGCAGCAATGCCTACAGCGCTTTTGCCGGTTCCGGTCGGCAGCTCTAACAAAACGAATTTCTTGTGCCTGTCCCGTGCTTGTTGAATCGCGCCAAGCGCTTTCTCCTGGGCAGATCGGATACTCCCCGCAAACGGAAAGTGTTCCTCAATGGAAGATGCTTGTCGTTCATCGACTTGCTCAGTTCGCATAAGAGAGACAACGACAAGAATAGGGATCGTGTCCTTGAGCTTCAGCCAGTCACCGTTATTGACTAACCAAGGGAGCTGACTGGGCCTCAGAATCGTACTTCAATCAAACCGTACACACAATGAAAGCTCCGCTGAACGGATTGCGGTCGTCAGATTCGATTACGGCTCTTCAGGTACGGCCATCCGTCGAGAACTCTTAATTAAGACTCCCCTTGAGCAAAATCGCGATCTGAGAAGACTGGTCGAAAGGTGTATTATGACGTGTTTTCAGTAGCTTGTATGTGCGAAAACTCGGTGTTGAGCACAATTGCTCTTCCGTGGAATGAGAATCCAGTCACTCTTCGCCTGCACGCCCTGGAAATCGTTATAAAATCAGCAGCTCTGTTCGCACAAGAACTCTCGGCTAGGTCCAAAGGGATGTCGAAGTCGGCGCCGCAGCAGAGAACCTCATAGCGAGAACAGGCGAACCGAGTGATCCAGACTAACTAGGTTTTTCTATGGCAAAAGAAACGGTTCCGTCTATCGAACAACTCGTTAATACGGCGGTACAAGAATATCGCGCCAAGTTGATCGATCTCAGTAGCCGGAATCCTCTCATCAGTTTTCGACATTCGGATCGTTCTCGTTCCCACGTCCGAATCGTCGATGAAATCCCCGAAAAGCTCTTCGAGAAGCTGGAAGGTGGTCGCCAGCTCACATTCGATTCTGTTCCCGATCCTGAGCTCTTCCCCGAAGATGAGGCTTTGCCGTTGTTTGCGGAGGCCTTGCGGAGGGCAAGGCATTCCGATCAGCAATACAGAGACGGCATCGCTCGGCTCGGACCGAATGCATCTGATCGTCAAAAAAAGAAGGTTGAACGCGAGCTTCGAAATCGGGTACGAGTGGAGCTCGGATTAGCGCCCTTTGAACCCGCCAAGGATGCGGGAGACAGAGCCAGGGAACTCGGGATCAATCCGGACTTTGATCTGCCGCCTAACACGGTCCCGTCGTCACGCCGGTTCAACGACTTACGGATCCAGGCATTGTTTTTTCGCGATGACCTTGATCGCAAACTTGGGGCCTTGCGCGAAGGGGCGCGAGTTTTATTGCAGGATGCTGGGATCAGTGCCCTTTATTGCGCTTTCGGATTTTTGGAGTACTACGAATCGTCACAAAGCGACGAGAAAAGGGTCGCGCCGCTGGTTTTTTATCCGGTGATCCTGGACCGCGAGCTGCAGTTCGGAGAGTATCGCTACTTCATACAAGGGCGAAATGATGAAGTAGAAACGAATGTTGCGCTGAGAGAGTTGCTACAGCAACTTGGCTTGGAACTGCCTACATGGACGGATTCCGAAGATCGGAACTCGCTAGAACTCTATTTTTCAAAAGTAGAGCGACTTGTTAGAGGTCGCCCTGATTGGAAGCTGCGTCGTTATGTCACGGTAGGCCTATTCACCTTTTCCACCCTCGCAATGTACAAGGACCTTGACCCTGAAAAGTGGCCGAAGCGAGCCAAGCTGGAGATGCATGAACTGATTAGAACGCTCGTGGCGGGCGCCGAAGTGCACGGTTCAGGAGTCGCTGAAGATTATGAAATAGATGAGGTCAAAGGACCGGAGCCGCTGCTGATAACCGACGCGGATTCTTCTCAGCACAGTGCAGTGCTCGATGTATTGGGCGGCCGGAATTGCGTGATCCAAGGACCGCCGGGCACGGGCAAATCACAAACGATCACGAATCTGATTGCTGCTGCGATGAATGAGGGGAAATCTGTCCTCTTTGTGGCTGAAAAAATGGCTGCACTTGAGGTAGTCAAGAAGCGGCTTACTGCAGGTGGCTTGGAATGCTTCTGTCTCGAATTGCATTCGAGTAAAACCTCAAGAACCGCAGTGGTCGAGTCGCTGAATCAACGACTTGAATACCGTGCGCCGCGGGCTAATCTCACCGAAATCGAAAGCAATCTTGAGGCAGTACAGCGAGCACGAAAGGAGCTGATTTATTACGTTCAAAGAACGAATGAACAAGCTGGCAGGACTGGCCTTTCCATTCGAGAGATTCTCTTGGGAAGTGCAAGACGGGAGGATTCCAGAAATCGATTGCCGGCATCGCTTGGAAACGCACGCTTTGCGGATGCATTGAGCATAACTCCACAGCTCCGCAATGAGATGGTGAGCGCGGCCGCGAATTTGGAGGACCAAACCAAACCGCTTGGAGCGTATGGTGCTTTGGTCGAACACCCTTGGCGCGGGCTGCAAAACAGTGAGATCACTGAATTCGAAACAGACCAATTGCTTGAGGCACTCAGAAATTGGGAATCGCGCCTTTTGATAATAGCTGAATGCGTAAGCGGTTTGTCGAGCAGCACTGAGACAATCTGGCCAGAAACCGACAGAGTGCTCAGCGACGCTTGCCAGCAAATCTTTGAGTTGCCTGTGGCCGCTGAGAAGGTCACACAGGCTCTATTTTCGCAATTAGCAGCCGAGGATGTGCGTGCACGCCTTCGCTCGGGTGTTGCTGCCATTGAAGGCATCATTCATCACAAGGCAGCCCTGCATCAGATTGCGAGTGATCCGGAAATGGCAGTTCAGGTTGGTAGCGTCGGTCTACAACGAGCGTCCGACAGTCTAGCTATTTTGCGGCTGAAAGAAGCGACGCTAGCGCAATTGCGAGAAATTCGGACCGAGTGCGGAGCGATATGTAACGACTTGTCCGTCGCCGCAGACGCAGTAAGGGGTCTCGAGGAAACCTATAGCATCGGGATTGCCGATCTCAATGGTGCAAGGGCGGCGTGTGCCGGCGTTGAGCTGCTGCGTGCTCTGCCTCGGCAGTTGTGGCCACAACGAGATTCGGCGGTGCTTGATGACAGCAATAGTTCGACGCTACAGACAGCGGGTGCACAGTGTGTTTTGCTGTTAAAGAGACGCTTCGCTCTGGCCGAGACATATGAGTTGTCCATGCTTCCAGATCGAAATGAACTGCGCCGCGTTGCAGGTGAGTTGCGAGCTGCAAACTTCTTAACTGCTCTGTTCAAGAGAGACTGTCGACGTGCAAAACAGATTCACCGCGCGGCCGAAAAGACCAGGAGACGATCAAGTAGAACGCAAATCGCGGATGCCTTACTTGAATGTGCCGTCTATCTGGACGATGAACATCAATTCGTTAACGACCAGGAGATTCGACATGCCTGTGGGCGGCATTTCAAAGGTCTCAGCACTTCCTTTCCTATCCTCGCGCAGCTAAATTCGTGGAGTGACGCTGTTCGCCAACGACTGGCGGCTTTTGGAAAGCTTGGCGATAGCGTTAGAAACGTTGTGTTCACCGCTCCAGTTGATCAATTGGACCGCGTGAACGCATCGGGCTCAGGGAGTTCGCACGAAGCGCTCTTACGAATTTTGTCGAACTTCACGGACGAGCATCAGGCGAGGCTAGACGAGATTGCGGCGAGCCAAACGGATCGACATAATAATCTTTCGGAAACAATCGAACTGCTCGAGCGCGCGGGTCTTCTAGATTCCACGGGTGTCCAGCAATTGCCAGCCGTTGTTTCTGGGCTTAAACAAATTGAACAACAAACTCGCGCGATCGAGAGTAACAAAACAATCCTCGCGTTGGTAGGCGGTTCGGTAAAAGCCGCAGAACGGCATCTCACCAGACTGAAAGAGACTCTCGGATCTGCCGAGCGGCTAGCCGCGTCCGGCCTGCCACCCGCCTTGCTGGCGTATTTATTTGCTGATGTGAGTCGAGTCGAAAGTCTCAAATCTTCAGCTGCGGAGTTGCAGGTAGAGCTCCGAAAATTGCGCGAGGCGGCGAGCATCGCGACCGAGTTGGCTAAGCTTGACATTGGACTCTGGTGTGGTCAGGACAATCTTGGCATTGCAAAGATCGGTGCTCTAGCGTCAAGAAGCCGACGTGCTTTAGACAATGCTAGTGCCCTCCAAGATTACATAACCTTCTTATTGGCGGAAGACTCAGCCCGGGACGCTGCGCTTGGACCGGTATTGGCCGCATTCATTGACGACAAACAGGACTATCGCGGCTTGTCGATGGCAGTCGAGCTTGTGTTCTACAGGTCAGCAGCGGAGCAGATCCTCAATCTCGATCCACGCCTTAAACGTCATTCGGGTTCCGCTCACGAGCAGCTTCGAAAGCAATTTCAACAACTGGACCGCGAATATTTGCAATTGCAACGTAAACGACTCGCTGCGATGCTGATGGGCAGGAGCGTGCCTCCTGGCAATTCCGTTGGACGAGTGACAGACCTAACGGAGCTAGCGCTGGTTCAACACATAGCGAGCCAAACGCGCCCTCGCATTCCTCTCCGTGACCTGTTCCGCCGTGCAGGGAACGCGATAAAGGCATTGAAACCGTGCTGGATGATGAGTCCAATGTCTGTTGCCCAGTTTCTCAAGCCAGGAGCTCTAGAATTCGACCTGGTAATTATGGACGAGGCGTCACAAATTCGGCCGGAGGAAGCCTTAGGAGCGATTGCACGGGCCAGACAGCTAGTCGTGGTTGGAGACCAGATGCAACTGCCGCCCACTCCGTTTTTCCAGAAGCTATCTTTTGACGGGAGCTCCGATTCGGAGGAGGAAGAAGATGTTGACGTAAAGCAGGAGTCCATTCTTGAGACAGCGGCAGCAAGGTTCTTTCCGCCGAGGCGACTGAAGTGGCATTACCGTTCGGAGCATGGGTCGTTGATCTCATTTTCGAATTCTGAATTTTACAGTGATCAGTTGACGGTTTTCCCCTCACCTCACCACGACCATGCAGACTATGGGGTCAAGCTTGTGAGTGTCAACGGAGTTTACGGTGCCGGCGTGAATCCGGCGGAGGCAGATACAGTTGTCGAAGGCGCCGCCGATTTCATGAAAAGGTTCTCACATCAGTCTCTCGGTATTGTCGCAGTGAATAGTAAACAGGCGGAATTGATTCGCGAGAAAATCGATCGTCTTTTCGCAGAGGAACCGGAGGTCGAGGCTTATCGGGCGAAATGGGCAGACACTCTTGAGTCTCTCTTTGTAAAAAACCTGGAAAACGTACAAGGCGATGAGCGGGACGTAATTTTCGTCTCAACCGTATACGGAAAGGACGAAGCGGGCAATTTCTACCAGCGGTTTGGCCCTATCAACAGCGAATACGGGCATCGCAGGCTCAACGTGTTGTTTACACGCGCAAAGAAAAAGGTGGTCGTATTCACGTCCATGATTCCAGAAGAGATTGAAGATGAAGGACGGCATTGGGGTGTGCGCGTATTGAAAGGATACCTTCGGTATGCCCGAGATGGGCATCTTCTCCTCCAAGGTTCGGGAGGCGAATGCGAGAGCGAATTTGAACAATGGGTGCTCGAAACGCTGAAAGCTTCTGGTTTCGACGCGGTGCCGCAGTTGGGCTTTGCAGGCTACCGCATTGATCTTGCGGTGCGACACCCGCAAAAGCCCGGGACTTTCATTTGTGCCGTCGAGTGTGACGGGGCCGCATATCACAGCGCTCGCAGTGTGCGGGAACGAGATCGTTTGCGTCAAGAGGTCTTAGAGAGGCTTGGTTGGAATATGTACCGAATCTGGTCAACAGATTGGTTCAGGAATCCCTCGCTGCAAAGCAAGAATCTTGTCGATCATCTGCGTAGGCTTGCTCACAGTGATAAGGGTTTATCCCCGAGCTAGGTAAGGACTCGGACTTGTTCGAGCGGATTTGTCGGTTAAAGTGCATCATCATTGACATCCGACCGAAAAGGATCTCTGTTCGCACTTACGGCCGATCAGTCGTTTTCTTTCCGAAGTAACTGAAAATTCAAAGTGCTGCTGATCCGCAATGTGCGACGGGTGTGCGCGATTGCGAACCAAGGAGGAATCTCTATCCCAGCAAGGTTGGTCAGCTCATCGCACGGGTGTGAGCGCACGTAGCTTCCCTCGCGCGTTTCTCGCTTGACCGGCTTCGGGAGTCTATCGCCAAAGAGTGATAAGATAACCACCAACGAATCGAGATATTTACATGCCAGAGCATGATCCTATACGGTTTGCTACCGACTTAGGGGCAAAACTCGCGACTCGATCACGTCACGTGTGCGCGTTCCTAGGGGCCGGTGTCGGGTGCACTTGCGGACTACCGGACATCGCGAAACTGCAAGCTATAGTGCTCGGTGCGTTGGGCGTGGACGACGCAAAAGCATTCAAGAAACAGCTCGACAAGGGCACTTTAGAGCAGGCGCTGAGCCGATTGCGACGAATGGCGGCCCTGCTTTCGTCAGGCCAGACACTTGACGACCTATCTTCCGACCAAGCCACGCAGCTCGATACAAGAGTGTGTGCGGAAATTGTAAAGGCGTTAGAAATCAAGGCGACCACCGACTTAACATCCGTTGAGTATATGGCCGCTTGGGCTGGTGCTTCGGATTATCACCTCCCCGTTGAAATCTTCACAATAAACTACGACCTCCTATTTGAGACCGCTCTTGAACGGCGGCGTGTGCCGTACTTTGACGGCTTTGTCGGAATATTGAGAGCTGGCTTTAACACCGAGTTAGTTGAAGGGTCTGTTGGACGTGACGAAAAGTGTGTTCCAGCTTTCTTCGTGCGCCTATGGAAGCTGCACGGCTCAGTGAATTGGCTTTGGGAAACACAGAATATCGTTCGCCTCGGGCAGCCAGTAACCAGCAGCTTAGCCGCAGCTATTTATCCCTCGGATGCGAAGTATGATGAATCGCGCAGGGTTCCGTTCGTCGTTTTACAAGATCGCTTCCGGAGGGCATTGCAAGAACCCGAGACGATTGTGATTATTTCGGGATATTCATTTGGTGATGAGCATCTCAACGAACTTATTTTCGATGCTGCTGCCCATCGCCCGCGTTCTGAATTCGTAGCGTTTTGTTATTCGACGATCCCGGATGTGCTTGCAAAACGGGCTACGAATACCCCGAACCTGCAAGCGGTGACCGGAAAGGAAGCAATCTTAGGCGGCGTACGTGCGAATTGGAAAGGCCCGACAGCCGCTCATCCAGACCTGTGGGATAGCGACCAATTCGTGCTCCGGGACTTTAAGAAGTTGGCTGAATACTTGGCTCGCAATGCCGCTGTCAACATTCCGAAGGTAGCGACCGGCAGTGCCCCAACGCCTGCGGCTTCTGCGGTACCCTAAAATGGCCGAGCGCGATCCAACTTGCATAGGCAGAGTTCGTCACGTCCTTGGTGCGACTGTTACGGTCGCACTTGACCCTGACCTAGCCGGAGTAGCACCAATCTACAGAGGCAGGCTCCAGCCTGTTGGGCAAATTGGTTCTTTGGTACGGATTCCTCAAGGCTTGGTGGACCTAATCGCGTCGGTCTCGCTGTTGGGCATTGCTGAACTTAGTAAACCGCTCGCACCAGCGGAGAACATCCAGTCCGGTGAGCGATGGCTTCAGGTTCAGTTGCTGGGCGAAATCGATAGGGGCACCGGCAAGTTCAGGCGAGGTGTGGGGACATACCCAGGACTTGATGACCCTGTGCACTTCGCAACCGCAGAACAATTACAGGAAATATTCCCGCAACCGAATGACACGTATTTGCGGCTTGGGTGTCTTGCGGCTGCCGAGGATGTACCGCTTTGCGTGGAAGCAGCACGGCTGGTGGTTCGACATGCAGCAATTGTTGGCTCGACGGGGTCGGGAAAGACTAGTGCCGTGGCATCTTTGCTGCAGAACCTCGTGCGGGGAGGATGGAGAGCGGCTAATGTGGTTGTAATCGACCCCCACGGAGAGTATGCGAGTGCAATTGGTGAATACGCATCGGTACGGAGCGTATTGGGGGCGGGCGAACAGCGTCTAAGAGTTCCGTACTGGGCACTACCTGCCGGAGATATTGTCAGGATATTCGCCGGTGCTCCGGGTGGAGCGACATTTAACAGCAGATTCGCAGAACTTGTCACCGAAGCTCGTCGGAATTTCGTTGCTACTGCTCAATGGCTCCATCTCAATCCGACAGCCGTCACGTCAGATACCCCTGTGCCATTTGATATACGCCCTATTTGGCACAGACTTGATTGGGAAAATCACGAAACTCGAACGGTCAAAGCGGATCCAACCACGCATTGCGAGACTAATGCAGGTGACGCTGCATCTCTACAGCCAGCGCAGTTTCAACCTTATAACCCCGCCGGACAACCTCCCCATCAAAGTCCGAAATACGGCGTATACGGAACTACGCCCGATCTTCTTCGCTTGGGGCTACTGAACCCGCAATTGACGTTTTTTCAAGAGCCAGCAGGAACCCCGGAAGGACCTGACCCGCTGGTGGGAGTTATACAGGAATGGCTTGGGCGTGATCGGCCAATTTCTGTACTTGACTTCAGCGGAGTGCCATCCGTCGCGACGGACCTTGCAATCGGGGTGGTACTCAACCTTTTATTCGAAGTGTCGATCCGGAGCCAAGAAGGCGGTCCCGGAGTTGGTCGCGCCAGCCCGGTGCTCGTGGCTCTTGAAGAGGCCCACCGCTATTTGGGGGAAAGTGCAGGAGCGTTGACGCGTGAGTCGGCAAATCGTATTGCGCGTGAAGGTCGCAAATATGGGATCGGACTTTTGTTAGTTACCCAGCGACCGACGGAATTGCCGGACACGGCTCTTGCGCAGTGCGGGACGATTATAGCTCTCAGGCTTTCTAATGCACAAGATCAAGGAGCAATCAGGGCGGCCCTACCGGATACAGTTTCTGGACTAGCTGCCGTGCTGCCTTCTCTACGCACCGGCGAAGCTGTAGTAAGCGGCGAAGCAGTTGTCATACCTGCTCGGGCACTGCTAGACAAGCCGAACCCGAAGCCGCAAGCTGACGACCCTTCATTGGCTCCATGGCGTAGAGAACCACAACTTCCTGACATCGCACCAGCGTTAGCTGCCTGGCGCGGGACATACGAGGCTTAGGATGATCGAGTGGATCCCGGTGAGTGGCTCGCAGGTCATAACTGCCGAGGCATACGACCCGGAGACAGAGACGATCTATGTTCGTTTCACAAATGGTAATGAATGGTGGTACTCGGCCTGCCCACCCCCGACTTGGGAAGAATTCACAGCTCCCGGCCAGTCAAGGGGACAATATCTCAACAAGGTTCTGAAATTCAAGCCGAATGGGCGTTATGGGGGTTAGCCTTGCCAAATAAAAGGGACGGTTAAGTGGTTAAGTGTTGTGATCACCTGGGCAACTATTTCAGATTCACCCTCTCCCAGCACTTGTCTCCGGATGCCGTGATTCCCGTTTTCGCTAAGTGCCCCACCGGTTACTGGTCAAATCCTCGCCCCGTTAGCATCACTATGAGCTACCCCGTTGACTCCTGTTTCATTCTGATTTCGCTACCTGAGATTCCTTTGATGACCTGAATTCGACTCGGCAGGCGTTCGGCCAGGTCCGTCACATGAGAAATCACGGCGATCATGCGGTCGCCTTGCTGGAGCGCCTGAATGGCTTCAACAGCCACGTTCAGCGTTTCCGCATCCAACGTAGAAAACCCTTCGTCAAGAAATAGGGCATCCAGTTTGAAGGGACCACCACTGTCTCCGAACTGCGAAACACTCGAAGAAAGTGCGAGAGCAAGTGCCAAGGAAGCTAGAAACGACTCGCCTCCACTTAACGTGTGTACGGATCGCCGATTATCCGCATTCCAGTGGTCCACCACCTGAAATTCATTGGCTTCGGTGTGGAACGAATACCGCCCCTGGCTAAGCGTCATCAATTGCAGAGTACCTTCACTGCTTAGAAGGTCGAATGCACCTTCCAGAACAAATTGGATGAACTGGTCAGCTCTGAGAAGATTCCCGAGCTTCGCATAGAGCGACCCCGTCCGGTCCAACTCCGCAACTTGCGTGCGCTTGTGCTCGGCTTCGGCAATTCGTACTTCAAGTTGATCAATGCGGGCTTTTCTTTGCTGACCCTGACCGGTCAATTCGCTGCATTGTCGGCGAAGATCTGTCAGGAATTTGTCAATTTGTTCCGCCTCGTCGACGCCTTTTGGCAGTACCAGCCCTGCCAATCTCTTCTTTAGGTGCCGCTCAATATGTTCGGCTTCAGATTTTGCGTCGGCAACCGCCCGATTTAATGCGTCAAGTGTCCCTTTGAGTCCGGCGATGGTAGCGTTAATCTTATGATGTTGCGTTTGTGCATCATCACGCGTCTCACGCGCCTGTTGAATTTCCTGCTGTATGCCTATTAGTTTTAGTTTGGCTTTTTCCTGCGCGGCTAATTCGGTCTGAATGCTTTTTAGATCCCCAACTCCCTTTATTTGGACGCGAAGGTCGGCAATCTCCGTAACTGCATCCTCGATTTGTTTTGTAGTCGCCCGTATCTTTTCAACAAGGACGGCGCGAGTTCGCTCCAAGTCAGCGAGCAGGTCTTTCGCACTCGCTTCCCCCTTTGCAGCCGCGTCTCTCTGAGTCTCTTTCAACTCACAGTCCGCTTCCGCATCACGCAGCTCATTTGCTATGCGCTCAAGTTTGGCCGCGGCATCCTTGGCCGGTGCCTTCCCCAGAATTCGTTCCGTTTTCTTCGTTAGATCTGCAATTTGCTTCGAGGTGCGTTTAACGTCAGACTTTGCTGACTGCAACTGACTGGGAAGTGCTTCTAGATCAAATTCGGCTTTGTTGAGGGTCCGTTGCTTCTTTTGCCAGGAATCCCGCCGTTGTTCCGCCGCCCGTTTGGCTTCATCAAGACCGGCCGTAGCGAGGCGCTTTGGTAGACGATTGACAACCTGATCGCAAACCGGGCACGATCCTCCGGTTTGCAAATGTTTGCGCAGGTCTTCGGCGGAATGCTTGCGAACTAGGTCCTCGTAAACCTCCTGTGCTTCCTCGCAAAGCTTCTTCGCCTGCGCTTCTTCAATCTGTAATTTCTCGATTCTTTCTTTCAGTTCACCATCCTTCTCTTCGAGAGTGCTTTGCCTTTGTTGATCGGTTTCGAGCTGTTCTTGGAGCTCACCAATCCCTTTGATTTCTTCCGCCACCTGCTCCACAGCTTCAACTGCGCCGTACTTTTTCTTGACAGCCGCAAATTTGTCCTTCGCGGCGTCATAAGCACCGTTCGCCGCTTGGCTTTTGCCTGCTCGTTCATTCGCACTTTGCCTTGCTGGCTCCAACTTCTTTTCGAGTTTCTCCAACTCAGCAGACCCCGTTTTCTTTTCCTCCATCTTTTGGGTACGCTCGCGCTCAGCCTTTTCCAGTTGTTGTGCAACCGGGCGCAGTGCAAGGAGCTTCTGGTGGACCTCTTCTTTGTAAGGTACTTGTTTCAGCTCCAGCTCTAGCAGTTCAAGATTTCTCTCCTGGCGCTCAAGTTCCCCAGCCGCTTTCTTTTGTGCTTTCTGCTCGTCAACGATTTGCTGTTCGGCGCTATCACGTTGAGCCTGCGAGTTAATGGCTAGCACACGTTTGTGACGCAGTTCAATGGATGGTGTTCGCAGGTCATCTACCCGCATTATTTGTGCATTCACTATGGCCGCCTTCTCATTCAGCCCCTTCACCTCCTGTTCTAGGGCCAGGCGGTTTTCCACGGTTGCGTCGAAATACTCGCGCTGCAGCTGATCGTTGATCATGTCCCGTGCAATTTGCTTTTCCTTATGTCGCGCGTTGGCTAGCTGCATCATGTCCCTATAGACGCCAAGATTCAGTAGAACTTCTAGAATCTTGCGCCGCTCGGCAGATTCCCCCCTCAGGAACTCGTCAAATTTCCCTTGTGGCAGCAGTACCGCCTTGGTGAATGCGTCAAAATCGAGCCCGACGATTCGTGCAATCTGTGCTGCAATTTCGCGGGCACCTCCTTCGACCGGGTGCTCCCCATCCTTCCCCAAGATTTCGAACCGAACGGATGCAGGGCCGCTCCGCTTTAGTACCCTGGCAATACGATATTGTTTGCCCCCACACTCGAACTCCAACTTCACGGATAATCGCGGTGCGCCCTGTGTGATTAATTCATTGAGGTTCTTTGCTCCCAAGCGCGAGGTCTGGCCGTAGAGAGCGTACGTGATGGCGTCGATGATCGACGTTTTCCCCGATCCCGTCGCCCCAGTGATTGCGAATAGGTCGAGGTCGCTAAAGTCAATTTCCGCCCGCTGGCGGAAACTGGTAAAGCCCTCCATCGTTAGTTTATTCGGGCGCATGAATCGCCTCCTCATACAGCTCGCTGAAAACACGCAATAAATCCGGAGGCGCTTCACCGCCATGCTGGCGACGACAGAAGTCTTGAAACAATTCCAACGGCTTTGCCTGTGCACGAGATCCAGGAGTTGGGGTCTCACTGAGGATTGAGCTCTTCGTACGGACGTAAATGGCGTTAGGAAGGCAAGCGCGGACACGTTCCGCCAGCCCTGGAACCGGGCCGTCGGTAATCACAGTGACGCGTAGGTAATCGTCGCCGATTTCACTGGCTTTGCCTTCGATGTCATCGATTCTGCCTTCGAGATCGCTCAGGTTTTTCCCGGCACTCAACGGGACGCTGTCAACGTGGATTGGGCGACCTGCTTTTGCATCCAGCAAAATCACCCGCTTACGCTGGCCTTGCTCACCGAAATCGAGTTGTAGTGGTGCGCCGGCGTAGTAACACGGAACAGGAGATGTCACGATCTCTTGGGGGCGGTGTAAGTGACCAAGAGCAATATATTGCGCAGTTGTTGGAAATCGAGCTGGGCTAATGGCGTATGGAAGAGCCGTGTGAAATGTCCACTCGCTGCCGCTGGTTTCTGCACCGAAGGCAAAGAGGTGAGCCATCATTATGTTGATCGTATCCGCAGAAAAGGCAAGTGACAGGAGCCCCATCATAGCGCAGACATTCTCGGCGTATTCTCCATACCACTGCTGCTCAGGTCCCATGATTGCGCACGCATCTACAATCTGGCGCTCACTAACAAACGGAAGGACAGCAATCCGAGCAAGTTCACCTCCCGCAGCGAACTCTATAACGCCGCCGTCGTCTGCACGAGCTGGCTCCGGACGGATGATAATTCGCAAAGGATCAAGAAGCCGGCGCAATGCTCCAAGGCGTTTAGGATGGTCGTGATTGCCACCGATGATGACAGCAGCGATACCCCTCTTGACCAGATCGGCGAAGAACGAAAAGACAATCTTCTCCGCTTCAGCGGATGGAGCTCGACTGTCGAACACATCCCCCGAGACAAGGACGCAGTCCACGCGGTTGTGAGCGGCAATCTCAATGATTTCCGCTAATACCGCTTCCTGTTCGGTCAGTCGGCTAACGGCAAAGGGCTTTCCAATATGCCAATCAGAAGTATGGAGTAATCGCATAGCCCGCCCCTATGACCTAAGCTTCAGGAATGGATCGACAGCCTCCGATTCTGCAACCTCGCCCGGCCTTGTTGCCCACGCCGGAAACGGAAACTGCACCAGGAGCGGAATAGGAATCTCTGGTTGGGACACGATCACCGTGCCAGGTTTGAGAATCCCGGCACGAGTTCGGCTGACAGGCGGCAAAAAACTGTACTCGTGATGTTGTGCCTCTGCTAGGTCGAGCCGACCCACAACCCGAAACGCACAATTTCCAACAACGCGTGACTCGATCTGGCTTGCCGTCTGTTGTGCTCCGATCAAAATCACGCCCAGACTACGACCACGTTCCGACATATCAAGAATGACATCCTTGATCGGACTCCAGCCCTCACGTGGAGCGTACTTGTTCAACTCATCGAGCACAACAAACACGAGCGGTCGCGCCGAACCGGAGGCCTCTTTCTCCTCGAACATTCGCTTGAGCACAACACCGATAACAAACCGCTTTGCCCGATCATGAAGATTGTGTATATCGATAACGGTTAATTGTTCGCGGTGCCAATCGATGCGGTGCTCATCGCCCTGAAGTTTTCCGCGGACGAGGTGGCCAACCCGATATGATGCTGCTTCCAGACGGCGCTGGAATGCAGCACGTGTCCCGGGTGCAGCGGTGCCTGCCCAAGTGTCGAGATTAGCTACGATGAGTTCGACGAGCTCCTCGAAATCTGCAAGGCCGCTTACATCCTCGTTCGCAAGCTGAGCTTCGACACGATCAATAACCGCGGCCAGATGACTCGTTTCCTGATCGGCGTCGGCAAATAGGAAGCGCAGATAGCGTTCGTGGCAAAACTCGGCAATCGACCAGCAGTATGCTGTTACCCCTTTAGATCGCGTTCCGACGTCTGGTAGCAGCACCGTCTGTCCACGGCGCGCAGGCGCAAAGATACCGACGCTCTCAAAAGGTCCCGCCGAAAGGCCGAGTATCTCGTATTTCTCTGCGCTTTCCGGTCTGAGCTCCCGGTTCGATTTATCGAGGAACAAAAGGTCCTCGCCCTTCACGTTGAAAATGACTGCGCGAGTGTTTGCTGCTTCAGCCCCGAGCAGATTTGAGTGGAAAATTCCATACAGGAGGAAGGTAGCATATGTTGTTTTCGTGGCTACGCCCGAAATTCCCGAAATGTTTATGTGCGCTCCGCGCGTGCCGTCAAGAAATTCGAAGTTTCCGTGGATCACCTCTCCATCGCGAGAGATTCCAAGTGGGAATCGCTTCCGCATACCATCGAAGAACAGCGCCTGGTCTCGTTCAATGCCGATTGCGCGGAACACTACCTGGCCTGGCAGTGGTGGAACGAAGATTTCCGGCTCGACACGCGTGACTGTGACGTGCCCCTTAATAGCATGACCGAGTGGGAGAACACCTTGTTCAGCAAGAAATACATCTGTCTCCAGACGCGCACCTTCGTGCCGAGCGACAAGGTTGTCTACTAATCCGTATATTGCTACCTCTCTGCCATCGGGTAATACCCTTTTCAGCGAAACGACATCGTCCAATTGCACCAATTCCGTAACCGGAATAGCGACCCAGTAGCCGAGCGGCTCGGCATCATTTGTGCCAAGTACTCTCCCAATCTCGTTGCTCATAATTCCACCCCTTCGAAAATCCGGTGTTCGATCGCGCGGCGCACAATCAGCGGATCTCCCATGCGACGTCGCAGTTCCGTCTCCAACGCACCGATGGGAACCAAATTCTGGGGAGCCCTCGGGTCACGTGTGCCGGTGGAAGAAAACCGCACAAGCAAAGCCGCTGATGTATTAGCCAGATGTCGGGCACTTTCGAGGCCGACGACAGCCCGGACCTCCAGTCGGACGATGCCCGTCAGAACGTGATCAAAACTTCTTCTGTCACCGACTCTGAGGTACCAGGAATAGCGATCGCGTTTGCCATCCGAGATGAGGAACACAGGCGTCCGTTCGCCAACAGATAACGAAGTAACAAGCTCGAACCGATTTGAATCGAGGTATGGCTGGGAAATCCGCTTAATCACGCCGACTACCGGACCGAGCGAGCTTATGTATGCCAAAGGGCCATCGATGAATACCAGTCTGTCATCGCCTATTGCCCATTCAGCCACTCGGGCTTCCAGCTGGCGCATAAGTTCCTGGAGTTCGCCCCCAAGCTCGGCCGGCGTTGTTGTCATACTGGCGAAGCCTTCAAACTCAACCCTCATGTTCCCAACGCGCATTGTTGCCGATCGTTTATGGCCGCCACCAACGATTAGGAACCGACTAACCTGGCAACCCTCAAACCTAGCATGCTGGCCTTCGCTTCGCACGGAACCGGCAGCGACTGTTCCAAGTAGCCCATGGATCAAACCTCCAGCATTCCAGGCAAGCACCCGCGCGTCGGTTCTGCGAACTCCATCAATGAAATACAACGCGGGCACGAAATGAACTGGGGGTACACTGATAGCTTTCCAGCTTGACTCCTCGACTGTTGCATCCACCCCTGAAACGCTGCCATCTGCCGGGTCGATTTCAACAGAGCCTTCGTACTCTGGCATCCAGGGATCTAGCTGCAACAGGGTTCGCGAATTCTCGTTCGAAAGCGGCATCGTGTTCACAATATCCTTCTGAGTTCGCGCGTGCCAGGGAAAAGCGTCCAACACCTCCGGTGAGTCATCTGCGTCTGAATGCTGCTAGCACGTCTCCGGCGCACAAGAATGTGTCGCCGCAAGTTACAACAGCCCTGACACTCTTTGAGAATTCGAGCGACAACAGCTTTCCTGCGGTGTTCATCACCTGCACTTCGTTGCCGTGCCACAACACTACATCCTCCCCCAGCATGGTCAGGCAGTGTGGCCAACCAGGATACTCAGCCGCGTTGATAATCTCATTCTGACGGAACCAGAGCAGGGCATTGCCGCACCACGCGGCACCTAGGGTTTGATCGTCCCGAAACGCAATCTTCGCAGCGTTATCGCCAAGAACTCGTGCTTCGCGCAGGCTGCCATCTGTATTGAAAACGTACAGTCGGCCATTTGAGGAGCCAACGATCACGTCCGCGCCCTTAACTGCGATCGAACTGACGAGCGGTCCGGCTCCCTGGATTTCAATGCTGACCGTGATTCCAGCCGCCCCTTCTTCACGCCCTCCTGCGAGAATGCGCTCATAGGCTTCCTGAACACGCCTGAATCTTGCATCAGCGTTTGTGTCATTAGGATTGCGATCCGGGTGCGTGGCAAGTGCAAGCCGGCGGTATGCCGATTTCACTTCCTCTCGAGTGGCGCAGGACTGAAGGCCAAGCACACTGTAAGGTTGCCTGATTCCCTCACCATCCTTAAGAGGAATTGTGAACCTCCAGCGAGTTTGGCGTTCGTTCGGCAACTCGGCACGCCATATTGTCTTTCCATTTGGGGCAACGGCGTATATGTTTCCCATACTGGAAACGGCGGCAAATGATCCGCTTGATGACACGTAATATGGGCAGGGCCGAAAATAGGTATTCTCGTTGAAGCCCTTGGCCCCGGGTGTCTCCCATGCCCAGCGACGATTGCCGTCAAATCCAAAGCCATATAGGAATCCATCTCGACACCCGACATACCATAGGTTCGGTCCCAAGGCGATCTCCGACGTTGCATCCGGCACCGATGACTCGGCCGTCAAGCGCCCTTCTGCGTTGAAGAACTTCAGAAGCGTCGGACCCTGCCCAACCCGAGCCGTCCGACGAATGCCGATGCTCTGCCCAGCTGGCGCAAAAGAGACACCGTCCAGGAGGGGTAGATTCTCGATCCTTCGGATCTCACTACCACTTCCGACATCGTAGTCAATTAGTGTGGACGATTCCGAAGCCGAGGACAGGCATCGCACTGCGTTGCTGATGACGGTGATCGCAGACACAGAATGCCGCGGACGGATCTGGAATAAGGGCTCGAATACACTCGCGTCCAGCCGGACCGAATACGCAGGAACATCAACGTGCATCTTAGCTTTCACACGGCCCCGAGCGGTCGACCTCTCAGTGCAACGGGCAAGGCGTTTGCGAAGAGACTCTTCAGCGTTCGCTGGCAGCTCCCGGGTCAACGCCTCACGAATGACATTAGCTGCAGCCGCGTAGTCTTTTGTTCGCTCCAGGTGCATCGATAGCCGATTGATCGTCTCAGCATCACAGCTACCCTCGTTGAATGCATCGCGCCAGAGCTTAATTGCCTGGTCCAAATCACGTTTACGTTCGAGAATCCTCCCGAGGTCACCGATGGCTGCCCAACGTCCTCTTACATCTGAATCGCGTTTGCACTTATCAATAATCCACCGTGCCAGCTGTTCAGCGAACTCACTCGCACCTTCCCTAGCGGCGCGCCGGGCATGCGACAGTAGAAACTCTGGTGCAAGAGCTCCTGATGCAGCCTTACGTTCCGCACATCTTTCAATTGCCTTTAGATCACGTCGGGCGCTGAGAATACCCAAATAATCAGCCCAAATGCGTGGAATGTCTGTGTCGCGGTCAATAGCCTGCTGGAGGACTTCTGAAGCGTCGTCCCCGCGGCCTTGCTCGATGAGGAATGCGCCATATCTTCCGAGTGCGTAATCAACTCCGTCAGGTTCATCTCGTCTGTAAGTCTGTATGCCGCTCTTGAACAGCGTTTCGGCCCTGGCTGGCTCACCTTGCTGTGAGGCAGCTTCAGCTGCAGCGATGATTTCAAACGGGCGCATCTTATTTCGTCCCAGGATAATACGCGACCCAACCGTGTGTTGTTTTCGATCCCTAAACGAGCCTGCGCAGTCTTGCCATTCCTACGCCCGGCGCCAACTGACCGCTTACAAGGTCCCTTTTCATGTCAAGTGTAGGATGGTCAAATTGCTTTGTGAATTCGGCAGCTTAGAATCTCTAAGAGCGCACCCCAAACGGTCAGGATTCGCCAGCCGCCCGCTGCATGTCGCCGAGCACGGCGGAGCACATTGGTTCTCGACGATTGTCGGCTGACCGTCGGACACCAAGAGATCTTCAGTTTGTTGGCTCTTCTCCAAGTCTTGCGTGCCAAGTGTGTGCCTGGTTCCACGGAAATGAGGACCGGCAATCCGAGGTTTGTAGCACCTTGGCCCTAGCCCTCTTCGTCTGGTGGTCCCCCAGTTCCTGCCACATCCTGCGGCTTGATCCTCTCGACATTGAATTTGGCCGTGCGCTCTCGCATCGTCTTGAGCACCTCTTCGAGTGGAGGCGGTTCGCCCTTAATCCAACGCAGCGGGTTGATGGGCGACTCCACGAACGACCGCAGGTACTGTGTCGGTCGAGACGCATAATACAGGCGATGCCGCGCTCAGGATTCGTCTAGGACGCTATTCGACCGACGATTCAACAGCCAGGACATTGTTGACCAGACTCTTGGCCGCATTTCTTGCAGCCTGCGTAACGATAAGGTACTCGGCGACGAACAACCCGTAGCTGAGGATCGATTTTGTCCATGGAATGCCCTCCCACAAGGTGAGCACCAGCGTGGCGAGAACCAGCAACGGCAGAAGAGTAGTCATCTCGCGGTAACGAAGATAGGCTCCATTTGCGTCTTCCACGGGGGCCTCGCTGCAATGTTTCCGATATACCCCGTACCAGAGGGCGGTTTGCTTGCCGGGTTCCTTCGGGAACTTTCCGAGGCGGTTGCGCAAGCGATCCATATTGATGCGGGGATCCTTCGCTGCAAGCTCGGTAAAGGCCCGGCTTGAGGGCAGACAGGTTGCGCCGGCGCGCCAAAATACGAGGGTCTCTTTCCAGGTTCTTGGCAAGCTCCATCCGATGATCCCGACCAGCAAAGACAAAATCGCTGGCGCCGCAACTAGTTTGCCGAGAAGAGCAAAGTCTCCCTTGCCAGCTTCGCCGATGAACCGCAGAACCGCACGGGGGCCGAGTAGCACCGCGAACGCTATGCACGCGTTGATCACCAGGAAGGTAATGATCTGCGGCTGGTTCTTTTGTTTCAGCGATTTGCTCATTGGTCCTTCGCAGTCTCCGGGCCGAAGAAACCATGGCTCTCGAAAAATGGCTTGAGCGCGCCCCTATTTGCCAGAACAAGGTAGTTGGACCAGGCAGGCTCGTCGAATTCGTGCAGCAGCGCCATGTGCCGCAGCACGTATAACAGCAGGGCCTCTCGCGTTTTCAGGACCAGCCGCCCGTCCGTCATCCCGTAATCGAGCTCGACGGCGCGCCTGTGCGCTGGCGGCAACGTGGGATGGGGTTCGATGACTGCCTCGATTTCACGCTGCCAGACCGAGTCGGTAGCTGGGTCAATAGCCGAACTCTCGCCAAGTGTGATTTCCAGTATCCGCGCGAAAACAAAATCACGGTAATCCTGGCGCTGGTGGCAATAAGCGCGGATATGCCAGCGCGACCCATCAAAAGCAATCGCATGAGGGCTGACGGTTCTGGCAGTGGGCGCGGGTTGGTTCATCGATTGGTAGGTGATCTCGATCATGCGTCGCGACTTGATGGCCGTCAACACAATGCGCAGATCGGATGCATCGAGCTTCCTGGCTGGGGCCTGGACGGCGGCAACCGGTGGGGCCCAACCCACGTAGGCTGAATTCGGTTGCAGTACGCCCCATTCGAGCGCCAACAACTGGTTGAGATAGGGATTCGCGTCATGGGCCGTGACCACTGGAGAAAAATTCTCGCCGGCCAGGTACGCCTTCTCGTTGCGGTCGTAAATCGCATTTCTCGGCGCAATCTCCTGATACTTCGCCAGGTCCAATGACGCCTGCGGGACCGAGATTCCGAAGAAGTCGATCAGGTCGGAACGGTTTACGCGACCCTCCCAGTAGAGTCTGAAATCAATGAATTCTAGGCGACGTTCCTGCCCCCATCGTGCCAGCTTGGCTTCGGCCATTCCTGGTGCGCCTCCGTCTAAGTTCCTCTGAGTCATTCATTTAATGGGTATAATAATTATACCCATCTAGAAAGTATACGCGTTAGAATACCAGAGAAGCCGGTCAGCAGACAATTGCACGACCGCAGAAAGGGAACACACTATGCCAACTTCGCTTATCCATTTCCCAGTCGGCTGCGGAGATATGACGCTGATCGTGCTGGGCGACAAACAGCAAACCACGATTCTAATCGACTGCAATATCCGCGAGGCCGCTGACGATCCTGACGACGATACCCGCGATGTCGCCAAGGACCTACGCGAGCGCCTCAAGCGTGACAGCAAGGGACGGCCTTACGTTGATGTCTTCTTGACCGGGCATCCGGATCAGGACCACTGTCGCGGGATCCAAAAGCATTTTCATCTTGGCGCGCCGAAAGATTACCCCGACGACAAGAATCCAGGTGGTCAGAAAAAGATCCTGATCGGCGAAATCTGGTCGTCGCCCATCGTTTTCCGTAGGGCCAGCAAGGACCATACCCTTTGTGACGACGCAAAGGCCCTGCAGAAAGAAGCGAAGCGCCGCGTGCAGCTTGCCCGCGCTAAACAGTGCGTTGGCATTGACACCGGGGATCGTATTCTCGTCCTTGGAGAAGATGTGGACGGCAAGACCGACGATCTGCGCGGCATTCTCGTCAAGGTCGATGAGACCTTCGACAGACTCAATGGAACCCGCAACCAGCTGTTCAAAGCGCGTCTCCTTGCGCCGCTGCTACTCTCCGATAACGAGCAGGAAGAAGAGGAACTTGGCAAGAATCATTCCAGTGTAGTACTCAACATCGAATTGGCCGATACTTCCGAGCGCAAGACCGTGAAGAACTTCCTCACGGGCGGCGACGCTGAAGTCCTGATCTGGGAGAAACTCTGGGCGAAGCACAAGAGAAAACCCGAAGTTCTGGCTTACGATTCCGTGCTGACGCCGCATCATTGCTCGTGGCATACGCTTTCCCACGACAGCCGGACAGACTTGGGTGACAAGGCGAAGGTTTCCGCCGACGCCAAGTCCGCCCTCTCGCAAATTCGCCAGGGCGGTTACATCATCGCTTCGAGCAACCCCATCAAGGACGACGACTGCGACCCGCCTTGCTACGCGGCCAAGCTCGAATACGAATCGATTGCCAAAGGCGCAGAGGGCGAGTTCCTTTGCACCGGCGAGTACCCAACGGAAAGCGCCCCCGCTCCCCTGGAGTTCACGATTGCCGATGGCAAGCTCGCGAAATCGGCGCGCAAGGCGGCCGCCAGCGCCCCGGCCATTCTGTCCGCCGGCATCGTCGACCGCATCGGCGCCAAGGCGGCGGAGGCCGAAGCTGTCAGGCGAGCCGGCAATAGTCGCTATGCCTAAGGTCCGCGGCATGGACCGGTATCGCGAGGAAGGAATTTGCGCTGCAGATTCCTTCCTCGTTAACGAATGCGGCGGCCAGAGACTTCCGGACTCGGAGGCGCGTTCCGTCGAACGAAGACGGTTCGTGGCTGGCTGGCAGCTGGTCCTCGAAACCGCAACCGCACGCCGCCGCATCAACATTTACGTAGATCAGGAGTTCCCCTTTTCGCTGCCATATTTTGTTCTTCTCGACAGGCCAGCGTTTCCTGCCTGGCCTCATGTCGAGGAGGACGGTCTGCTGTGCCTCGTGAACAGCGGCGCCGTTGCAAACTTTCGTCAGCCTGACAAAGTGATCGGCGAACTTCTCCGGGACTCCTATCGGCTAATCCTGGATTGCGAATCCGGCGCGAACCAAAATGACTTCAGAACCGAGTTTCACTCGTACTGGGGGCGCGGGCTCTCCACGGAGGAAGAGAAAGTACGGAGCCTGATCGCCCCGCTAGGCCCAAGCCGGTTGGTGCAGATCTGGCGCGGCAAGACCCGGTCTGTCGTCGGTGAGAGCGAACAGCAGGTGCTCAGCTGGCTGCGTAACCTGTATGGAAACAAGTCCCAATTCGACTCGACCGGACCCGCCTGCTTGTTGTGGCTAGATCAAGCGCTCCTGCCCAGCGAATATCCTAAGACGGCGGCCGATCTTTACCGCCGCGCTCACGCTATCTCAGGTGGCAAGGAATTGCTGGAGCATTTCGCCCAGGTTTCAACGAGCCCGTTCGATTTCATCCTCGGCGCGGAGAGTGGAAACGGTCCCTGCCTGGCGGCTGTGCGCGCCCAAAAACCTATTTTCCCGGGCGTCCGCGGAAGAGGAATGGATCGTACCAACAATGGCTTTCGGCCCGGAAAAGTTCCACCGCAACTCCGAACGCAGCGCCTCTTTTCGTCCGCGGCCGGCGCCACCCGGATGGGGGTCGAGCGCGTTGATGCCGAATGGATTCATGGTCGCGGACAAGACTTGAGACAAAAAGAACTCAGTTCGAAGTTGGCGCTCTTTTTTGGATGCGGCTCCCTCGGCGCCCCGATCGCGCATCAGCTCGCTATGGCCGGCGTCGGTCACATCGTGCTAGCGGACCCCGCCAGTCTCTCATGGGCGAATGTAGGCCGTCATCCGCTCGGAGCCGATCATGTCGGATCCGCGAAAGCCAAAGCGCTTGCCGAAACCTGGCGCAAAGCTTATCCGCATGCGCGCTTCGAGGCATTCGAAATGTCATCCCAGCGTTTCATGGTGGAACATCCCGAACTGGTCGGCAAAGCCAGCATCATTATCTGCGCGACCGCCGATTGGAAGTCCGAGCAGGAGCTGAATTTTCGTCAACTGTCAGGCGAGATCGCCGCTCCCATCGTCTACACCTGGACCGAGCCCAATGCCTGCGCCGCTCATGCCGTTCTGGTTTTTTCCGGCGGGCCATGCCTGCAGTGCGGGTTTTCAGCCATGGGAGAATGCAAGCTACAGGTCACCGAATGGTCGAAGGAAAAGAAACAGCAGCAGGAGCCGGCCTGCGGAGCCGTCTTTGAACCTTACGGCCCGATTGAATTGCTGGGCGCCATCTCCGCCGCTGCCAGTCTCGCCTTGGATGGCCTGCTGAACAAGGTCAAGCTTGCCACGCACCGTATTTGGGCAGGACCGGAATCCCTGCTCTTCGGCGCCGGAGGCGCTTGGTCGAAACAGTGGCTCAATGAAAAGATAGGACGAAGCAAAGGCGGTTTCCAGGAGGATCGGATTTGGGAAAAGGATCCATTGTGCGACGCCTGTCGCGGCGGCGATATCGCAGTCCGCTCATCTTTGAAATCGGACAATCCCAACAACGCCTCGTCATCGATGCTTTCGTCCTGAATCACTTCGTCGAGCATCAACAGCACGACCATCAGTCGCTTGAAGCCGGAGGACAGCTGTTCGCCAGCTTGACCGAGGAACGGGTGAAGATCTCCACCGTCACCGGTCCCCGCGACGCTGATCGCCGCTCGCGATACTTGTACCTTCCCAGCCGCCGCGAAGAACAAAGAGAAATCGACGAAATGCACCGCAATGGATTGCATTTTGTCGGTGACTGGCATACCCATCCCGAGTGCACTCCGACACCTTCGCCGTCCGACATCCGCACCATCAAAGAAGCGGTCGCCAGATCGCGGCATCATTTGCATGGTTTCATCATGGTCATCGTGGGCAGCGGCGGTTTTCCGGACGCACTCCACGTCTCGCTCAATACCGCCGAATCTCATTTGCGACTTGTACCGGTAAGATCATGAAAGGATTTTGGCTAACAGAATATGAACACCAAACATCGGCGGGTTAATTACGAGAGGTCGATCCTGACTTATATCGACATTCTCGGTTTCCGCGAAATGATCGCGACCAAGACTGCCGGGGACATTTCGCGCTCGATCCGAGTGGTGCGGGAAGCGGTCGAGCCGCACCGGTTCAAGACATCAATTCCTGAGATCCCCGAAGCAGATTTCCGCAATTTTTCGGATTTATGCATCATCCGCAAACCGATTGCCAAGAAGGGCAAGTTTCCGGCCAGCGGAGAGGTACATTCACAAATCCTCCACATGGTGCACGTCCAATCAACGCTCCTCTTCGATGAGGGCATTCTCCTGCGTGGTGGCATCACAGTCGGCGATGTCGCCCTCAGCTATGGCCAGCTGTTCGGTCCTGCCGTGATCCGCGGATACGCGCTCGAAAACCAGGTCGCGCGGTTTCCGCGCATCGTCGTCGGCACCGAAGTTCTCAAGGAGCTGAAGAAGAACCTGGTGCTCTGGGTCCACGATAGTGATACTGATATCAAAGCAACGAAGAGCCTCCTGCAGAGAGACTTCGACGGAGAGTACTTTGTGGACTATCTCCGGGTCATCGAGGAGGAACTCGACGAGCGCAGCCAATATCCGGGCGTCCTAAAGCAACATGAGGAGTTCATCAAACGCGGACTGGCACGCTACAAAGACGATGAATCAATTCTGCCCAAATACAAATGGCTCAGGGAATATCACCGTTACACGGTGAAAAGATGGAAGGAGCGCAACAGCGCTCGGTAGACGGAGAACGTGCAGGTTGGAGTTTAACCGGCGGACTGCTCGGTAAGCAGAGATTCCAACGATTCAAAGACTTCGGGATCTCCTGTGGGTCTTTGGTGTGCGACTTCTCTTCCTGCGATGGGCGCCATCGATAATCCAAGGATTCCTTGCACGTCAGCCTGCCAGGCGCCAGATCAAAACTTCATTCGGCCTGCGATCGAGCCTGTTGCACCATTTCCACCAGCACCTTTCGAGTGTCACCCGGATTGCTTACCTCCCTCAAGAATGCAACCCGAGCACCCCGCATACCATCCGGAGTTTTCAAGCGGACATGAAAACCGAGGCGGTCAACTGCGGTCATGGTGGCCTCAGTTGCTTCAATGCGAGCAA
>Ga0335078_10001086_pt1 | contig 41434 bp, 41 predicted proteins | sample Lox_Sample_32_FD_206711 | JGI IMG/M metagenome (GOLD analysis project Ga0335078, IMG submission 206711) | Soil microbial communities from Loxahatchee National Wildlife Refuge, Florida, United States - Lox_Sample_3.2 | ecosystem: Environmental > Terrestrial > Soil > Wetlands | place: USA...
CGACGCGCGTGATGCGCCACTTGCCGTGGATCGCGAGAAACTCGACGTTCTGCGCGTCGAGCGCCTTCGCGGGCGCGGCCGGTGTCGGCGCCGATCCCCAACCCTGCACGCCCGCAACGTACGGACCGTCGTTGCAGTTCTTCGCGACGCCGACCATCCCGCCGCCCGGACAACCCTGGTTGTAAAACTGCGGCGCGCCATCCATCAAGATGACGGGCACGTCGAGACCGACCTCGACGTGGTTGAACAAGCCGAGGTTGAACCCGAACGTTCCTTGGAACGAGTTGTCGATGAGCGAGTTCGTGCGGCCTTGTTGCAGGTTGCCGTCGGTGCGAAGGAGCGAACGTCCGTAGTCGACGACGAGCCCGAGGCTGAAATCGAGGTGACCGAGGATGTCGCTTCCGTTCGTCGCGAAGAACCCCTTCGAGTCGAGCGCGGGACGAAACAGGTGCGTGTCGAGGCCGTCGTTGTTTCCGAGCAACGGGTTGTCGGCGCGCGCGGCGCTCGAAAAAGAAAATGCGGCGAGTGCCGCCGTGAGCCCGAAAACCGCCCCGTAGCGCTTCATCGTGCGGCAGAAACTATCACGAACGCGCGAAAAAGACGCAAAACGCGAACATCCGCTAACGGCGGAGCTTCGCGATCGCCGCGTCGAAGACCCTGCGGATGCGCTGGGGTTGGTTCGACCGTTTGGCGGCGGCGGCGCACAGCGGACCGAGCGCGCGGGGCTCGGCGAAGTCGCCGAGCGCTTCGGCGACGACGAGGCGCACGGTCTCTGAGCGGTCGGCGAGCGCCGCGATGAACGCGTCGACGACGCGCGCTTCGCGTCGATGCTCGAGCGCGCGCGCCGCGCCCCACCGGACGAGCGGCTCGCGCGAGCGAAGCGCGTCGAGCAAGAACGGGATCACGCGCCGATCGTCGACGCGACCGAGCGCCCACACGACCTCGCTGGACTCGAGCAGCGACCGCTCGCGCGCGAGCACGGCGATGAAGCGGTCGATGTCGCGCCGCGCGGACGCGACGATCGCCTCGCCGATCTCGTCCTGCGCGTCGCGTTGATCCTTCGCGGTGATCACGAGCGGCGCGCCGAGCAGCTCCTCGAACGCGGACGTCACGCGCGTGGTCCCTTGACGAGGAACGTCTCCATCTCGCCTTTGCCTTTCACTTTGATCGTCCCGCGCGGTTCGCACTCGAATTCGTTCTTCACGAGCTCGTAGGTTTCGCGCGTGCACTGGATCTCGTCGGGCACGCCGCTCGACTCCATGCGGCTCGCCGTGTTCACCGCGTCGCCCCACAAATCGTAGATGAACTTCCGTTTGCCGATCACGCCCGCGACGACCGCGCCCGAGTGGAGCCCGATGCGCACGCGCAGCGAGTAGCCGAAGTCGCGGTTGACGCGCGCGAGCGCGTCGCGCATCGCGAGCGCCATCTTCGCGGCGGCGACGGCGTGATCGGCGCGCGGCTCCGGCAACCCCGACGCGACCATGTACGCGTCGCCGATCGTCTTGATCTTCTCGAGACCGAGCTCGGCGGCGAGATCGTCGAACGCGGAAAAAATCTTGTTGAGCATCTGCACGAGCTCGTCCGGCTCGAGTCGCGCGCTGAGCTCCGTGAAACCGACGATGTCCGCGAAGAGCACCGTGACTTCGGCGAAGCGATCCGCGATGGCCTGATGGTCGTCTTTGAGACGCGCGGAGATCGCGGCGGGCAAAATGTTGAGGAGCAAACGCTCCGAGCGCGCGTGCTCTTCGGCGAGCCGTGTCTCAGCGCGCGTCGTGTCGCTCGTGAAGAGGTTCACGATGAAGACGACCGTGGCGAGCACGGCGATCGACGACGTGACGTCGAGCGTCTTCGCGACGAGCGGGCTCACCGGCACGACAGGCTCGCGCACGACCGTGAGCACGAACGCGCAGCACGCAGCGCCGAACACCGCGAACGCGATGCGCAGCCCCCACTGCTTCTCGCCGAACAGCAAGAACGCGACGGCCGCGAAGAGAAAAAAGTAATAGAGGAAGCCGACGCGACCGCCGAGCAGCATGCTCGCGGTGACGACGACGACGTTGCACGGCAAGAGCACCGCGATCTTCGCGAGCGTTCGCGCGTTCCGCGCGGTGAGCACGAGCGCGACGACGAACATCGCCACCGCGCACAAGTTCGCGATCATCGGAAGCACGAACCGAGAGCCCGCGATGGCGTAGCCGACCGCGAACGAACCGCAGCTCACCATTCCGATGACGGCGCTCTGGTTCGTGAGGACGAGGCGGCGGCGTTCGCCGGGAGTTTCGTCGTCCCGAGCGCCGAGCGTCGAGATGCGCTCCCAAAGGCTCATGCGAGCAATGCATCATAGCGTGCTACGCTGCGCGCTGTTCGTGATGCGTCTGCGAATCGGACTCGCCGCCACCGCGTGTGCGCTCTTTGCGACCGTCGCGCTCGCGGACTCGCCGTACGACGGCCAGTGGAAGCAATCGCCGCTGAAGGAAGAGATGACGGTCCAGCAGTGGCTCAACGGCTGCGGTCCCGCGCCGGTGACGCACTCGACCGGCGGCGGCGAGACGATCGCAGTCACCCAAGAAGGCGACGAGCTCTCCTTCGTCGGCGGCGGACGCGTCTTCAAATCGAACCAGTGCTACGACGAGATGCCGACGCTCGTGCGCGAATCGCACTCGCGCGATCCGAGCGGCAAACAGTGGAGGACCCACTGCGCGACGCCCGCGGGCGATCCGCGCCGCGCGACGATGAACACGCTCGTCTCGATCTCGAACGACACGCACATCGACGTCATCGAGACCGGCCGCTACGAAATCGCGATGACGAACGGCAAGTGCATCGCCGACGTCAAACGCTCGCGGAGCTACGACATGATCCGCGCCCCCGCGCCGATCGCGAGCGCGAGCGCCGTGCCCACCGCGACCGCGAAGGTCTGCGATCACGTCGGCGAGCCCGCGCGGCTCGAGGTGCGCCCGTCGAAGAAGCTCATGAAGACGGGCGACACGTTCACGTTCAACGCGCTCGTCCTCGACGCGAACGGTTGCGCGACGACGACGAAGACGACGTGGACCGTCGACGGAAGCGCGCAGGGCGTCAGCGTCGATCCCGCGGGCCTCGTGTCGATCGCGCAGGACGCGCCCGAAGGCAACGCGACGATCGTCGCGACGGCCGCCGGAAAGAGCGCGAAGGTGGCCGTGCAAATCACGTCGCCCGCGAACTACGCGAGCATGCTCGCGTCGTCCGGATTGAACGCGTCCGGCGAGAGCGACGTCGCGTCCATCGCGGTCATCGCGTCGTCGTCGCTCGGCTCGTCGAACGTGCAAGCGGAGGACACGTCGTCGAAGCGGCGCGTGATTTTCATCGCGGTGATCGCCGGGCTCACGCTGCTGCTCGGCGTCGTCGCGATCGTCGGCGCGCGCCGATCGAAGAAGGCCGAGCGGCTCGCGCGCGAAGCGGAGGAGCGCCACCACGAGCGCCTCGAAGAGCACGAAGCGCGCGAGCGAAAGCGCGCGCAAGAGCACGCCGAGAAGCTGCGCGCGCACGAAGAGAGCGTGAAGCGTCACGAGGAAGCCAAGGCGAAGCGCGCGACGTCCACCGCGCTCGAGTGCCCGTCGTGCCGTCGCGAGTACCCGGCGGGCAGCCAGTTTTGTCCGCACGACGGGAGCAAGCTCGTCGCGCAAGCGACCACGACCGCGGGCGCGCCGCTCGGCAACGTGTGCCCGGTGTGCAAACGCGGGTACGACGCGCAGACGAAAGTGTGCCCGCACGACGGCGAGGAGCTCGTCCCACAAGCGGCGTTTCAAGCCGCGACGCGACCGGATACCGTGGCGAAGCCGAAGGGAAAAATCTGTCCGACGTGCGGCGGGCGCTTCGAAGGCGAAGCCGCGTTCTGCGGCAAAGACGGGACCGCGCTCGTATTGTTGAACTAGTCAGGTCCGCTTTTCCGCCAACACTCGTGCGGTTTCGGTCGTCGAATCATCAAGCTTGGATTGCCAGGCGATTCTCAAATATACTTTCAGTCCACTCATCCCCCGAAGGATCTCAGCGCCGTGAAAATCTCTTGTCAGTCGTGTCAGGCCAAGTACACCATCGCCGACGAGAAAGTCCTCGGGAAGATCGTCAAGATCCGCTGCAAGAAATGTGGCGCGACGATCGTCATCAACGGCAACGAGCAGGAGTCCACGCAAGCGTACGACGCGAGCGCGGCGCAACAGCCCGTCGACTACACCGCGCAACAGGGCGGCGAACCGTGGACCGTGAACGTCTCCGACGGTGATCAACGCAGCATGACGCTGCCCGAAATCGTCGGCGCGTACGCTGCCGGCACCGTCAACGACGAGACGTACTGCTGGAAAGACGGAATGGCCGATTGGCTTCCGATTCGCGAGATCGCCGAAGTCATGGCGGCGATTCAGCACGGACCGCAGCCGACGATGAACCCCGACGTCGGCGGTTACGAGCAGCAGCAACCCCCGGCCGACGATCAACCGACGCAAGCCGGCTTCAGCTCGCTCTTCGGCGGAGGGGCGCCGCAACAAAACGGAGGCGCCGCGCTCTTCGGTGGAGGAGCGCCCGCCGCGCAACCGGCGGCGGCGACCGCAGCACGTCGCGCGGGTGGTCGTGGAGGTGGCGGTGATTTGTTCGGCGGCATCGCGCAAGCGGGCGGTGAGCAGGACGTGATGACGAGCGCGGCCGCCGCGCCGGCTCCCGCTCCGGTCGACGACAAGATGACCGGCTCGCGCAACGAAAACAGCGTCCTCTTCTCGCTCGCCGCGCTCACCACCGCTGCACCCGAGAAGAAGAACGACACGCCGATGGCGCAAGGCGAAGGCTCCGGCCTCATCGACATCCGCGCGCTCTCCGCGTCGCTCGATCAGAAGAAAGACGGAAGCAAGAAGGTCGACGACATCATGAACCTCAGCGGCGGCGGCGCGTTCAGCGCTGCGCTCGCCGCGCCCGTCCTCGCGCCTTCACCGGCGGACGCGCAGGACTTCGGTCCGAGCGGCGCGAAGCCGAAGGGCAACACGACGCTCCTTCTCGGCATCATCGGCGGTTTCGTGATCGTCGGTCTTCTCGCGGCGGTCGGCGTGTTCCTCGCGATGAAGAGCGGAAGCGCCGCGAGCACAGTCGCGAGCGGTACGGCCACCACGCCGGTAACGACGACGTCCGCCGCGTCCACCGCGCCGGACACGACTGCAGCGGGGACGGGCGCGTCCACGGCCGGCGCGGTCGTCGCGCAAAACGACACCACGAACAACGCGAACACGGGCGCGACGCGTCCCGGCGTCGGCGTCACGACGGGGGGCGCGCACCCGCCGTCCGGAGGCGGCGGTGGTGGAGGCGGTGGAGGTGGTGGCGGCGGTGGCGCGGTTGCGCCTCCACCGGTCGAGCACACTGGCGGTGGCGGCCATGGTGGTTGCGCCCCTGGCGACCTGCAGTGCGCGATGGCGCAGGCGGGCGGCACCGGCGGTGGTGGCGGCGGCGGCGGTGGTGGTGGCGGTGGCGGCGCGACGGCGCCGTTCGATCGCAGCGCAGCCGCGAGCACGCTCGGCGGAATCGCTTCGAGCGTCGGCTCCTGCAAATCCGCGAGCGGCCCCACAGGCAGCGGACACGCGAAGATCACGTTCCAACCGAGTGGCTCCGTCTCGTCCGTCGAAATCGACGGAGGTCCGTTCCCTGGCACGTCGGTCGGTGGATGCGTCGCAGGCAAATTCCGGGGCGCGCACATCCCGGCGTTCGCGGGCGGATCGGTGACCGTCGGCAAGAGCTTCACGATCAACTGAGTCGGATTCGACGGTGCGAGGCGTCCTCCTTCTCGTCCTCGTGGGCGTGGTGTTCTTGCTCGGCGTGCGCGTCGGTTTCGTCCTTCGTGGCCGAACATTGGCCAGCCGCAAGCGCGGACAGTAAATAAGGAGCGTGCGCCGCGCGCTCCTCGCCACCGTCTTCGTTTCGTCCATGGCGAGCGCGCAACAAGCGCAGCTCCAAGAGCCGCCGTGGGTTTGGGCGCAGTCGTCCGCGTCGGGCGTCCACGTTCCCGACGCAGAGCTCACCGATCACGAAACCGATCTGCAAAACAAATGCGGCGCGTCGGAAGAAGGTCTGCGGCGCGTCGCGCAGCGGCTCGTGCTCCGAAAGACGTTGGATCTGCCGTACCTCGATCTCGACGGGCTCACGTTCGCGCAGCGCGCAGCAGGGGACGCGCACGTGTGGCCCCGCGCGTGGATCGTGTCGGGTCGCGCGATGGATCACGACGCGACCGTCGCGAAGCTCGCGCAGTGGCGGACGACGTTCCACGACATCGGCGAGCGGCGTTGCGGAGTCGCGTCGGGTTACGCGCGTGACGGGACGCAAGTGGTCGCTGCGATCGCGCTCGATGCTGCGGCCGATCTCGTGACGCCCATCCCGACCAAGACGCACGCGGGGACGTGGCTCTCGATCGACGCGAAGATGATCGCGCCCGCGACCGGCGCGCACGTCGTCGTCGTCGGGCCCTCCGGAGATCCGCGCACCGTGCCGTCGACGTTCGACGGGACGAACCTTCGCGCGCGCTTCGCGCCGGAGCGCGCGGGCGAGTTCACCGTGCAAATCGTCGCGGACGTCGCGACGGGCCCGCGGCCCGTGCTCGAAGCGAAGACGTTCGCCGACGTCGATCCGCCGCAGCGGATGCCGAGCTTGAACGCGCCCGGCGAGTCCGCGGGAAACGGCGTGACCGACGAGCGCGCCGCGCTCGCCGCGATGATCCAAGCGCTCCGCGCGCAGCGCTCGCTCGGCGCGCTCCGTCGCGACGCGCGACTCGATGCGCTCGCCCTCGCGCACGCCGAGCGCATGAAAAACGCGCACACCGTCGGTCACGACGTCGGCGACGGAGACCCCGCCGAACGTTTGCAGAATGCAGGTTTGTCCGCGCGCGAATCAGGCGAGAACGTCGCGCACGCGCAGAGCGTCTTGCTCGCGCACCGCGCGCTCTGGCAGAGCCCGTCGCACCGCGCGAACCTCGAGCGCGCCGAGTACGACGCGTTCGGCGTCGCGGTCCTCGACGATCCCGACGGCAGCGTGTGGACGTGCGAGATCTTCGCGCGCGCCTTGCGATGATCGTGCTCGCCCTCGTGCGCGCGTCTTCGGCCGCGGACTCACGAGACTAGAGCGTGCAGCAGTACGTCGACGGCGCGCTCGACGCATTGCACGAGAGCGCAGCGTTGAACGTCTCCGGGCGCAGCGCGCCCGCGCACGTGAACCCGAACGCGCCTTCCGCGCACCCTGCGTGTTGATTCTCTTCGCATCCGCTCGTCGATTGGAGAAACGGAACGCAACAGTGGATGGTCGCGCCCGCTTCCCCCTCCACGCCGACGTCGCACGCCATCGGCGCGTCGTTGTCGCCCGGCGACGCACCCGACGCGCACGCGTAACCGACGGACGCGCCTGCGCACGTCGCGCCGGGCGCCGCCGCGCACACCGGCGCGACGTCCGACGGAAGACAACAGTACGAAGACGCGCCGCTGCCCGCGATCGCCGCGCTGCACGCGAGCCGCGAGTCCACGTCGGCAGGTCCCACCGCGCCCGCGCACGAAAATCCGAATCCCGGATCCGCGCAGCCCGCGATGGTCGTGTCGGGCGCGCACTCGTTGAAAGATTGTCCGAAGGGCAAGCAGCAGAACGTCGTCACGCCCGCGCCTTGCGAGCCCGCGCTGCACACGAGGTTCGTGTCGCCGTCGTCGGGGCGATCGCTCGTGCACGCGTAACCGACGGAGCCCGCGCCGCAACCGACGACTTGCGCGCTCGTCGCGCACGTCGCGGGCGGAGGCGGCGGAGGGTTCGTGAAATTGTCCGTCGTCGAGACGGTGCACGCGGCGAGCGAAGAGAACAGAGTCGAAAGGAAAAATTTGTTCATCGCATCACCAATGGAGCGCGAGGGTGCCGAGGAGGGTCCGTGGATAACCTGGCGTGAAGCTCATGCCGACGGGAGGGTTCGCGCCTTCGCCCGGGAGACGCGACTGCACGTTGAACTGGCCTTCGCGCCACGTCGTGTCGCCGATGTTGATCAGCTCCGCGCCGAGCTCGACGTTCTTCCAGCGCGCGCCGAGCGCGGCGTTCACGAGGATCCATCCCGTCGCGGTGAGCGAATCGTCCTCGATTCCGGGGCGATCGCTCATCGCGCGCACCTGCACCGATCCGAACGCGGTGATGGGGCCGAACTCGTGTCGAACGCCCGCGCCCGCGCTCACCGTGAGCACCGGCGCGAGCGCGACGTAGTCGGTGTGCGCCGCGATGTCGGCGGCGTCCGTGTAACGCGCGTTCGTGATCGTGACCGCGGCGTCGAAGAAAAAATCCTTCTTGAAGTTGTAACGTGCGACGAACTCGCCGCCGACGCGTCGAGTCGGACCCGACGGCGAAGTCGACGCGGTGTCGCCGTCGATCGTGAGCTCGCTCGTCAGATCGAGGATGAACGCGACGGCCGAGAGCGACGCGCCCTTGAACGGACGCACGGTCGCGCCGAGCTCGCCGCCGGTCGCGGTCGCAAAGAGCGTCGTCGCGTTTCCTTCGATGAGCGTGCGCGCGTCGTTCGTGTGGAAGCCGCGTCCGAAGTTCACGAACAGGTCGAGCCACTTCACCGCCGACACGATCGCGCTCGCCTTCGGAGAGAACTGCGTGTCGCCGCGGTAACCTTGGACTTGGTCGACCGCCGTCGGGCTCTCGTTCGACACCTGCACGTCGACGCGATCGACGCGCCCGCCGAGCACGAAGCGAAGCCACTTCGTCGCGTGCCAGTCGAGCTCCGTGAACGCGCCAAACTCCGTCTCGTTGATTCCGGAATCGGTGATCGGCCCGGGAATTCCCGGCATCCCGTCGAGTCGAATGCGCTGCTCGGTGCGGTGGAGCGCGCTGTCGATGACGTCGTCGCGAAACTGGAGGCCCCCGGTCGCGAGCACGTCGAATCCGAGCACGTCGACCTTCTTCGTGATGCGCGCGTTCAATCCCATCTCGGTGCGCGCGTCGTCTTGCTCGACTTGCGATCCGTAGAGCTCGCCTTCGGGTTGGAACGGCGCGGCGATCCCGTCGTTCGGAAAGAGCTGCATGCTCGATCGGATCACGTACGCCGTCGCCTCGATGTCGCCGCGTTCGATGCGACGCGAGTACGTCGTGAGCCCCATGAAGCGAAGCTGCGACCCTCCTTGGCTCGGATCGATCGAGTCCCATCGCGAGATGCAGCGCGAGCCGGAGTACGCCGCGGGGACCGGCGTGCCGTCGCCTTCGCCGCACACCGCGCGCGCGGGGAGCACGCCGGACATGTTCCAGCTCCCGCCGTACGCCTGCGCGGTCATCGAGAGCGAGCTCTTGTCGTCGAGCGCGTGCCACACCTTCAAGTAGCCGTTGAAGCGGTTGTAGTTGTCCGGGTGAATGAACGGGCCGTTGTCGTTGAACGCTTCGGCCGCGGCGAGCGCGCGCCAATTGGGTCCGAGGTTCGGCGACGCGAGCACCACGCCGCGCACGTGCGCGTCGGGCCCGACCTCGAGCTTCGCGAAATTGTCGTCCGCGTGATCGAGCATGTGAAACGTCACCGAGCCCGCCGTCGCGAAATCTCCGACGCGTGCCGAATACGGCCCCTTCGTCGACTCGATCGATCCGATCGTCTCCGGAATGATGAAGTGCAAATCCGAATAGCCCTGACCGTGGCCGTGCGAGACGGCGTTGATCGGCGCGCCGTCGATGAAGTACGCGAGGTCGGTTCCGTGATCGAGATCGAACCCGCGCATGAAATATTGGTCGGCTTTGCCGCCGCCCGCGTGTTGCACCGCGAAGAGACCGGGAATCGACTCGATGATTTGCTCGGTGCGAAGCCGCGGCTTGAGCATCAGCTCCGCGTTCGACGTGGTCGAATCCGAGGCGGCGGCGGGCTCGGAGGCTTGCTTCGAGTTCGGAACGATCGGACGCTCCGCGACGACGACGGTGGACTGATCGGCGCCGCTCTGCGTGATCTCCTTCGGCGCGCGCGGCGCGGGATTCGCGGCGTCCGGAAGATGAAACGGAACCGTGAAGTCCACCGTCGACGCGATGGGCGCTCCGCCTTGCGTCGCCGGTGTGAACACGAATTGCTTCGCCGCCGCGACCGCTGCTTCGTCGAACCCGTGACCCGCCGGCTTCTTCACGCGCACGTCGGTCACGCGGCCCGACGCGTCGATCGAAATCTCGAGCACGACGGAACCCTCCACGCGCTCGCGCAGCGCTTGCTCCGGAAACGCCGCGGGCACGCTGCGCTCCAATTTCGGCGCGACGGGCTCGTCGGCGAACGCCGTGGCGCTCGCGAGCATCACGACGAGCGCAGCCACCGTTCTCTTCATGCGCCGCGGAGTACCACGATTTTGCACAATCGTGCTACGTCTCGTTGTGCGCCGCGGTTGCACGCTTTCGGGTACTTTTCCCGCGTGAAGCTCGTTCGATTCGGTGTGGCGATGGAAAGCGATCTGCTCGAGTCTCTCGATCGTATCGTGGAGGTGCGGAGCTCGACCCGTTCCGAAATCCTGCGCGACTTGGTGCGCGCGGAGATCACGCGCGAAGCGAGCCGCTCGAGCACGTGGGCCGTCGGCGCGCTCACCATCGTCTACGACCACCACGTGCGCGACCTCACCGAGAAGCTCACGGAGCTGCAGCACTCGCTGGGCGATCACGTGCGCTCCACCATGCACGTCCACTTGAGCGAAGATTTGTGCCTCGAGACGATCGTCCTCAACGGTCCCGCGAACGAGCTCAGTGAGCTCGCCGACAAAATCCTCGCGACGCGCGGCGTGAAGCAAGGCGGTCTCGAGATTTTCACCGACGTCCCCGAGCCGCACGGCCACGCGCACAAACACGCGCACCCGCATCCGCACGGCGCGCACAAAGGACGCGGGGGCTGACCGTGGCACTTTTCGCCGATTGCGTGCTACGACGAGGAGTCCCGTGAAGTTCGCCGTGTGCCTCGGATCCGCCATCGCGATTCACGCCGCTGCGGCGGTCGTGGCGAGCGCGCACGTCCGCAGCGCGCGTGCGCTTCACGTCGTCGAAGGAACGTCGATCGAAGTCGACGAAGTCCCAGCGAAGCACATCGAGACGCTCGAAGAGCCCGCCGAGCACTTGCCCGAGGTCGCGCGACCCGCGCCGATGCGCGGCGCGCCTTCTCACGTTCCCATCGTCGCCGTCGCGGCGAGCGTCGCCGAGCCTTCACGCGACGTCGTCCCGGATCCGCCGCCCGTCGAGAGCGCACAGCCCGTGCACTTCGCGATGACGCTCGGCGGACAAGAAGGCGGCGGTCGCGCGAACGTCGCCAAGCCCATCGCGACCGATCGCGTCTTCGCCGAATCCGAGGTCACCGATCGCGCGACGCTCCTCTCGGGGCCGAAGCCCGCATATCCGAGCGAAGCGCTCGCTGACGGCGTCGAGCTCGACGCGCCGCTCGCGTTCGAAATCATCGTCGACACGAACGGCGTCGTGATCTCGACGCGCCCGCTGGGCCACGCCGGCTACGGCTTCGACGAATCCGCGCTCGCCGCGCTGCGCGCGTATCGCTTCACGCCCGCGAAGCGCGACGGCGAGCGCGTCCGCGTGCGCATGCGTTGGACCGTCGAGTTTCGTCTGCGCTAGCGCCGCGCGGTGACGTCGTTCCCGTTCGCGACGTCCCGCTTCGCAGATCCGGCAACATCGACGTCGACGCCGTGCTCGACGTCGGCGGGGTGGTCGTCGGTCGGGAGCGGCGGGAGGATCTTCGCCATGCGCGCGCCGAGCTTCTCACCGAGCGGCTCGGGCGGCGGCGGCCACGCGCTCACGTAGTGCGGCGCTTCACCGGGCCCGCTCGCGTCGATCCACGACACGTGTCCCGTGCCGACGGGCCGCACATCCATGTGCACGAACGAGCTGTTCGGATAATAACCGCAGCCCGTGTCGTCGAGCGTCTTGCAGAATGCAACGAGCTCTTCGTTGCGCACGCCGTCGATGCGGAAATCGAGCGCCTGCGCGCTCGCGTGGTAACTCCCCACGCTGTTCGGCCGATACCCCGAGATGATGTGCATCGAGACGGCGCGATTGCGTCCGAAGTGATCCGCGACGGACTGCAGTCGCTCGATGAGCTTCGGATCGAGCCGGTGAACGCCCGCGAGCGGCACGCCGTGCGCGACGGGGTGCACCAGGGCGTCGGGTCGCGCGAGCATCGAGAGTCGATCGAGCGCGCCGTCCGCCGGGCTTCCGTCGCAGCGCGTGAGCGAGAAGTGCTCTTCGTCGGCGCCGCGCCCGATCGTGACGGGCTCGTGCAGGCAGGGCTTCTTCTCTTTCTCTTTCTTCGCGATCGCTGCGGCCGCCGCACGCTGCGCGCCGAGCGCGCGGACGCGCTGCTGAATGCGCTCCTGCTCGCGATCTTCTTCGCGCGTGATCGACGCTTCCTTCTCGTGGACCGTCGCCGTGTGCATCGCCGTGGCGTGGCGCGCCGTCGCGTGTTGCGCCGGGTGCTGCGTCTTCGCGTGATGCTTCTTCGGCGCATTGGCGGCGGACGCGGGAAAGGTGAAGAGGATGATTCCGATCGAGGTGAGCGCTGTTGCCTTCATGCGCTCACAAATGCCTACACCGGAGCCATTGGGCCAAATTTGTGACGTGATAAAAGTCGACGCGTGAACCGAAGTGAATTCGAAGCGGCTTTTCGCAAGCTGATCGGCGCGCACGGCGCGCAAACCACCAACAGCGGGTGCATCGGATGCGAGCGCTGCACGGGCGCGGTGGACTCGACGTTCTGTGTAGAATGCAAACAAATCTCGCGGTGCCACTATTGCCGCGCGAGCGACGACTGCACCGACTGCTCGCACTGCGAAGGCGCGCGCGGCTGCCTCTCGTGTCTGCACTGTCACGACGCGACGCGCTGCGCGCAGAGCGCTTACCTCGAACGCTGCGCGTCGTGCACGCGCTGCAACTACTGCTTCGGGTGCGTCGGCCTCTCGGGCAAAGATTTCCACATCCTGAACGAACCCTACGATCGACAAACGTATTTCGAGATGGTGAAGCGACTGCGTCGCGAGCTCGGAACGAAGGAGCCCTGATGCGCGCGGTGGTGCAGCGCGTTTCGCGCGCGAGCGTGACGATCGACGGCGCGATCGTCTCCGCGATCGATCGGGGGCTCCTCGTGTACCTCGGCATCGGACGCGGCGACGCCGATCGCGAGCGCGCGTGGATGGTCGAGAAAATCGTAGGGCTGAGAATTTTTCCGAGCGACCTTCCGCACGAAGGCGAACGCAAAATGGATCGCAGCGTCGTCGACGTGTCCGGCGGCGTGCTCGTCGTGAGCCAGTTCACGCTCTACGGCGACGTGTCGCGCGGACGGCGCCCGAGCTTCGACGGCGCGATGCCGCCCGCGGACGCGGAGCGCGAGTACGAAAAATTCGTCGAGGCCGTGCGCGCGAAGATCGCGCGCGTCGTGACGGGGAAGTTCGGCGCGCACATGCTCGTCGAATCGGTGAACGACGGACCGGTCACCATCCTGCTCGACACACGCACGTCGTAGTGGGAGAACGCGGCATGCGCATCGCCGCCATCGCTTTCGTTTCGTTCGCGCTGCTCGCGAGCTGCGGGCCTTCGCTTCAGTCGACGTGCGAGGACTTCGCGACCGCGTGGTGCGATCAGCACTACAACTGCTCGACCGGCGACACGCTCGCGAACCTCCAGGCGCAATACGGTCAGACCGCGGCCGAGTGCGCGTCGACGTACGCGAACAACGTCGCGCGCTGCGAGTCGAACGCGACGATCATTCCGTGCGGCGTCGGCACGTCGTACGACAGCAGCGCGGCCGATGCGTGCGCGAAGACGTACGGCGCGCAGTCGTGCACCGTGACGACCGATCCGAACTTCACGCTCAGCCAGCTGCCCGGCTGCGCGGACACCGACATTTGCCACTGATCATTCGACGGTCACCGTCTTCGCCAAGTTGCGCGGCTGATCGACGTCGGTGCCTTTGAGATCGGCCATGTGATACGCGAGGAGCTGCAGCGGGATCACCGTGAGCAGCGGCACCACCTCGGGTTCCGCGTCCGGGATGGAAAGGACGTCGCCGGCGAGCGCCGCGACTTCCTCGTCGCCGCGCGTGCACACGGCGATGATTTGCCCCTCGCGCGCGCGGACCTCCTGCACGTTGGACAAAGTCTTTTCGCGGTGCGCGTCGTGCGGCGCGAGGACGACGACGGGCATGTTCTCGTCGATGAGCGCGATGGGACCGTGCTTCATCTCGCCCGCCGCGTAACCCTCCGCGTGGATGTACGAAATCTCCTTGAGCTTGAGCGCGCCCTCGAGCGCGATGGGAAATCCGGTGCCGCGGCCGAGGAAGAGGAAGTCGTTCGCGCGGAGATGTTTCTTCGCGATCGCGCGCGCGTGATCGCTTTGCTCGAGCGCCTCGCGCATTTGCGTCGGCGCGTGCCAGAGCGCGTCGAGGATGCGGTGCGCGTTCGCGTCGTCGAGCGCGCCGCGACACCGCGCGATGTGCACGGCGAGCAAGAGGAGCGCGGCGAGCTGCGTCGTGAAGCATTTCGTCGACGCGACGCCGATCTCGGGACCCGCGTGCGTGTAGAGCGCGGCGTCCGACGCGCGGGGGATCGCGCTGTCGAGCACGTTGGCGACGGCGAGCACGCGCGCGCCGCGTGCCTTGGCGGCTTTCACCGCGGCGAGCGTGTCGAGCGTCTCGCCGGACTGGCTCACCGCGACGACGAGATCGTCGCCGTCGAAAACGGGATCGCGATAACGCACCTCGCTCCCGATCTCCACGACCGAGGGAATGCGCGCGAGCTGCTCGACCCAATAGCGTCCCGCCATCGCCGCGTGCGAGCTCGTCCCGCACGCGATGAAATAGACGCGCCGAATCCGCTTCGCGAGCTCGACGCTCACGCCGATCTCGTCCGCGGCGATCGTCGCGGTCTCGAGATCGACGCGCCCGCGCAGCGTGTCTTCCACCGCGCGCGGCTGCTCGTGGATTTCTTTGAGCATGAAGTGCTTGTGACCGCCCCTCTCCGCTTGCGTCGGCGACCAGTCGATGCGTTTCGGCGAGCGCGTGACGGGCGCGCCGGTGTCGATCATCGAGATCGTCGCGCCCGATTTTTCGAGCACAGCCATCTCTCCTTCATGGAGGAAAACCACGTCGCGCGTGTGCTCGAGGATCGCGGGAATGTCGCTCGCCGCCCACGTCTCGCCCTCTCCGAGACCGATCACGATCGGCGATTCGTTCTTCGCGACGACGATGCGCGAGGGCTCGCTCGTCGCGACGACGGCGATCGCGTACGCTCCGCGCACGCGCGCGAGCGCCGCGCGCACCGCGCTCGCGAGATCGCGCCCGCTGCGCATCGCTTCGTCGACGAGGTGCGCGACGATCTCCGTGTCGGTGTCGCTCGCGAAGCGCACGCCTTTCTGCTCGAGCTCGTGGCGCAACGACACGTGGTTCTCGATGATGCCGTTGTGCACGACGGCGACGTTCCCCGCGATGTGCGGGTGCGCGTTCGATTCGATCGGGCGACCGTGCGTCGCCCAGCGCGTGTGACCGATGCCGGTCGTTCCCGCGAGCGGCGCTTTTTGGAGCGCGGCGTCGAGGTTGTGGAGCTTGCCGACGGCGCGCGCGATTTCGACGGAGCGCCCGGAGTGCACCGCGAGCCCCGCGGAGTCGTAGCCGCGGTACTCGAGCTTGCGCAGGCCCGACAAAAGAAGCGGCGCACATTGTTTGTCCCCGACGTACGCGACGATCCCGCACATGCTCCGGTTGCCTAGCATCGAGAACGAAAATCAGCGAGCGCGGATATCGGGACTTGACGACATGTCGCGCGATGAATATTCAACTATATGGTTGAATGATGCTGGACGCCGCGTTTTCCGCCCTTTCCGACCCCACGCGCCGCGCGATCGTCGAGCGCCTCGCGCGCGGCCCGCGCAGCGTGACCGAGGTCGCCGAGCCCTTCGACATGTCGCTCGCGGCGGTGTCCAAGCACATCCAGGTGCTCGAGCGCGCCGGCCTCGTGAAGCGCGAACGCGAAGGACGCGAGCACGTGCTGTCGCTCGACGCGCGCCCGCTGCGCGAGGTGATGCGTTACGCGTCGCGCTTCGAGAAATTCTGGAACGAGAAGCTCGACCGCCTCGAGGCGTTCGTCGCGGAAAAAGAACGAGAACAACAACCGAAGGAGAAGAAGTGATGTTCGAAGTCAAAATGAAGAGGCTCATCCCCGCACGCGTCGAGACCGTCTATCGCGCGTGGACGGATCCGAAATTCTTGGTGCAGTGGTTCGAAGGCACCAAGCACATCATGAACATCGCGGTCGACGGGCTCTGGTTTTGGGAGCACACGAGCGACTCGGGCAAGCGACACGCGCACTACGGTCGTTACCTCGCGCTCGAACCGAACGCGCGCATCGCGACGACGTGGATGTCCGAGAGCACGCACGGCCTCGAGTCGAAGCTCGAGATCAAGCTCACCGAAAAAGACGGCGGCACCGAGCTCGTCCTCGAGCACACCGGATTGCCCGACGACGAGCAGGGGCGGGGTCACGAAGGCGGGTGGAAATACTTCATGAACCGACTCGCCGAGACGGTCGCGAAGAAATAATCAGTCACTCACTCCGCGCACGAGAGCGGCGGGAGCTCGGTGGGCTCCGCGCCGTCGGCGATTTGCCGCGCGCGACCGAACAGGCTTCGAAACGCGTCCACGCGCGCCATGATCGACGCGTTCCGCGTGCGCTCGTCGCCATCCATCGCGCTCAAGCTGACGACGCCGACGACCTCGTGGCTCCCGCGCGCGAACACGGGGCCTCCCGAGTCGCCCGGACAAATCGACGCCGTCATTTGGATCGTGCCGCTCTTCAGCGCGTTCACTTCGCCGCCCGCGCGCACCGTGCGGTGGATGCCGTCGGGCGAGAGCGCGCAGCGGCCGAAGCCCGCCGGATCGAGCGTCTCGCCGACGCGCGGCGGAGCGTCGAGTCGCGTCGTGTACGGCGTGATGCCGACGAGCCTGTGCGAGAGCACGAGCATCGCGACGTCGCCGCGTCCGCCGCGCTCGCCGCACGGCGGCGCGACGATCGCCTTCACGTCCACCGTCCCCCACGCGAGGTAATCGCCGCCGAGCTCGATGTGCACGTCACTCGGCGCGAGCGCGTTCGACGTGAACGCGCCGTCTTTCATCTGCACGACGCAGTGGTGCGCGGTGAGCACGAGATCTTCGTCGACGAGCGTGCCGGTGCACGTCGTCACCGGGCCGACGATGCGCACGATCGCGTCCTCTGGGACTGCGATCGAAATCGGCGGCGAGAAGAACCGCGGGTTGAGCGTCGGATCCATTTCCGCCGTGTCGAGCTTCGCGGCGGGACGCACCGAGCTCTCGTGCGCGTGCCAACACGCGGTGCTCAGCACCGCGAACCCGAGCGCCGGTGGAATCGAGCTCCTCATTGAATCGAGAGCCGCGCTTGACGGGTTGCCGCGTGGTACGCGATCGACGCGCTCTCCGGGTACGCCTGCGCGTCGTCGACTCCGAGCTTCTCGAGCTCGCGCAAGATGTCCGCGCGTCGCGTCGCGGACGCGATGAGCCACGCGTCGCAGCTTTGCGTCTCGCACGTGTCGAGGACTTTTTCTTCGGCGACGAGCGCGTCGCTCGCGCGTCCCGAATCGAGGAGCGCGCGCGCGTAGACGTGCTCGACGCGCACGTCGCGCTTCAAATCGGTCGACGCGCCGTCGATCGCGCTCAGCGCCAAACCCGGCGCGCCTGCGTCGAGGTATCCCTGCGCGAGATCACGCAGCGATGGCGCGTCTCGTTTCGCGAGGTACGTGGCTTCGAGCCCGCGCACGGTGTCTTCGTGGCCTTCGGCGAGAACGGATTTTTCGTGCTGCGTTCCACTCGCGAGGAGAAGCGAAAAAAGAAGCGCGAGTAGGACGGTGTTCAGCGCTCGCAAACCCATCTCGTTTCCCCTTCGTTCTCAGTGTGCCAGAAAAGAGGGACAAGCGACTGCCGCGAAAGTTCCGAAAAAGTTTTCTTGAGACACGTCTCCCGGCTCGTCCTTGGTTCTTCTTACGCGCGCCTTGGATGGTCGATCCCTTCGCGCGAAAAAAAGGTAGGAGAACGTGGGCTCAGAGCACGGGACGCAGCTGGGCGAGCACGTAATCTGCGGCCGCGCGCGTCCCGAGCGTTCCGCCGACGTCTTTCGTGCACTGCGCTTCGTCGAGCGCCTTCGCGCACGCGGCTTCGATGCGTGCTTCGCCGTCGAATCCGAGGTGCGTGAGCATCATGCCGACCGTGAGGAAGCTCGCGATGGGATTGGCGAGATCTTTTCCCGCGAGCGGCGGCGCGGACCCGTGGACCGGCTCGAACATCGCGACGCGCGCCGGGTCGCTCGCGTGCACGTTCGCGCTCGCCGCGACGCCAAGCCCGCCTTGAAGCGCCGCGCCGAGGTCGGTCACGATGTCGCCGAAAAGGTTGCATGTTACAACGACCTCGAACGGCGACGGATCTTGCACGAGGTAGAGGCAAAGCGCGTCGACGTAGACGTGCTTGCCGTCGATGCCGGGATAGTCCTTCGCGATCTCGAAGAACGCGCGGTGCCAGAGCTCGTGCGCGTGCGCCATCGCGTTCGATTTGTCCGCCATGTGCACGGTCTTTTTTCCCGTGCGCTTCGCGTGCTCGAAGCCTGCGCGGATCAAACGCTCGACGCCTTTGCGCGTGTTCACGTCTTCGTTGATGGCGATCTCGTCGGGCGTGCCGCGTTTGAATTGGCCGCCCATCCCGACGTAAATGCCTTCGGTGTTTTCGCGGAAGACGACGAGCTGAACGTCTTTCTTCGACTTGTTCTTGAGCGGCACGAGCCTGTCGGAGAGCGCTCGCACCGGGCGGATGTTCGCGTAGAGATCGAGCCCGAAGCGGAGGCCGAAGAGAATGTCGCGCGCGTGCTCGAGCTTCGGCACGCGCGGATCGCCGAGCGCTCCGAGGAGGACGGCGCTCGCTTCGTTCTTGATGCGATCGGAGACGTCTTTCGGGAACGTCGTGCCGTCGCGCAAATACCGATCGGCGCCGAGATCGAGGTGCCAGAGTTCGATCGGGAGCTCGAGCTTTTCGATGAGACGAACGGCCTGGGCGATGACCTCGGGACCGATTCCGTCGCCCGGAATCACGGCGATGAGCTTGCGCGCCATGCAGGCATCTCTTTTACTGCAAGCGCCATGTCGAAGGTCGACGAAAGCGACGCGCTGCACGCGCGGGCGCGCGCGTTCGTGAGCGCGTTCGAGCGCGGCGAAGCGATGCCCGAAGCGTTCGGCGCGCTCGCGAAGGACCTCGCGGATTTCCAAGCGCGACACAGCGCGTCGTACGCGCGTTTGCGCGACGCGCGCAAAGAAGAAATCCCGGCGGTGCCGACGGACGCGTTCAAGGTCGCGCGCGTGAGCGTGTTCGACGAGCGCGAGACGCCGATCGTGTTTCGGACGAGCGGGACGACGGTGGGGGCGCGCGGCGCGCATTGGTTTCGAACGACCGCGACGTACGACGCGGGATCGGTCGCGTTCGGTCGCGTCGCGCTCGGTGTTCCGCGCGAAAAAATTCCGGTGCTCGTCGTCGGACCTTCGCCGCGCGCGCAGAGCGACTCGTCGCTCACGCACATGATCGCGCGCTTCGCGTCCGAAATGGGCGAGCCCGCGCGCGAAGAGGAGACGTACTTCGTGCATGACGGCGTGATGGATCTCGTCGCGCTCGACGAGCGCGTGACGCGCTTGCTGATGGCGCGCGACGCGCGCGCGCCGATCGTGCTCGGCACAGCGCTCGCGTTCGTGCACTTGCTCGACGCGCTCGGCGAGGCGAAGTTCCGCTTGCCGGAGAAAACGCGCGTGATGCAGACCGGCGGCTTCAAAGGAAAGAAGCGCGAGGTGGACGCGGCGAAGCTCCGGCGCGAGCTGGCGCGCGCGTTTTGTCTGACCGAACGCGCCATCGTCGGCGAGTACGGAATGACGGAGCTCTCGAGTCAATTTTGGGAGCGCGCGTCCGGTTCGGTTTCTGGCGTGTACGTCGAGCCGCCGTGGGCGCGCGTCGTGCCGGTCGATCCCGAGACGCTCGTGCCGGTGCGCGACGGCGAGATCGGGATCGCGCGCATCGAAGACTTGCTCAACGTCGACAGCGCGGCGTGCGTGCTCGCGTCCGATCGCGTGCGGCGCGTGGCGAGCGGCGGCTTCGAGCTCCTCGGTCGCGCGGAGGGTGCGCCGCCGCGCGGGTGCTCGATCTCGATCGACGAAATGTTGGGCGAATGAATCGGCGCGACGTGATTCGACGATGGATCGACGCGTGCGCGCGCGTCGCGAAGGACGAATCGCTCGTCGCTCCGCTCGCGCGCTCCACGGGGCTCTCCGTCGAGAACGTGCGTGTCGGGCTCGCGCGTCACCTCGAGATCGACGCGACCGACGCGGAGATCGACGCGCTCGTCGCGCGCGCGGTGCCCGCGGAGCGCGTGCACGTGATTTTGCCCGCGAGCGTGTTCGTCGCGCCGCTCCGCGCGGTGGCGCTCGCGCTCGCTGCGTCCGATCGCGTGACGGTGCGACCGTCGCGTCGCGAGCCGGTGTTCGCGGAGGCCGCGGCGCGCGCGTTCGGAGACGCGCGCGTCGAGATCGTGCGCGACGAGCCCGCAGACATCGCGCGCGGCGAGATCCACGTCGACGGGCTCGACGAGACGGTCGCGCGCGTGCGCCGCTCTGCGCGCGCCGGCGTCGTCGTGCGCGCGCACGGGACGGCGATGGGCGTCGCGGTCGTGACGGGCGATTTCACGCTCGCCGCTTCGAGCCTCGCCGAAGACGTCACCGCGTTCGATCAGCGCGGGTGTCTCTCACCGCGCGTCGCGTTCGTCACGCGCGACGCCGACGCGTTCGCGCGCGCGCTCTTCGTGGCGCTCGAAGCGCGCGCGACGATCGTTCCGCGCGGCGCGCTCACGTCCGCCGAGATCGCCGAACGCGCGACGTGGGAATCGACGATCGCGTTCGCGGGCGCGCTGCATCGCGGCGCGTCGTGCGCGGTGGGCGTGATCGACGAGACCTCGAGCGCACTCGGCGCGGCGCTTCCGCCGAGCGGACGCCACGTGCTCGTTCGCCCGCTGCGAAACCTCGGGGACCTGCCGCGCGCGCTGAACGGCGCAGTCATCGCGATTGGAACGGACGCTCCGCTCGACACCGTGCGCGCGCTCGCGCCGCGCACGCGCGTCAGCGCGTTCGGCGAGATGCAGAGACCACGCCTCGACGGTCCCGTCGATCGAAGAGGCTGATCAGTCGGTCGCCGCGTCGCCCGCGTCGCTCGCGTCACCTGCGCCCGCGTCGCTCGCGTCGACCGCTTCCGCGTCGCCCGCGTCGTCGATCTCCGCGTCGTCGTCCGCGTCCGGACACTCCGCGTCGACGAACGGACTGCTGTTGCCGCACGGATGGCAGTCCTCGGGGTTCGTGCAAACCCACAAGAGACCCGCGTCCGTCTCCTTGCATTGGCAGCCGCCCGGATCGCCCGCTTCGCAAATCGGAAAGCACAGCGTCGCGGATGCCTTCGGGCAGGCGTGACCGTTGCCGCCGGTTTGGATGAACGCGTCGAGATCGCAAATGTCGGCGCCGATATTTTCGCCGCTCGCGTCGACGCCGCCGTCGTTGCTCGAGTTGTTGCTGCACCACACGAGCGCGCTCGCGAGCACGATGAAGAGAAGAATCGGTTTGCGCACGTGCGAACTGTAGCGCGTCACAAGACGAGCGTCTCGCCGACGTCGGCGACGTGCAATCGGGCTTCACCGCGCGCGCGCGCCGACCACGCCGCGCGCGCCCTTTGGGGCGGTTCGCCCATTGGTTCGTCGGTGAGCTTGAACGTGCCCCAATGCATCGCGCAGAGCGTCTTCGCGCCCAAGATCTCGAACGCGCGCACCGCTTCTTCGGGACCCATGTGCTGCGATTGCATGAACCACTCCGGGTCGTACGCGCCGATCGGCAGCATCGCCCAATCGATGCGCGGAAATCGTTTTGCGATCTCTTCGAACACGCGCTCGCTGAGCGCCGTGTCGCCCGCGTGATACGCGCAGCCCTCGACGGACTCGATCACGAAGCCGCCCCACAAACGCTTGTTGCGATCCCACGGCACGCGCATCGACCAGTGTTGCGCGGGGACGAGCGTGATCTTCACGTCGCCCACGTCGCGCGTCTCCCACCACGCGAGCTCGACGACGTTCGGAAGGCCTGCGTCGCGGAGGATCTCGCCGACGTCCTTCGGCACGACGTAACACGCGCTCGGCCCGATGCGCTTGAGCGTCGGGACGTCGAGATGATCGTAGTGCGAGTGCGAGATCGTCACGACGTCGATCCTCGGCATGTGCTCCATCGCCACGCCGGGCAGCGCGCGGCGCTTCGCGGTCCCGATGCGCTCGCTCCAGACGGGATCGGTCACGATCATTTTCCCGCCGAGCCGCAGCGCGAACGTCGCGTGGCCGATCCACGTGAGCGACGCGCGCGCGCTCGCGAGGAGACTCCCGTCGTTTTCGCGAAACGGGGTGACGAAGCGCGTCGTGTCTTTTTTTCGATTCAGTTGCCAGCGAATCAGATCGCCGAGCCCTTTGTCGGGCGTCGTGCCATCGAGATTCGTGTACGCGCTCACGAAGGAGCGTCGGCCTTCGGCTCGTCGCCCTTCGAAGGAATGATCTGCACGCGGCGATCGGATCCCTGTCCGCTCGACTCGGTGCGCACGCCGGGGAAATCCTGGAGCGCCTTGTGCACGACGCGCCGGTCGCGCGGGCTCATCGGATCGAACGTGATGATCTTGCCTTCTTTCGCGACGCGCGCGCCGAGCCTGCGCGCCATCTCCGCGAGCTGGTCCTCGTGGCGCGCGCGGTAACCCTCCGCGTCGACGGAGACGTGCTTGCGCTCCTCGCCTGGTCGGTGAATCACGCGCGTCGTCAGGTATTGAATCGCCTCGAGCACCGCGCCGCGCTTGCCGATGATGCGCCCCGCGTCGGGTCCTTCGATCTCGAAGCGGATCTCGCCTTCTTCGCTCTCGCCGTCGTCCGGCGCCACGAGCACGTCGGCCTGCATTTGCATGTTGTCGATCAACTTCCGCAAGAACGCGAGCGCGCGCTTCGACTGTTCGTCGAGCTTCGTCTCGTCGACCTCGGCCACATTCTCCTCAGACACGGGCTTTGTCCTTTCCGAGCACAGTCACTTCGATTTCTTTTTTCTTGGTGGGACCGCCGCCATCGCGCGGCGCGACTTTTTCGACGAGCAGCTGCTGCACGATGCCGAGCACGCTGTTGGTCAACATGTACACGCCGAGGGCGGCCGGAAGGAAGAGCATCATGATCATGAACACGGCCGGCATGATGTAGGTCATCAGCTTCTGCTGCATCGGATCCATCCCTTGCTGCGGGACGATTCGCTGCTGCACGATCATGAACGCGCCGAGCACGAACGGGAGCGGGCCGAGCGCGGGGATGGTCCCGACGATCGGGATGTGGAGCGCGCCGAAGAGCTGGTCCGGCGCGCTCAGGTCGGTGAACCACAAGAAGCGTGTATGATACATCTCCACCGCGGTCTGGAGCGTCGTGTACATCGCGAACCAGACGGGCATCTGGACGAGCTGCGGGAGGCACCCGCCGAGCGGGTTCACCCCGCGCTTTTTGTAGAGCTCCATCATGGCGAGGTTCTTCGCCTGCATGTCGCCTTCGAACTTCTTGTTGATCTCGTCGATCTCCGGCTTGAGGCGGCGCATGCCGACCATCGCCTTGATCGACTTCCACTGGAGCGGGAAGAGCGCGACGCGCAGCGTGAGCGTGAGCAGGATGATCGCGATTCCCCAGTTGTGCGTGACGTGATCCTTGAGCCACACGAGCGAGCCGACGAGGACCTTCGCGACCGGCGAGAAGAATCCGAGGTTGATGAGGTCGCCCAGTTTTTTGTCGGGGCCTCCTGCGGTCTTGAGGACGTCGCGCTCCTTCGGACCGATGAACGAAATCTCGGAGTACTCGGCCGTCTCGCCTTTCTTCAGCTCGCGCGGCTCGTACGCGAGGCGCGCGTGATAGACCGCGCCGGCGTCGTCGTCGTCGCGCTTTTGTCCGTCGGCGACCCAATCTTCCGCGAGCACTTGGCACGTCGCCGAAGCGCCCTGCGGCACGAGCGCATTCGCGAAGTAGTAGTTCGACACGGCCGCGAATCGATCGGTGTCGGCTTGATCGACCCAGCCACCTTTGAAGTCGTCCTTGCTCTTGCGGACGATGTCGCTTCCGTGCGCGCACTGCAGATCCGAGACGAACGGCGAGACGCGCCCGAAGTGACCTTTGATTTCTTCGTTCTTGTAGAACGCGAAGGTCTCGATCGAAAAACGGTGCTTGCGCGCTTCGTCCGCGAGGTTCGTGATTTTCGTGTCGATGGAGAGCTCGAACGGGCGCTCGCCCGCGGTCACCGTCTTCACGATGCTCACCGCGGAGTCTTCGTAGGTGAACTTGCAGCCGGAGTCGCCGAGCTTGTCGAGCTTCCAATTGAAGCGATCGTATTGAACCTGCGCGGTGCCGTCCGACGCGCGAAACAAAGTGCGGAGCGGGCGCCAACGCTCGATGGGTGACTGCGCGTTCGCGCTCGTGATCATGCGCACGCCGGCGTAACGCTCGTCGGTCAGTTGGAAGTCGACGAGGGCCGCGCCGCGCGTGGAGAGGTCCGCTTCGAAGCGGTTGCCGCGGACGTGACAGAGCTCCTCGGGCGCGAGGTTCACCGAAGGAACGTTCGGATCGATCTTGTCGATGAGCGGATCGGGCGCGAAGTCCGGCGCGTTGACGTACGTCTCTTCGGGGAGCTGCTGCGCTTTGTCCTTCGACTCGCCGGAGACAGCGGGCCAAATGACCTTCCACACGAGAATGACGACGCCGAAGATGAGCAGCGTCCGTAACAGCGCGTTGCGATCCATCGGCTAATGACTCTCGAGGTCCCGTGTTTTTCGCGGCGGGGGTAGGTCCAGTCCGCCGGGGTGAAACGGGTGGCACTTACACAGCCGAACGACCGAAAGCAAGCTGCCCCGAAGCGCGCCGTGGTTTTCGAGGCACGCGACGGCATACCGCGAGCACGAGGGCTCGAAGCGGCAAACGTTCCCGAGGAGCGGCGAGAGCGTGCGCTGGTAGACGCGAATGAAGAAAATGAACAACCGCGCGATCACTGCACTCTGCGTCCTCGGGCGATGAAAATGAGGCTTCGCGGGCGCGCTGGCAACGCTCACGATCGCGCTCCGAGCACTTTTTCACACTGCGACCGAAGCTTCGTCTTGACGGCGGACCACTCGGATTGCACGTCCGCGAGCTTCAACTCGCTCGCGCCGGGCTTCGCGATCACGACGAGATCCACGCCCTTCGGCACGAGCGTCGGATCGAGGCGAAAGCACTCGCGGCAGAGGCGCTTGATGCGGTTTCGCGCCGGCGCGTTGCCCGTTTTTTTCGCCGCGACGATGCCCAAGCGCGCGCGTGCGTCCGCGTCCGCCGCGTTCTTCGCGACGAGCAGGACGAAATGCGCCGTGCGCACGGGGCGGCCGTCGCGTTGAATGCGCAGAAAATCGGCTCGCTTTCGCAAACGCCGATCGCGCCCGAACGACAGCGGCTTCGTGGCGTCTACTTCTTGTAGACCGTCACCGTGAGACGATGACGACCTTTGCGACGCCGGTTCGAGAGGACCTTGCGGCCGCCGCGCGTCTCCATGCGCGCGCGGAAGCCGTGCGTGCGGACGCGGCGAAGGTTGTGGGGCTGGTACGTGCGCTTCATTGCGACCTTTGGGGCCGCGCAATGAAGCATTTTTACCCAGCGAGGTCAACACGATCCAATTGCTCGGCCATTTTGTGCGAAACGGTATACCGTAGGCGTTCGCTGATGCGAGCCTGGTCGAAGACATTCTTCTTCGCTTTTGTCGCGGGTTTGACGTCCCTCGGAGCGTCCGAAGGCACGGCGCGCGCGCAGGCACAAACCTTCTACTTGGATCGCTTGAACAACCCCGGCGCGCCCGACGACGGCGTCGTCATGTGGCGACCCGTGACGCAGCCGGACAATATTTTTTACGGCCAGCTCGCGATTGGTTACCAGTACGCGCCGCTCCGCACGAGCACGGTGATTCAAGACAAGACCACGCTCAAGGCGTCGTCGCCGAACGTGATCGACAACCTGCTCACGATCTACGGCTCGGCAGGTTTCGAGCTCTTCAACCGGTTCATCGCTTCGATCAACTTCCCGTGGTCGCCGCTCATGACCGGCAACGAGCCCGCGTACCAATCGCCGACGCTGAGCCCGGGGGTGCAGTCGACGCAGGTGAACACGAGCGGGCCGATCGCCAACGACATGCGCATCGACGTCCGCGGCGTCGCGTGGCGCACGCCCAACTTGCGCGGCGCGATCGGCGGCGGCATCAGCTTGTTCGTGCCGACGGGCACGTCGTACGCGTTCGGCGGCGACGGAGCGACGACGTTCATGTTCTCGGTCACCGGCGAATACGATTTTCGCCGCCTCGTGCTCATCGCGAACATGGGCGTGCACGTCGGGCGTCCGACGATTCAGCTGAACGATCCCGCGAACGGAAACGGGCTCGGCGTGAGCAACGATTGGGAGTGGGCGCTCGGCGCGTTCTTGCCGTTCAAGGAAGGCAAGTACCGCATCGGGCTCAACGTGTTCGGGCAGACCGGCATCTACGCCGACAGCCACCTCGGCAACACGTTCGGAAGGTTGCAGAATACACCCGTCGAGTGGAACGCCGAAGGCCGCATGAAATTCGGTGGATCCGATCGCTGGTGGGCCGGCGCGACGCTCGGAACGCTGGTCGTTCCCGGGTACGGCGCGCCGGACTTTCGCGCGTTCGTGTCCATCGGCGCGTTCGTTCCGCTCCCCGGATCGGAAGCGACGCAGACGGACAAAGATCGTCGTGAGGCGATGCGCGCGAAGTGGCGCGCGGAGAACGTCGACTCCGACGGCGACGGCATCCCGGACGACATCGACGCGTGCCCGATGGAAAAAGGCACGAAGGACAACGACGGCTGCCCGAAGCTCGCGGATCGCGATGGCGACGGAATCCCGGACATCTACGACAAGTGCCCCGACCAACCCGAGGACAAAGACGGCATCGACGACGGCGACGGCTGCCCCGAGACCGACGCCGACGGCGACGGAATTCCGGACACGGAAGACGCGTGCCCGAAGCAACCCGGCCCGCGCAACGCCGATCCGAAGAAGAACGGCTGCCCGACGTCGTACACGTTCGAAGGGACGGTCATCAAATTCGTGCAGCAGGTCCACTTCGCGATCGGCTCGGCGACGATCCTTCCGGACAGCTTCCAAATCTTGCAAGACGTCGTGAACCTCTTGAAGGTGAACCCGCAGCTCAAACGCATCGCGGTCGAAGGACACACCGACAACACGGGCGCGGCGGACATGAATCGGCGGCTGTCGCAGGCGCGCGCGGAGTCCGTGATGAATTGGATCGCCGCGCACGGCATCGCGCAAGACAGGCTCGAGGCGCACGGCTACGGGCCCGATCGCCCGATCGACACCAACGACACGCCCGCTGGGCGCACGAAGAACCGCCGCGTCGAGTTCAAGATCATGCAACAGAGCGACACGAACCAGACGGCGCCCAAGAAGTAGGGGAGCGCGACTAGACCGCGAGCTCGCGCACGGCGCGCTTCACGTCGTCGACGTGGCGCAGCGCGCGGAGCTCGTGGTGGAACACGTTGCGCACGATGCCCTTCGCGTCGGCGACGAACGTCACGCGCTTGGCGACGCCGACGACGGGCCACAGCACGCCGAACGCCTTCGACACTTTGCAGTCGGTGTCGGCGACGAGCGGAAAGGGGACGCCCGCCCACTCGGCGAAGCGGCACTGCTCGTCGATCGGATCGGTCGACACGCCGACGATCTGCACGCCCGATCGCGCGAGCTCGGGGAACTCGTCGCGGAACGCTTTCGTCTCGCGCACGCAGTTCGGCGTGAACGCCTTCGGAAAAAAGAAGATCACGACGGGCTTGCCCACGAGCATCGCGGTGCGGATGGGGCAACCTTCACTGCCGTGTCCGACGAAATCGGGGAGGCGGTCGCCCACTTTCAGCATCGCGCCACCCTTAACGATGCCGCAAAGCGCGCTCTGTTGCATACAATTCATTCGATGGCTGAAGAAAAAGCGGACGCGCACTCGTCCGACGACCCCATCTTCGATGCGCTCTGGGAGAAGACGCTCGAGTCGTGGGACGACGACAAGCGTCACGCGGCGCTCCTCGATCACGCGCTCCGCGAAAAGATGCTTCCCGATTTGGCCGGCAAGTACCGCGCGCTGCGCGACGATCCCGAGCGCGGCGAGATCGCGAAGAAGCGCATCGACGCGATCCTGAACGCGGCGACGCAAATGCTCTTCACGATGAAGACGCCGAAGCCGACGAAGACGCCCGCGTGGATGTGGTGGAGCGCGTTTTTGACGTGCGCGGTGATGCTGATGTACCTCGCGTACGCGATGCTGGCGAAGCGATGAGAAGCGCGATCGTGATTCTGACGTTCGCGCTCGGCGCGTGTCGCACGTCGGACTCGGCGGAAGCGGACCCGGTGCCGTTTCATCCCGACGCGGGCGCGACGGGCGCGACGAACGCGACGAACGCGGCGAACGAACCGGATTTCCAATTCGGCACGAAAGCACACGGCGTCGAGCTCGTGAACGCGCCGCCTGGCGACGTGACCAAAATCGTGCTCGCCGCGCGCTCCGCCGCGCGCGCGCACGGCCGCGCGATGATGGTCTACATCGGCGCGACGTGGTGCGAGCCGTGTCAGCACTTCCACCAAGCCGCCGAGCGCGGCGAGCTCGACGACACGTTCCCCACGCTCTCCTTGCTCGTGTTCGACGCGGACAACGATTCGCAGCGGCTTCGCGCGGCGGGTTACGCGCCCGGATACATTCCGTACTTCGGCGTGCCCGGCGACGACGGACGCGGCACGAGCAACGCGACCGAAGGCGGGATCAAGGGACCGCACGCCGTCGATCACATCGTGCCGCGCCTCGCGCCGCTCGTGGAAAAAGCGAAGTGAAGCGATGAAGACCGAAGGCATGCTGATGCGCGCCACGGGAGGACCCGAGGTGCTCGAGTGGGGCGAGCTCGAGTTGCCCGAGCCGGGTCCGCGCGAAGTGCGCGTGCGCGTCCGCGCGTGCGCGATGAACCACCTCGACCTGTGGACGCGCCGCGGGCTGCCGAACGTGAAGTACGAATTTCCGTACCGCCTCGGCTCGGACATCGCGGGTGAAGTGGAGGCGCTCGGGCCCGGCGCGCGCGGCGCGAAGATCGGCCAGCGCGTGATGGTGAGCCCCGGCATCTCCGACGGGATCTGCGCGCGGTGCCTCGACGGCGACGACAACTTGTGTCCGCGCTACCAGATCCTCGGCGAGAGCACCCACGGCGGCTACGCGCGTCACGTGAACGTGCCCGACACGAACCTCGTCCCGATTTCGGACGCGCTCTCGTTCACGGACGCGTCGGCGATCCCGCTCGTGTTCATCACGGCGTGGCAGATGGTCGTGCGGCGCGCGGAGGTGAGCGCGGGGCAAACCGTTTTGGTGCAAGCCGCGGGGAGCGGCGTGTCGAGCGCCGCGATCCAGATTTGCAAGATGCTCGGCGCGCGCGTCGTCGCGACCACGGGGACCGACGAAAAAGCGCGCCGCGCGCGCGAGCTCGGCGCCGACGAGGTCGTCAATTACGCCACGCAGGATTTCGTTGCAGAATGCAAGCGTCTCACGCAAAAGCGCGGAGTGGACGTCGTCATCGAGCACGTGGGCGGCGAGGTCTTCACGAAGAGCGTGCTCGCGACGGCGCGGGGCGGGCGCGTCGTGACGTGCGGCGCGACGAGCGGGTTCAAACCGGACGTGGATCTGCGCCAGATTTTTTTTCGCCAAGTGCAGGTGCTCGGCTCGACGATGGGGCGCAAGGCGGATTTGCTGCGCGTCGCGTCGTTCGTCGAAGCGGGGAAGCTCAGGCCGGTCGTCGATCGCGTCGTGCCGCTTCGCGAAGCGCGCGCGGCGCACGAAGCGCTCGAGCGGCGCGAGGCGTTCGGAAAAATCGTGCTCGCGGTCGACTGAATGAAATCCTACAAAGCGCACTTCCAGAAATTCATCGGCGCTGACCCGAAGCGCGTTCACTTCGCGGCGCACTCGCACCACTTTTGGCCGGACGTGTCGTTCGATGCGCACGTGAAGGCGTGGACGGACGCGGCGACGCTCGCGGACGACAAGTGGGATCGCTTCTTCGGGAAATTGTATCCGCGCGCGCAGCGGCACGTCGCGCGCGTGCTGCGCTTGCCGGACGCGTCGACGATCGCCTTCGCGCCCAACGTGCACGCGCTCGTGATGCGCGTCGTGTCGTGCTTGCCGAGCCCGATGAGCGTGCTCACGACGGACGGGGAGTTCCACTCGTTCGCGCGTCAGCTCGCGCGCTTCGAAGAGTCTTCGCGCGCGCGGGTCGTGCGCGTCCCGACGCAACCGTTCGACACGTTCGTCGATCGCTTTCGCGAAGCGTCTTCGAAGGAAACATTCGATCTCGTCTATTTGAGTCACGTCTTTTTCGACTCGGGCTTCGCGGTGCGCGATCTCGCGCGCGTCGTCGAAAAAATTCCGCGCGACACGACGACGATCGTCGACGGGTACCACGCGTTCTGCGCGATCGACGTCGACCTCGCGCGCCTCGCGGACAAAATCTTCTACGTCGCGGGCGGGTACAAATACGCGATGAGCGGCGAGGGTTGCTGCTTTCTCCACGCGCCGCCCGGAATTTTTCCACGGCCGATCGACACGGGGTGGTTCGCTGGATTTTTCTCCGTGACGAAGAGCGACGGAAACGCGCCGGCGCACGTCGCGTTCGCGGAGGACGCGTCGAGATTCTTGGGCGCGACGTTCGATCCGACGCCGCTCTACCGGTTCGATGCCGTGATGTCGTGGCTCGAGCGAGACGGCATCACGGCGCGCGAAATCGACGAGCGCGCGAAGACGCTCCAGAAAAAATTCGTGGACGCGCTCGGCGAGCACGCGGCGCGCCTCGGCGAGCTCGTCGTGCCCATCGAGAACGCGAACCGCGGGCAGTTCCTCGTGTTCCGCTCGCCGCGCGCGAAGGAGACGCACGAGCTTCTCGCGTCGCGCGACGTCATGACCGATTTTCGCGACGATCGCCTGCGCGTCGGCTTCGGCATCTACCACGACGAAACGGACGTGCTCGAAGGCGCGCGCCGCATCATCGAAGCGTTCGAGTAGTATGATGGGATCATGACCCAGCCCGCGTCCGGCGAGAGCGCATCGCAGATCCAACTCCACCAGCTGCTTCGCGCGATGATCGAGAAAGGCGCGAGCGACCTCCACATCACGACGGGTCAATCGCCGCTGCTTCGCATCGACGGCGCGATCGTTCCGCTCAAGCTCCCGAAGCTCGAGCCCGTCGACACGAAGCGCCTCTGTTACACCGTGCTCACCGAAGAGCAGAAGATTCAGTTCGAGCAACACAACGAGCTCGACTTCGCGTTCGGCGTGCGCGGGCTCTCGCGTTTCCGCGCGAACATCTTCATGCAGCGCGACAACGTCGCCGGCGCGTTCCGAACCATCCCCTTCAAGATCCTCACGTTCGACGAGCTCGGTCTGCCCGCGATCGTTCCGGACCTCGCGAACAAACCGAGCGGGCTCGTGCTCGTCACGGGACCCACCGGAAGCGGCAAGTCGACGACGCTCGCGTCGATGATCGACAAGATCAACAGCGAGCAGCGCCTTCACATCATCACGATCGAAGATCCGATCGAGTACCTGCACCCGCACAAGCTCTCCGTCGTGAACCAGCGCGAGGTCGGCACCGACACGGAGGGGTTCAAGATCGCGCTGAAATACGTGCTGCGCCAAGATCCGGACGTCGTGCTCGTCGGCGAGATGCGCGACCTCGAGACGATCGAGGCGGCGCTCACGATCAGCGAGACGGGTCACTTGGTCTTCGCGACCCTCCACACGAACAGCGCGGTCTCCACGATCAACCGCGTCATCGACGTCTTCCCTCCGCACCAGCAGCAGCAAGTGCGCGTGAAGCTCTCGTTCGTGCTCCAAGGCGTCGTCAGCCAGCAGCTCATCCCGCGCATGGGCGCGCCGGGTCGCGTGCTCGCGATGGAAGTGCTCATCCCGAACCCCGCGATTCGAAATCTGATTCGCGAGGACAAGATCCACCAAATTTATTCGCAGATGCAGGTCGGGCAGGAGAAGCACGGCATGCAGACGCTCAACCAATCGCTCTACAATTTGTGGGCGCGGAGGATCATCTCGCTCGAAGAGGCGCAAGGTCGATCGCTCGAGCCCGACGAGCTTCGCATGATGATGGAGAAGGGAACGGCGCAACCGGGCGCCGCGTCAGCGCAGCGTCCGCCGGGGAGGTGATCGATGACGCTCTACGAAAAGGACACGAGCTTCAGCGTGGGATGGATGTTCGGCGCGGCGATCTTGATGACGATCGCCAACGTGTTCTCGGGCATCGTGATGACGCTCCTCGGCGTCGGGTCGCTCGCGATCATCCTCGGCGTGTCGTGCGCGTGCTACGTCGGCATCGGGTTCTTCGTCGGCGTGAAGTCCGAGGGCCGCACGATCATCGAAGCAGGGCTCGGCGCGGCGATCTCGGTGGGCGTCGCCGTCGCGATTCAAGTCGCGCGCGGGCGTCTCGAGATCATGCCCGTCGCGATGGCGATCGCGTGCGCGCCGCCGTTCGTGTGCGGAATCCTCGGAGCGTTCATCGGCGAAAAAGTCCAGGGCGACTCGGTCGAAGTCCAGGATTAGCGAGCTCGTCCGCGCGGGCTCGCGCGGTCGATGGGAACGAGCGCGCGCGCGAGCTTCTCGTATTCTTCGCGCGCGTTGTAGAGGTGCGCGCTGACGCGCACGAGGCGCTTCGGCGGCGCGGGCCACGCGAAGATCGGGACTTCGATTTTGTGAGCGTCGAAGAGATCCTGTTGGAGCTCGTCGGCGATGAAGAACGGGAGCTTGCGCGTCGGCGGTTTTCCGTCGGGGATCTGCACGGCGGCGAGCGATCCGATCATCGACTCGGGCGCGGGCGGCGCGACGGAGAGCGCGTCGCAAAGGATTTTTCGCGCCTCGAGCGCGAGCGCGCGGTTCGTCTTCTGGAAATTCGGATCGAGCTTCTTCAAGAAATCGATCGACGCGCCGACGAGGAGCGCGGGCGTCGGATCGATCGTGCCCGTCCAATCGAACTCCATGAGAAAGCGCGATCGATCTTCGCGCCGCGCGTTCGCGCCGTGGCTGATCACCGTCGGGCGCACCTCGTTTTGTTTGTCCTCGCGGACCCACAGAAACGCGGAGCCCTTCGGCGCGCAGAGCCACTTGTGGCAATTCGCGGTGTAGTACGCGACGTGCGGCGCGAGCGCATCGAGCGACACGTCGATCATCCCCGGCGCGTGCGCGCCGTCGACGAGCACGTCCACGCCGCGCGCGCTCGCTTCCTTCGCGATGCGCGCGAGCGGAAACACGAGACCCGTCGGGCTCGTGACGTGATCGATCAAGAGAAGTCGCGTTCGCGGCGTGATCTTCTCGGCGATCGCGGACACCACTTCGTCTTCGCTCGAGAGCGGGAAAGGGACGTGCGCGATCGTGACGCGCGCGCCGGCGGGCGCAGCGACGAACTCGAGCGCGTTCTTGCACGCGTTGTACGTGTGGTCCGTCGTGAGCAGCTCGTCGCCCGCGGAGAATTTCAGCGAGCGCACGACCGCGTTCACGCCGGTGGTCGCGTTGGGCACGAACGCGAGATCACGCGGGCGCGCCGAGACGAACGCGGCGAGCGCGGCGCGCGACTCGTCGAGCAGCGACTCGAGATCGCGCAAGAAGAACTGCATCGCGTTCTCTTCGAGGTGCGCGCGAAGCTCGCTCTGCGCGTCTTGGATCTCGCGCGGCGTCGCGCCGAACGATCCGTGGTTCAAGAACGTGACGGACGGATCGATGGACCAATGCGCGGCGAGCGCGCTGGTCATTTGCGGCGCGGCTCGGTCACTTTGAGCCCGAGCGCGGTCGCGGCGGCGATCGTGTCGGGGTTGATCATGCCGCTCGAGAGGAGGTCTTTGAGGTAGTCCGGCCCGCGGTGGCGATCCTTCATCGCGCCGAGCGCGACGGCGGCGATTTCGCGCGCGACGAGCGGCGCGGTGGGCGGCGGCGGATCGAGGCTCGCGGTCTTGCCCTTCGCGTCCTCGACTTTTCCGGCGGACGCCGACGCGTACGCGCCGAGCCAACCCGCGAGCGAACCGAGCACGAGCGGATAACGCGCGAGGAGCTGCGTCGCCGCGCCCGGCTTGTCGCGCGCGACGAGCACCATGACGCGCTCGAAGAGCGTACGCGGCGTCACGGTGCCGATCATCGCGGTGTCGCTGAAGCGATCCGCGTCGTCGAGCTTGTTTTGCCATCGCGCGAGGCGCGAGAGGCGCAGCGCGCGCAGCGGACGACCCTCCGAGCCCTTCCACTTGTCCGCGATCTTGGACGCGGTCGCGACGTCTCCTCCGTCGAGCGCGAGATCCATCGCGACGAGATCCGACCACGGCGCTTCGTCGTCGGACATGTCGAGAATCTTGTCCGCGTCGAGCTTCGCCCTTCCCGTGATCGATTGCTGCGCGACGTTCAGCGCGTTGAGGAAGGGGAAGTTTCGTGCGTCGGGCGGGATCGCGTCGAGCGCGCTGGCGAGCACCGTCGCGTCGACGCGCTCGTACGCGGTCGCGGCGCGCACCACCGCGACGTCCGGCGAGGTCGCGTCGAGATCGGCGGTCGCGTTGAGCGCTTCGTCGAGTCGGTTGCCGAGGAGCGCGACGCGCGCGGCGAGCACGCGCGCCGGCGGGTACACCGCGGAGAACGCGACGGCGGAGAGCGCCGCCTTCTGCGCGAGCGCTTCGTCGCCCGTCTCGAGCGCGATGATGCCGAACCACGACGCAGGTCCCGGACCGTCGACCACGGCGAGGCCTTTGTGCACTTCGGCTTTCGCGGTTTCGTAGTCGTGTTTGTCGATCGCTTGGAGCGCCGCGACGGCGTTCGGGACGAACTTCAATCCGTTCGGCAGATCCCCGCCTTTCGCGATCACGTCGGCGACCTCGGGCGGTGTCGTCTCGGCGCGCGCCGGATCGCGCGCCCACGCGAGCGCGACGAGCGCCGCGCCTTCCGCGCGATCCGGATACTTCGCCTTGAACGCCTTCGCGAGCTCCATCGCCTTCACGGGGTCGCCCTCGATCGCGGTCGATCGCACGAGCCCAATCTGCGCGATGATCAGCTCGGGATCGAGCTTCGCGGCTGCTTCGTAACGCTCCTTCGCGCCGCCCGATCCCGCGCGCTCGAGCGTCGCGCCGGTGAGCAGCTGATACCACGCGTCGTCTTTGCACCTCGCGTCGGACTTCGAGATGAGGTTCGCCGCGCCGACCGTGTCGCCTTGGAACAAGAACGATGCGACCTGCGCGAAGACGAGCGAGTCATCGTTGATCTTCAGCTCGTGCGCGCGCGTGAGGCCGTCCTCGAACGCGACGTCGCCGCCGCCTTTGAGCAACCCGGAGAGCGAGCGCTCGCGGAGCCAGTCGAGCGCCACGCGCTCGTTGCGCGAATCCAAATCGAAGACCTGCGAGAACTGCTGTTCCATCGGCGGCAAGAGCGACGTTTGGCTCTTGCGCATGTCGCTCTCGATCGTGCCGAGCATCGCTTCGGCTTGAACGTGCGCTTGATCACGCTTCATCTTCACGTAGCGGAACCCGCCGATTCCGCCGCCGACGAAGAGGAGCGTCAACGCGACGAGCGGGAGGGTGCCGCGGCGGCGTTGTCGCGCGCTGCGATCCCATTTCATCGGCGTGCTCGGCTGCAACTCGAAGATGCCCGCGAGCTGGAGCGCGTCGAGCACGTCGCGTGCGTCGGGCACGCCCGCGTTCGACGCCGGAGCGCGGAACGGCGATTTGTCCTCGTGGCGAATCGGCACGTCCGCGATCGGCGCGACGGGCGCGGAGCGCGCTTCGGCTTGCGGCTTCAACGGAGGCGGCGGTTCGGGATCGCGAATCGGCGGCGGAGCGGGCCGCGCGGGAGGCGCCATCGCCTGCGGCGGCGACGGTGACGGCGCGAACGGCTCGATCGTCGGCGCGTTCATCGGATACTTGCGGTCCTTCGCCGCGACGCCGCCATTGTTCCCGGCGTACGCCGCCGCGATCGGCGCGTTCGGCGGCGGGATGCGCACCGCGGTCTCGTCTTCCTCGTAATCGTGCGCGGGCCGTTGCGGCGGCGGCGCGGGCGCGGCGGGCGCGGTGCGCGCGATCTCCGCGGCCACCGCGCGTGAGCCCGCTTTGCTCTGCATCGGTTTGAACACGCGCGCTCGCTCGAGCCACGTTTTCGTCTCGTCGTCGTTCAGACCGAACTGCAGCGCGCGCTCGAAGACCTTCTCTGCGCGATCCGCGTCGCCGCGTCGAAGGAGCACCTCGCCGAGCACGCGGTACACCATCCCGTCGCGCGGCGCGATCTTGCCCGCGGCGACGAGCACGCTCTGCGCCTCGGCGTGCTTGTTCGATCGCATGTACATCCGCGCGACGGCGATGAGCACCGGCACGTTCGACGAGAACTTCACCTGCGCGAAATCCGCGACCTGCTGCACGAGCGTCGTCCGAACGGCCGAGAGCGCATCGCAGAGCTGGATCGTGGAATCCACGTCCTGCGAGGACTGCCAGCGTGCGGCGAGCTCGTCGATTCGATCGGTCATGATGCGAACGGAGCTTCGACGATAGCAAAGGGCAATTGCGATCGGGAACCGCAGAATCATCCGCCGCCGCCACAAGCGAGAACGCCCGCTCGTTCGTGCTATGGTTGCAGGGTGAGTCAGCAAAAACGGCGCAAAGAGGGTCGCGGCGTGGGCCATGGCGAGCTCCGCGCGACGTTGCGCAAGGCCGGGCTGCGAAGCACGGCTCCGCGCATCGCGGTCTTGCAGTGGCTCTCGCGCACGCAGAGCCCCGTGAGCCACCCCGAGCTCTTCGAAGCGCTCGCGGACGCCGGCTTCGACCGCGCGACGCTCTACCGAAACCTCATCGACCTCTCCGAGGCTGGCATCGTGCGCCGCACCGATCTCGGCGATCACGTGTGGCGCTACGAGCTGCGATCGTCCGAAGACGGTCACGTCGGCGACTCGTCATTCGGGCACCCGCACTTCGTGTGCACGGGGTGCGGCGAGGTCGCGTGCTTGCCGGGCGTCGCCGTGAGGATCGTCACGACGAGCGCGGAGACGCCGCGCTCCGTGCGCTCGCGCAAGGTCGCCGTGCAGCTCTCCGGTCGCTGCAATCAGTGCGCGTAGTCAGACTTCGGGCTGCGACGCGTGGTGCGCGACGAAGACCACCACGTAGATCGCGAGCACGATCGCGAGGGTTTCCAGGGTGCTCATGCGTGTAGTTTCCACGCATCGCGTGCCGTGCCTGCGCCCGCGCGGTGAACTCTCGGCAAACCGCGCTATGATCCGCGCGTGACGGCGTCCGCGAGCTTCGATCTCGACAAGACGATCCGCGCGCGACTCGAGACGCTCACGTCGTTCGCGGCGACCGTCGCGAAGAACCCGCGCGCGACGCTCGTGCCGACGTCGGACGCGCCGCCGCACAGCGGCAAGGCCGCGCTCGCCGCGCTCCGCCGCATTCGCCGCGACCCGAGCTCGCTCCGCGTGCACGAGACGCTCGGTCAAGGCGGGATGGGCATCGTGCACGTCGGCCATCAGGTGACGCTCGATCGGCGCGTCGCCGTGAAGACGCTCCGCCAAGAGCATTTGAACGACGAGAACATCGAGAGCCTGCTCGGCGAAGCGTGGCTCGCGGGATCGCTCGAGCATCCGAACGTCGTTCCGATTTACGATCTCGGGCTCGACGAGTCGGGCGCGCCGCTGCTCGTGATGAAGCGCATCGACGGCGACACGTGGTCCGACGTGCTCGCGGATCCGGCGCGCCTCGAGAAGCACACGCACGGCGGCGACGCGCTCGAGTTCAACTTGCGCGTGCTCGTCCAAGTCTGCAACGCGATCCACTTCGCGCACTCGCGCAACGTCGTGCACCGCGATCTCAAGCCGGACAACGTGATGATCGGCGACTTCGGCGAGGTGTACGTGCTCGATTGGGGCGTCGCGACGAGACCGGGCCCCGTCGTGCACGTCGCGGGGACGATGGTGTACATGGCGCCGGAGATGCTCGGCGGGCTCGGCGACGTGACGCCGCGCACCGACGTCTATTTGCTCGGCGCCGTGCTCTACGAAATCGTGACCGGTCACGCGCCGCACGAAGGCGACACGATGCAAGCGATGGTCTCGAGCGTGATCCTTTCGTCGCCGAGCATCCCGAAGGACGTGCCCGGCGAGCTCGCCGCGCTCATCGTGCGGTGCATGAAGCGCGATTCGAGCGAGCGTCCGGAGAGCGCGCTCGAGGTGCGGCGCGCGGTCGAAGAGTTCCTCGAGCACCGCGGCGCCACCGCGCTCGCCGCGCAGGCCGTCGAACGGCTCGACGAGCTCGAAAAAATTCTCGCGCAAGACGAAGTCGAGGTGGAGCGCGCGTACAACGTGTTCGGCGAGTGCCGCTTCGGATTCCGTCAAGCGCTGCGCGCGTGGAGCGAGAGCGACGTGGCGCGCCTCGGGTTGCGCCGCGCGATCGCCGCGATGCTTCGCTACGAAGCGACGCGCGGGGACGCGCGCGCCGCGCAGCTCCTGCTCTCCGAGCTCGACGAAAAAGATCCCGAGCTCGAGGCGCTCGTCGCGCGCGCGCGACTCGACGCGGACGAAGAAGCGGCGAAGATCGACAAGCTCCGCAAGGACAACGATCCGCACGAAGGACGCCAGGCGCGGCTCGTCGGCGGCATCGTCTTCGGCGCGATTTGGACGATCATCCCGTTCTTCGCGCTGCCCATGATCGCGCGCTGGCCGGACTACGAAGGGTTCGTGTCGATCCCGTTCAGCATCCTCACGCTCCTCGTGATGCTCGTGGGGCGCTTCATGTGGAAGAAGACGACGCGCATCAACCGTCAGATGCTCGGAACGTTCGCCTTCGCGATCGCGATGCAACCCGTCATGCTCGTCGGGCTTCGCGTCGCGGCGCACGTGCAAGGACCCGAGGTCGTGAACGTGCTGATGATGTATTGGATGCTCGTCTTCGGGATCATCACGGTCGCCGTCGAGCGCAGGCTGTGGCCGCTGCCGGTCGCGTACGCGATCGGTTTCTTCGTCGCGCTGCGGTGGGTCGAGTACCGCTACGACGCCGTCGCGTTCGCGAACGGCGTCGCGGCGTTGACGTGCGCGATCATCTGGTCGAGGCGCGCGACCGATCGAGCGATCGAACGCGCGAAGCGTCGCGAAGCGCGCGGAACGACGTGCTGACTATTTCTTCGCGGGCGAAGCGCTCGGCGCGCTCGCGCCCGTCGAGCTCGTCTTGGCGGGCATCAGCATCCCGAGGAGGACCACGATCGCCGCGCGGCGCGCCGTCGGCTTGAACGACGTGATCTTCACCTTGCCCGAGTCCTTGTCGGGTTTGCCGTCCGCGCCGGTGAGCTTCACGACGCCTTTGTCGTCGATGGAGAACGTCGCGCCGTCCGGCGTGACGAGCGTGTCCTTGTCGTCGAACTTCGGCGTCTTCGTCGCGCCTTGGAGGGTCACCGATCCGTCCGCCGCGACCGAGATGAGCAAGTTGCCGTCTTTATCGTGAAGCTCCGCGCCGACGATTTTTCCGGCGGGCTTGCCGTTCGCGAGGATCGAGCCGTCGTCTTTGAGCTCGATTGTGGCTTTGAGCCCGCCGCCCGGCATGAACTTCATCGCGGAAACGACGAGCGGAGGGGGCGGCGCGGGCGGCGCGACCGTCTCGGTGGGAGCGGCCGACGCGGACGCGGTGGCGCTCGCGGTCTGCGTGGGCGCCGCGCTGGTCGCGGGCGCGCTCGCCGACGGCGTCGTGTTCGCGTTTGAATCGGCGTTGCCGCCGCCGCACGCGAACGCGAAGATCCCCGACGCGGAGAGCGCCGACACCACGAACCACTTCGTCGCCTTGTTCATGAAGGCGCTCTTTATCAGCGACGTGCGCCCGTGATCAACCCCAACGGCTCGCCTTCGCCTTTGCGACGCCGCGCTTCGATGCCCGCGAGCCGGCCGAGCTCGCGGTGGATTCGCGCGACGCGCTCGACTTGTCCCTTCGCGGGAAAGCGCTCGTAGAAGCCTTCGTTGCGGAAGTTGCGCGCTTGGTCACCCCACGCCGAGAGGCGTTTTTCCCAGCGCTTCACGCGCTCGGCGGTCGGCTCCGCGTCGACGTGCGCGAGGTCGATGCACACGCGCAGCATCGCCTTCAGCGTCACCGGACGCGTCACCATGTGCGTGTTCGATCCCCACGCGTTGCCCCACGCCTTCTCCGCGGCCTTGAAGAAGTCGCGAACGATTTCGTAGTAGCGCTCGGCTTCGCGCTGCCAGTTCGATTTCTTCGCGATCTGCTTCCAATCGCCGGTCGCCCACTTGTGGAGCTCGTTGAAGAGCTCCGCTTGCAGGATCCACTTCTCCTGTTTGCTGCGGCCGCCAAGGCGGTTGATTTTGTAGCGCAGCGGGCTGTCGCCTTCCGAGTAGAGGAGGTCGACGAGGCGCGCCGCGAATTTCTTGTCGGGCGCAGCCCACGAGACGCGCTCGTACAAATCGACGAGGTGCGACTTGTTGATGCGCGTCGGCGTCGAGTTGATGATGACGAACATCTCGGTCGCGAAGTCTTCGCTCTTGCCGTCGAAGATGATGCACGGCACGTGGATGGTCTTCGCGTCGTCGCGCCGGTGCTTCATGTAGAAGTGGAGCGCGGCGAGGCGGTGTTGTCCGTCGATGATGAGGTACTTGCTGCGGGGCTCGTCGAGGTTGCCGACGTTGTCGAACGGACGGACCGCTTCGAAGTGGAGCTTCTCGGCCGTGAAGAGGAGCACGGTGCCGGGGATGGGCGGCTGGCTCACGGCGGTCTCGTAGAAGTTTTTGATCTGCGCGACCTTCGCCTTCGACATCTGGCGCTGGAACGCTTTGTCGGTCGATTCGATCTTCGCGATGAACCCCGCCACCTCGTCGTCGCTCTCAGCCTCTTCCGCTCGGATGCTTTCGCCCTCGCCGTAGAAGCGGCTGATGAAACGGACTTTGTCGAGCAAGTCTTCGGCGGGATATGCGGCGAAATAGAAGACGCCGTCCTTTTGCCTTACTTGAGTCGCGAGCATGGTGCGCCGGAGGGTAATCGATCTCGGGCGCCGGACGAAACGGTGTAGTTTGCAACCCGACTTGGGCCATCTCCGGAGACGTCTCAGGGCTTCGCGAGCGCGCGGAGCGTCGCCGCGGGGACCCACGCGCGCAAGTCACCCCAGCGAAACTCGGTGAATCCGCCGGATTGATCGAGGACCTCGACGCGCGCGCCTTCGGGGAGCGGCGTCGACTGCGGAAGGACGATGCCGTGCGCGTCGC
>Ga0335078_10001087_pt1 | contig 41426 bp, 59 predicted proteins | sample Lox_Sample_32_FD_206711 | JGI IMG/M metagenome (GOLD analysis project Ga0335078, IMG submission 206711) | Soil microbial communities from Loxahatchee National Wildlife Refuge, Florida, United States - Lox_Sample_3.2 | ecosystem: Environmental > Terrestrial > Soil > Wetlands | place: USA...
GCTCCCATGTAGCGCCCTTCGCTCACTTTTTCCTCCCTCCCTTGCCCCACTTAGCTATACATGCTCCGTCATGCTGTGAATCGTCGCAATAAACTCTCGCAAGCGCTTGATTTCCTTCAAGAGTAGCTCGTTGCGCCCTTTTTCGAGTTGATAGTTTTTCGCTAGAAGCTCAGTCGCATCGAGCCGCAGGACATCGCCGTTAGGTTGTACCTCAACTTCGCCATCAGCGGCTTCGTTCAGAAGCGCTTCGAGTTGCGCGATATTCGGTCTAGGTTTTACTTGCTCGCTCACTTGCGCTTACCTCCCTTGCCCACGATTCTTGGCGTTTGTCGTTGTACAGATTGCTCCAACTGCTCGCAATGCTTCTGTTTCGCGTGCTCCCCCTCCCCTTAGTGCGGTGTGTGGTCTCATTCTAAAATCGCCTAAAGTAGATCAGAGCGGCCTTTTCCTGAAACGCGCGTCGATCTCCATCTTTTCGACCTGGCGCTTGAGCGTGAAGAACTGCGCCGGGACTTTGACCTTCTCGTGCTGACAGCGTTGTGCGGTTCGCTCCATGGCGTCGGTGAACTCGCCGGTTTTCTCGACTCCGGCGAACTCTTCGGTCCAGATCGCTCGGAAGCGTTTCGGTCCGAAAGGTGCGAAATTTAGTGATGAAAAAGCAGCAGCAGAAGCAGCAGCGCCGTACTGCTTCTTCTCTCCTTCTGTATCTCCTTCTCCCTCTCCTTCTCCCTCTGTCTTGTTACCTTGTGTGTAACTTTGCCGGTCACTTCGCTGTAACCCTTTGCGGTATTTCTTTTGGCGTTGGTACTCGGACTGGTACTTATCCCAGTTGATCAGGGTTAACTTATAGAGCCGAATAGGGATCTCTTGTGTGATCTCGATCTGGATCTTTCCGGTGCGCTCGAAAAGACAGAAGGTTGCTTCGACATCCATCGGTTCAGATAGCAGCGATTGAAACTTCGTGATCGGATAGCCGACAAAGGATCCGTTAACCTGGCCGGCACAGATGATGCCTGGCGTCCTGGATCGGCCTGCCATCGCGAGCAGGTCAATCCAGAAAGCCCGTTGACTGTCTGTCATCTCGAAACGTGTAGTTCCATCGAGCCATTCGTTCACCCATAATTTGACCCATGTCCTTTTTCCGAAGCGGGGATTCAAGGTGTGTCTCCTCTGTGCGACAAGTTACGCTGCGCGATGTAACACGTCAAGTAATCCCCCTATGGAAAACGTGTGGGAAGTGTGGAAAAGTTAACGCTTTTTCTGCGGACGCTCGACTCCGACGATCTGCGCGCCGATGGCCACGCGACACTCTTGTTTCGCACAGAAAAGTGTCTCGACGATCACACCGTCTTCGAAGTCGTACCGAAGGCGTTTTAGCTCGAGCGGATCGGCGCCGCATCCCGGGCAGGTCGGATAGATCACCTCCGGGCCTGGCTGAACGTCAGGGGAGCTCGCTACGGGGCTTTCTTGGGTTTCTTCGATCACTTCCATTCTCCTCGCGCGATCAGTGTGTCGCGCACAAACTGCCGTTTTTCGTCGAGATCCTTGAAAAGCTTATCGCTGAGCATTGCGTTGCACCTTTTGCAACTAGGGTAGAGGTTCGCCGGATCTCTTAGCGAGCCCCCTTGGACGACCGGCCGGATGTGATCCCACACGGTCGCCCACTCCTGGAAGCAATAGCCGCAAGGCGTGAATGCGGGGATTCTGCGCTTCGTTCTCCCCCGCCTGGGGTTACGCATCATTTTCCGACCGATCGCTTGTCTGGCTGCCTGGCGTCGCCGGCGTACCAGGGATAAAGCGGCGTTCTACACGCGCGCCGCAATGTTGGAGGATCACGGTCGCGAACTCGACCGCTTGCGGTTTCGGGAGCGCGATCCAGGTGACGCGCTTCCCGAAGTCGAGTCGGATGAATTGCTCGTTCGAGCTCACAAGAAGCTGTAGTTCTCCTTCGTCGTGCTCGTTGAGCTTGCCGTCAGAGAATTCGCCGGTCGCTCCTAGCATGCCGGCGACCGTCATTCGACCGACTATGTCCGCGAGTTTCTTGTCGTCTGAGGGATAACCACAGTTGCAGACTTGCCTTTGTTCGAGATCGTATTCGGCCTGCGCGAGCGCCGCGCGATCGTCGAGTGTGGCTCGAGCTTCCGGCGGAGTGTTCGTTAAGGCGTCACGGGCTTCCTGGTACGCGCGAAGCCCGTTCTCGCCGAGTGGGCAATTCTCTCCGTGATGTACGGTGATCTTCAAATCGGTAGCTCCCTCTGAAGCGGCTCGATCTTGAGCCAGAATTCCGCTCCGTCGTTCCAGGCTCCCCACTCAATTACTTTTTTTGAGCGCTCCATAAGCAAGCGAAACTTGAATCGCGTTACGAGCTTCGACTTCCCCTTGCCGGTTTCCTCGACGACCTGGATCACGGCCTTCGAGAAGTCCGCGTCGACCGATAGGAGCGAGTTCTTCTCTTTCGGATCCACGAAGACGCGAAGCTGGACGCCAGGGATCCCGCCGACTTGCACTAGGGGATTCCCTGAGAGTTTCAGCCATTCCCAAGCTTCTTTGACGCGCTTCGGAATGAAGCCGTCGTGCTCCTTCTCGAGCGGAAACGAGAAGTCGAGATGCACGTACGCATCTCCGTCTTTATTGCGCTCAAGTCCGAGTCCGACGTAGCTTGCGAGGAGCCGGCCGTTTTGAACCGCGACGGGCTTCTTCGCTTCTTCCGGAGCGGCGAGCAGTTCTTTTTGCTTCGGCTCGACTACGTGCTCGGGCCCGAGAACTGCCGCGGCTTCTGCGATCGGATGAATCTTCTTCGGCGCCGGCGGCGGAGGATCTTCCGGATCCGCCGGCCGGTTCGAGAGAAGACGCTGCGAGGTCAATTTTCCTGAGTTTACTTTTCGAGCCATAAGGTGCGAATTCTCCTATCAGCGCTTTCGCGCGTTGTCTTTGCTCCCTGAGTACAGACGAGAGATCGTGATCCCTGTGCCGTTCATCCATGGGCGGGGCCTTAATTTAATTAAGCCGCTTTTATGCGCGGCTCGCTGTAGTTCTTGCACTTGCATCCGACGAGATGGCACGGCCACTTCATTTTGCCGGGGCGCTTCGGATGCAACGAGAAAGAGTGTCCGCACTTCGAGCATGCGGTCGGCGGCTTCATTGTGCGCCAACCTTCCGAGAGATCTCGCTCTCTTCCTGCCAGATCTCGATGCCCTTGATCGGCGCCTTGTCGCCGAGCGCCGTGACGACCTTCGTGATCTTCGAAGGAGTCGGATCGCAGTATTCGCGCTGAACTTCGTCGGGGTTTACGATCCGCCACTTCCAGCGCTTCGTGATGACGGAGCCCGATTGTTTCGGAGTTGCCGGCGCCGAAGGTGCGATCGCCGGGAGTGGAACACTCTTCGCCTGGTCGAAGAGCACGCCGGCGGCTTCAGTGTCGCCGCGCTTCTCGAGCTTCTTCGCTTCCCGGGTGAGCTCCTTCGCGGCTTCTTTCTGCAGGAGCTCGGCAGCCTTTTTGCGCGTCTCCGCCGCGATCCGTTCCTGCTCTCGGCGATAGACCGAACGTTTCGCGAGGAGCTCTTGTTTCGAGATCACGATCGGTTTAAGAAACTGATCGCGGAGCCCGACGGCCATCTTGTGAAGATTGTGAAGTCCGGAAACGAACGGGTCGAAGATCTCGCCGACCCGTTTGATAGCATGGTCGTGGCGCTCTATGAGCGCCCATGACGCGACGAAGTGATCCTCCGTCGTGATCACAAGCGACTTCGATTGATCGACGAGCGGAGCGATCTGGCTCGAGAGTTTCTTCTGATCTGGAATTTTCGGAAGCTTGAATTCCGCTAAAGCTGTAGTCATATCGCATTCTCCCTGTAGACTGAATTGAACTGCATCTTCCACGTCGACGCGTGCAACAAAGACGCGAAAACGTCGAAGTCGGACCGCTGACCGAACACTGTCACCTTCGGGAACCCGTCCGCACCAAGTTGTACGACCATTCTTTTCCTGACCATGAAGCGCGCGAGTGCGGTCGCGAGCCTATCATGCGCCAGACCGGCCGCATAGCCGGCGAGTTGTACCCCGTGATGCGGATAGACTTTCCCGATCTTCAACTCGGCGAGTGTCTCGTCCTTCTTGAGAAAACCGAAATTGTCGATCTGCATTCCGAAGGTCATCGCGTTCAGGTGCCCGATCTGCTGGAACTCAGACAGGATCGGTTTATAGCCGGTTTGTTCCTTGAAGCGGATCCACGCGTCGAGGTACGGACGGACGCGATCGTCACAACCGCCAAACTTCGAAATGTTGTGAAGATGGCAAGCTTTGTGCACCTCACGGCCGAGCTCGGAGCGCTTTTCGAGCACGTCTTCCGCGATGTACGGGGAAAGAAATTGAAGTGCGGAAGAGATCACCCCGCTACAGCTTGGGATGATCCGTCCGTTCAGGGAGTATTCGTGTTTATCAGGATCGAACGCGAAAGCGTCGAGCTCGTAGCGGTTCACGTTCCCTCTTTCATGACCTTGAGCACAGCGGAAAACTGCGATTTCCGGACCTGACGAATGCTAGTGATCCGGTACGTTTTGTGCAAGTACGCGTTCACCTCATCGGGAACTTTCCAGCCCGAGGAAACCGCGGCGGAGAAGATCTCGGTTTGCTGTTTTGTGTCGATCACCGGATCTTCACTTGCCGGCGGGATCACCGCTTTCGGAACGCCGGAGTTCGCCGGCTTCACGTCGATCGGTTTCTTGGTCGGCGGATTTTTGGGTTTCGCCGATTTTTCTACGGGTGCGGCTTTTTCCTGTTTTTCCTCTGCTTTTGAGGTGACTTCGATCGTCGGCTCGAGCGGTTCGTCCGATTCAGGCTCCGGCGGATTCTCGACCACTTCGAAGCCGTGAAGCGTCGGAACGAGCAGGCCCTTGCGCTCGCCGTACTCGTCGATCATCACCGCGCGGAGGAGCTCGGCGCGCTTGTCCGTCGTCGACATCGGGAGCCGCTTCGCAAGCCGGCGGACCGGAGTCTTCCTCCACATCTCCGCTTCGTCGGTCACCCATGGCGTCGACTTTTTGAACTTGATCCACGAGCGCCAGGAGTTCGAACGATTGCGCGCCGCTTCGATCTGAACCTTCTCCATGTATTCGAAGTCCGTTCGGCCGGAGAGGAACTCGACGACGGCGTACGCGCCGAGCCAGTTGTCGCTTTTATCGTCCTTCGGGATCGGTCCCGGTGCGTGCTGCAGTTCGCGCCTGGTTCCGAGTACGCGCTTGAACTTGTCACCGCGGCGAACGATCTCCGCCGAGATGGAACTCGTCGCTCCGGACTGGTAGGCGAGGTGCATGAAGCCGCGGTAACCGACGATCAGCGTGCATTCGCCGGAGAAGGGTACGAGATAAGCGTGTCCCATGACTTTCTCGAGCTCGAGCCCGAGTTGTGCGGATTCGATCACGCAAGCGGTGATCGAGAGCGGTGAACACTTCAGGAGCGCATCGCTCGCCATGATCATTGTGCGCGCCAGGCGTACGATGTGATCCGGCGTGATGATGCCGCTCTGAATCGCGCGGTTCGGAAGCGCTCGAGCGAGTTCGTCTTTGAAGCTTTTGCTCTCGATGAGTGTCAGGACATCTTTGTTCGGTTTCGTGAGTGCGGTGTTCTCGGCGGTCAAAGTATTCTCCCTATTTTGTCGCGAGGTAAATCCCGAGCGCCACGATCGCGAGCGCGGCGAGCCAAGGCAGCATTTTCCAGACCGTTCGCTGTGCGAACGTGAGTGTTAAACGCGGCTTTGATGGGACGAAAAGTGCACCGGAACCGATGCACATCGGACAGATGGTATGCGTCGGAAGGTATCGCCGGCCGCGACAGTTCGGACAAACTCTCGCGTACCCTTCGACGACACCTTCCCGGCCGGCTTCGATGAGATCATCAAGAGACAGACATTGAATCGGCTGCAACGGGCGGGTTTGCATTGCCGGGTTTCTCCTTTTTCGCCTTGAAGTACTCGAACAGGATCTCGACGATCGTCGGACCAAGCTTGCGCCGGCGATCGCGCGCTTCCTGCTCAAGTTCGCCGATCAGCTCCGGCGTCAGATACGCCGCGACATGCCGATAGGGCGGCTTCTGCGATTTCTTCGCCATCATCACCTCCAAGGTAGATTATAGCTTATTATTTTTCTTGACGTCAACTAAGAATTTCTGGGATAATGGGTTCAATAGGGGAACGGTCCGAAGCCAGGTTTCCCCGAAGGGAGAATCGCATGGATCAAACTTTTACAGGTGGGATGGCCAGGCTCGCGGCGATCTTCGATCGCTTGCTGAAGCCGCGGCCAGTTGTCGAGGTTTGTGATCGTTGCGGCTATGACTCGTGTGTGTGTGGCGATCCAGACTTCGAGCTCTTCGTGTCTCAGGAGCTCGACGCCGCGGAAGATCGCGAGGTGCGCTAGTGAGCGCGACCGCCACACTCGCGCCAGTCCGCAAAGCCAAGAAAAACGCCGTCCCTGGCGTCACTACCTACTATGTCCCGAGCGAAGCCGATCCGAAGCAGGAGTACATCGTCGTCGCCGTCGATCGCGATGGGATCACGATCCGGTTCTGCCAATGTCCGGACTTCTTCACGCGCCGGCTTCCGACCTTCGGGACTGGACACTTCGAAGGTTGCAAGCATTGTCTTCGCACCGTTGATTTTGAGGAGCAGCAAGCATGAAACACCTCGACTCTGACAAAATGCTCGAACCGTGCGATCTCCCGCAACTGATCCAGGTTCGCAGGGCGCCGGGACACTGGCGGAGGTACGAAGTCACGATCGTCGACGAGCGCGGCGACTTCAAGACCGTCGTCGCGGGATGCGTGAACCAGGACGACGCGTACGATGCCGTCGTCCCGTACGTCAACACGAACTACCTGAAGAAAGTGAGGATCAAGACGCTATGAAGATGACGAACGAAGCGCTCGAGCGCTTGCGGGAAGCCGAGTCGTTCATCGGCGCCCCGATCAACTCTCTTTTTATGGATAACCTAACCGGGGATCCGAGGAGAGAATGGCTCCGATCCGTCCGCGAGATCCTGAAGGTGAACGGAATCGAGCCCGAGAATCTGTCTGGAAGGTGGCACACATGAGCTTTGTACACATACTGATCGCCGCTGTGATCGGTTCGATCCTGATCGGGAAGATCGTCGAGCTCTTCGCACGAGCGCGCTTCTGGTGGCGGATCCGATGAGGTGCCGACTCGCCGAATACTGGACGAAGTTCGCCGACAACTGCCTGAAGGACGCTTCTGCGGTTCAGCGGAGCGAGATGCGGAAAGGCTTCTTCATGGGAGCGATCGCCGTGCTCGAGATCTTCGCGCTGAACTCTTCACTAGGCGATCAGATCACGCCATACGAGGAGAGCGTCTTCCAAGATATGCACGCCGAGCTCGAGCGCTTCAAAGACGAGATGCGCCGACGCGCGGCGGAAGAAACTCAGCATTAAAACAAAAACCACGGCCGGGCTCCCGAGACAGCATAGGAGTCCGGCCGTTGTGTTTCTGCTCGTACTGCTTTGTAGTAGATCAAGCCGCCGGCGTTGGCGTGGGGTCCACAGGCGCCGGCGAAGGAGGTGACGCAGGCGTCGCGGCGTCGACCGCCGGCGGATTCGGAGCAGGAGCCGCGGCGGCGATCGCTTCTTGTTCCTTGGCGACGGCGTCAAGATCCGCGGCCGAAGGCAAGCCAGCATCGTCCTTTGCTTCGGGGGATCCCGGGATCGCGGATCCGGCGGTCTCTCCTCCGAGATCTCGGAGAATAGCGGCGGGACCGTTCTTCTCGACGATCTCCGTCGCGGTCGGTTCGGAGTACCCACCCTTCGACATAAGAGTCTTGACGGCAAGCGCAAAGTTCGGATCGCCGTTCGTGATCGAAGCGACCTTCGCCGGCGCCGGCGCCGCTTCTGGCACGGCCGGCGTTTCCGGAGATCCTCCGGTGAGATGCTTGATGTCAAACCAGTGTTCGCGGCCGCCGGCATGTTGAACGAGAACGGAGTTCTCTACCACGTCGCGAACGGTTCCAAGAAAGTGCACAGTATCGCCGATCTTCATGTTTCACCTCGAAAGAAGAAAAAGGAGCGGAGGTCCGAATTCCGCTCCCCTCTCGTGAAAGACATTCTAGGGAGAATGCGTCTAGAGAGTACTATTGCCACTCGCCAGAACGCAACTGTTCTGCTAAGCGACGCGCACGATCGCCGACCTGGTTTGCCCATTTCGACTCGATCATCGCGGCCGCGGCGGCATCCCACGCGCCGCGCTCCATCTGTCCAAGCGTGTCGTGGAACGCGAGAAGACCATGCACGCCGAGATTGAAGCTCATATTCTGCAACACGCCGCGACGCGCATCGTTGAGCCCGAGGATCCAGGGGAGAACGTGCAAGCCGCCGTCGACTTCCGCGACATCGGACTTCAGGAGCGCATCGATGATGGGATCCGGAAGTCCTTTGTCGGTGAGATTGTGCCCGACGCCGATCGTCAGTTTCCCTACCGTGTCAGTGTAAGGGAAGCGCTTTCGACCTTCGTCGCGCTCAAGCTGTGCGTAGATGTCCATCTATTGTTTCGTTCCGGCCAGCCCCGATGGTGCCGCCGGCGTTCCGGGAAAGCTCGCCGAGAATTCGTTCGAAGGACCGCTCGACGCGGTGATCCCCGACGAAGTCTCGACCGCCTCGACAACGTAATAGTAAGTCACCGGAGAGCTCCCGAGTGTGATCGGATCGGTGTACGTCGTTCCCGTGATCGGCGTCGCGTTGAGCGGAGTTCCGGAAGTTTCTGTCCCGCTCGAGGTGCTGCGATAGACGTTATAGCCGAAGGTGCACGGCGATGTGCACGTCGCGGCCGAGGTCGACGCCGTCCAGGTCAAAACCGTACAGTGTGCGGCCGCTCCGCAAGCGCTTCCAGATTGCGCCGAAGCTTTGAGCGGAACAGACTTCTCCGCCGGCCTGGCCGCGGCCACGAATGCGGTAAAGAAAAGTGCAACTGCTAAAAGGCTGAGTCTTCGAGTCAAGTTATCCTCCGTTTGCTGTCGAGAGATTCGCGGTGAGCGTGTCGTGCGCGGCGCTCGAGCCGAAGTAATAGTTCACAATCGAGATCCACGCCGTTCCGAGAGCGCCAGTCATGACGTCGAGGATCTTTTCGCTTCCGGCCGGCGCGACGTGGAACATCGTCAGGACGAGCAAGCCGAAAAACCCTACGGTGATCAGCGTCGCGAGCGCCGGCGTGATCCAGGATTTCGTTTGTATCTGCATCGTCCTGGCCGACGCACGATCGTCTGCGGCGATCTTTGCGAGATCGGTTTCGTGATCGAAACCCATCTTTTGCATTTGCTGTTTATAGGCGAGTTCGGCTTCCTGCAGTTGCGCGGAGAGTTCCGGTGTCATCTCTGCGTTTTCGAGTGCGGTCATGACGCCGTCGATCGTCGGGCTCGCAACCTTCAGAGCCGGGATCTTCGAGAGCAGGCTCGCCGCCAGGTTGCCGGCCGGACCGGCGAGCGAAAGTCCGGTCGTGATAAACGGCATAGCCTTCTGGAAGAAGCCGAGTACGTTGGCCATGTTAGAGCTTTTGGGCGGAAGCCTTGATCCGCGCGGCGAGGTTCACGCCGGCGCCGGCCGCACCCGTCGCGACATCGGTCGCGATCGTTGAGAGTTCCGCCTTCACCGCGGCGGTTGCTTTCGCGCCGAACCGATAGCCGCCGAACGCTCCGACGGCGAGACCTGCGAGTACTGAGATGACGATTGCACTGATCATTCGAGCTTCTCCTTAGGCTTAGCAAGTTCCGGAATCTGCTCCGGTTTGTAGCCTTTTCTCAATATCTGTGTCAACAACTCTTGACGTCCGACCTGTTCCGGACCGAGCGCGGCCTTCGATCCAACGTGCTTCGTGCCGACATCGATCCCCGCGTTAATTGCCGCTTCGCGAACGTCGAGGTTCTTCAGATCATGGATTTTTTGTAAGAGTTCGCGATTGTTGCCGACGGCGTCGACGAGCTCCGGACCATTCGCACGCACGAATCGGCGAATCTCCGGATCCGGATACTTGATTTTAATCGGATCCGTCTCTTCGGCGGCCTGGCCTGGTGCGATAGGTTGGAGTTGATCTTTCAACGGTACGTTTCGCTCGAGCGGCTTAACGCCTGTCGCCTGGTTCACGACGCTTTCGATCGTGGGCTTCGGCGCCGCGATCGGCTTCAGTCCTTCCGGTGATCCGGTTTCCCATTCGTTGAGATCTCGAGCTTCCTGGTGCTCTTTCCCGAAGAGTTCGTGAAACTTCTGTTCCTCAGGAGGAGCGCCGGCCGGTAACGGTCGGACTTCAGTGTCGGCGAGTGTAACACGACTCGGGGAAAGTTTGGGACGCAAGGGAGAGGGAGCCCCGATCGGCTCGATCGGCGTCGGCCGGCGGACCGGACCGAGCTCGCCGAGATCCACACGTCCGGAAGACTCTGCGATCGGAACGAGCTTCGGCGGCGCCGCGGCTTCGGTAATCCGCGGTAGCACGGCGGGAATCTGAGGAGAAACCACGGGTTTCGCGGCGGCGCCTTCGGTAATTGACGGTAGCGCCGCACGGCCGGCGAGCGCTTCTTCACCTTCCGGACCGGCCAGGAGCAATCCAGTCGTGCCGGCGATGTTTGCCCATTCGCCGGCCTTCTTCGTGACGTCCCCGATCTTCGAGAGGATCGGATGCTCCGCACGGCCGCCCGGCGTGTAGTTCTGAATATCCTCGAGCGGTCCAGGGACATTCCTGGTGATGTTCGAACTCGGAACTTGTTCCGTTTTTTGCGCGGCCAGGGGATTGCTGTGCGTGACCGTCTTCGTGCCTGGCGCGCTCGAGACTTGCGGTCCCATCGTCGCCGTCGTGTCCGGAGCTTCCGCGGTTGTGCCGCGGATCTTCGCGACGCGCGCGACGACTTCGTCCTGCGAAAGATTCGCTCCCTTCAGATCGTAGATCGTTCCATCCTTCGCCGTGAATCGGGTGTAGCCGGCGGGGATCTGATCTTGAGCGTCGTCGGCCATTTTATTGTTCCACGTAGTGACCGGGAGCGACTTGCTTCACTGTGCCAGTCGGCGCACCTTCGGTCTGCTCTTGTACCTTTTGCGGAGTCTTCATCCCGGGAAGGTTTGTCGGGAATCCCCCGTTGACCTGATCGAGATTTTCTTGCATCGCTTTCATTTGAGGATTCGCGACACTCGAGCCGACATAAGGCAGCGGGAGATTGTTCCATTCGACTTCGAGCGCTTCCTTGTTCGTTCTGGCGGACCCGGACACGACGCGGTTGTACGCGATCATCGCTCCTTTCGCGCGTAGATAGCCGATGAGCGCGTCGCGTGATTGCGGAGTGAGATCGTTCCAGGCTTTCCCGACCTCGCCGTGCTCCATCATATCCATCGCGGCGCCCATGGTGAGATAGCCCATCTTCTCAACGTCCGAAGTATTGACGCCGGCGAGGATCCGCCGCATCGCCGCGGTCTGATCGCCGGGAATCGCTTCGGTGAAGGCGTTCAGAGACTTGTTGTAGGCAGAAATATTTTTCTGGATATCGTTCAACTGACGAAGCGCCTGGCGGTCTTTGTTCACCGCGTCGGGCTTCATCTCCTCGAACGTTGCGCCTCGTGCGTCGGCTTCGGCCTTGTTGGTGTAGATGAGTTGACCGCTCGGATCGACGGCGTAGCCCATCGTATGCGCGTCTTTGCGTTGCTGAGTTCGATCGGGAGCATTCGCCGTACGATATTCATTGGCGGCTTTTTGCGCGGCCGCGAGAGCTTCCGCGGCTTCGGACTTCGTCGACTTCTCGGTGATCTTGTAGCCGCCGGCGTCGATGCCGGTTCCCTTCAAGACGTTCGCGACTTGTTGCGAAAGCTGTGACGCACGGTCCGCGCCGATCGGTCCGCCGGCTGCATAAGCGTCGAGAGCCTTCGAACGGTTCTCTGCAGTGTCAGAGAGCGCATTGTCCTTCAGATACTTCTGAACGAAGGTTTCCTTGTCGTCCGTCTTAGCCGGCTTCCCTACAGTTGATCCGGCCGGCAGTGCACCAGGAGCCGCGGAGGGTTGTACCGGCAGTGGCGTTGCTCCTGGCGCCGGAGCGCCGATCGGAGCCAAAGCGCCGCCAGGTGTAGCGGCTGGCGCGCTTCGCGGTCCGATTGTTGGAACAGTTCCTTCGGGAACCCATGTCGTCGATTGATCGGGGAGCTCATAACGCTGATAGCGGTTTCCTTGTGCATCGGTCGCGACATTCTCGTCGCCAGGAAGGAGTTTCGGCTTCGGGTTTTTGCGCGCTTCCGCTTCGCTCGTCAGGTTTTCTTCTTGCGCCTTGCGGAGCCCTTCTATGCTCTGCTCTTTTTGTTGCTCCCCGAGCCTGGTTTCGAGAGCTTTTTCGGTCGCGTCGCGGTTAAGCTGAGTCCCGGGGATCCGTTGCATAACGCCAGGCGCGAGCACATCTCCGGCGATGTTGCCGATCGTGCCGGCGACGTGGCCGATCTTCCCGAGCACGCCGGGATGATTCGCAGGTGTACCCCAAGGGTTTTCCTTTTCCCACTGGATCTCGGAGAGCCGGTTCTTCGTCTCTTCGATCGAGCCTGGCTCGGCCGTCGGCTTCGCAGGTTTCGCGATCGGAGTGAGAGATCCCCCGAGGCCGGCGTTTCCGATCGGTGCGAGATCCGGAGCGGTCGGAGCGGCGGCAGCCGCGGTCATCAAGATGCGCTGACGCGCAAGCCGTTCTTCGTCGGTCAATTCATCGGGATCGCGTACGAGTGTGTCGTCGGCCATAGGTGATTATCCGAAAATGCTACTCGCGAGAAGTTTTCCACTCGCACCACCGAAAGTTTGCGCCGCGGTATTGAGCGGATTTTGTGCCTGAGCCTTTGCCCATGCGTCGATGTCTTCCGGAACGAGCCCTTCGTTTTGTGTCTGAGCGCTAACGTCCGTCCCGTACAAACCTTGCAGTTGTTTAAGCGCGCTTGCCCGTTGCTGTTGTTTCAGCATGGCGTTCTGGTTTGCGACATCGAGCCCGACGCCGGCATTCGTGCGCGACTTGATGCGTGCGGCTTCATCGAGCACGCCGGCGGTAGATCCTACATTTCGCGACCTGGCGGCCTTTAACCCGGCCTCTCCGGCGATCGCCGCATTCGTTCCGCCGGCGCCTTCCTCTCCGGCGACGAGTTGATTATTCACATCTTCCGGCGAGAAGCCTGGCGCATTGTTTACGTCGCCTTTCAATGTCGGAACAAGAAGGTCGCCGATACCGGCGGCCGTCGTGCCGTAACCGCCGGCATTGCTCGAAGCCGTGCCGGCTGCGTTGCTTGCTTGCTTCGCTGGCTTAATGCCGGCTATCGGTTCAGTTCCGAAAAGAGGATCGCTGTTCACTCTGCGAGTTGTGCGTTTATATGATGTCATGGTAGTAGAGTTCACCCGGCCCACGAGTCCATCCAAGATCTTTCAGTCGATCTGCGAAGCGTCCTTCGGCCTGCGCGATAACGATGTCGACTCCTTTCGTTCCCGCTTCTTCAAACATGGCATTGTGCAACCGCTTCAAGGCTTCGAGTCGTTCCTCCGGCGTGCGCCAGGAATGGTCGACGAAGAGCGTCGCGTCGAGATGTAGCCGGCCGATCGCTGCCATCCGAGGAATATCGTTCTCGTCGACCAGGCATTTTTTCAAGATCACAAGAGGGTGCTCGAAGTCCGGAATCGGGTACTCTCCCGAGTGCATCCGTTTGATAGCTTCGAGATCCTCCGGTTTGTACTGTCTGATCACAAGAGTTTAGGCGGCGGCGGACGCTTCGGAGCATTCGCCGGCGGTCGTTCGATCACGAAGCCGAGTCCCGCTCCGCCTTGTGATCCGTCGGCTCGAGCGGTTCCGGATCCCTGCGAAGGCAAGTAGTTGATCGAGCTCGATCCCGTCAGCGTCACCGCGGTCGGAGCTCCTTTCGTGCCGAAGTAGGCGATCTTTTTTTGCGGATCCGAGCCGAGGTATTGAGAGTAGGCGCGAAAATAATATTGGTGCTGCGCGCCGGATCCGTTTTTCGCAGCGAGCGCTAGGACCTTTCCTCGAGACGCGCCAAGGTGCTCGACGTGCGGATTCGCGAAGCTTGGATCGTTGTCACTCCACTCGAGCATGTATTGAACGTTTTTCTTCACCTGAGAATTGTCGCTCAAGGTGACATGGACGTGATCCGATCCCGCGACGACGTTGATCCCTGCGATCGGCGGCGGCGGCGATGACTTGCCTTCCGTGTTCATCCCGAGATGATTCAGCGAAACGTTGACCTGGTCGACGAACTGCTCGAGCAGCATCCCGAGGTGCGGATTCCAGTTCTTAATCTCTTTCAGGAATTGCGCCGATACGCTCATACACTGCCTGACATTGTTCCGCGGATCGGCGACCAGGTGTCAGCGAGCAGCGGAAGCACGACTTTGCTGACGCGCCAGGCGGAGCCGACCGAGTTCGTTCCCCACCGAATAAAGAACCGCTGCCCTTTTACGTTGACGCCGACTTCGAGATCCCCCTGACTGATCGCCGAGAGTGTCAGCGGATCAAGCGTAAACGGTAGATTCTGCGGTGACTCCGGATAGACGAAGGAGCTCAACGTTCCAGAGCCGACCGCGAGGATCGTCATGTACGGGACTTCCATGCGGAAGAGTCCGAGCCCCTTGGCGTCCGCGGTCTCCGGCTTCACGAAACCGTACGTGATGTAGAACGAGTTGATCGCGTTTCCATCGTCTGAGAGCGCCGAAGCAAGCAACGAGAACACTTTCGAATCGCCGTAGCCTGAGGCGAAAAATTGCGGCCAGTTGTTATCGGCGCGATCGATGAAGTCCGAGTACGGGCTCGCGATATTCCAGAATGACCATTTGCGCGCCGGCTCGGGAGCCATGATCCGGCCGGTGTATGTGGCCTTGATCGGCGGCGTCGAAGCCATCATTGCGCCGGTGTTCAGTTCCCGATAGTTGCACATCAAGACGACGTTCGGTTGCGTCGGATTCGCATTGACGGGAAACTCCGGCATGTACGCGTTAGGCGTCGCGATCGGAACTCCGACGGTGAAGCGTTTTTGCTCTGGATCGTTGCGGAGCCAGATGGTATGACCGTACTTCCAGTTGATCAGATCCCACAGCGGTTGAATCTCCTGTGAAACCTTGATCGGCTCGCCGCCTTCGAAAAAGTGCACGCCTTGACGGTCCGCGGTGAGCAGCCATCCCTCGCCGTAGTCATAGGAATGAATCCCGATCGTTCCGGTTTTTTCTGAAACCGTCTTCCACGGTCCCCATTGATTCGGCTCGGTGACTCCGTTATCAGAAACCGAGAACGCCGAACGCTCCTTCAGCACGTAGAGCAGATCGAAGAGATCGCCGGCGACTCCGTTGATCGGTTGCTGATTCTGATCCGGTCCGCATGCTCCGGTGACCAGGTCGAAAGCTTCCTGATTCCCGGCGTAGCTGGCCTTCAGTTGCGTCGTAAGTACCGGCGTGAGCGTCGGGAACGGTTCACAGCGATCGAGTTGAACGACGACGCCGGTCGGAATATTTTGCGCCCATATCCGGATCACCAGGTCCGAGGGAACCGGCGCGATCGCGGGAACGAGTAGCGTCCCGGTGAAGATTTGCATGTTCGAGGTCATGCTCGAGAGCGGAATCGAGAAAAAACCGGGGTACGCCGCTCCGAACTTCGGACTGAACAGATCGACGATCAGGTTCCCGCCTGCGGCGCCAGTCGGACAGCTTGCCGTGACGCGCACGCTATAGAGCACGGCCGGATTGACGATCGGAACGAGAAACTCGTCCTGATACGCCGGCTGCGTGATCATGCCGTACTGCGTTTGCGTGATTCCGCTCGAGTTCGAGATCTGGTACGCGAAGCCGAAGACTGGCGAAGCCACGACAGATGCGCCGGCACCGAGATTCGGATCCACGGTCCAGCCGGCGGGATACGTTGTCGTCACGCCTTGCACGGTCGCGCCGAGGATCCCGCCATCGAAACTGATATTTCGGAGGTTCGTGATCTTGTTCTGCTCGCTCCATGCGATCATGCGCGAAGCGTAGGTCAAGAGACCGCGACAGCTCCCGAGCTCGATGTCCGAGAAAAGATTGTTCCCCGGGATGTCGATCGCGGTCGCACTCAAGAGCACGCCGTCCGCGAACGAAAGCAAGATGCTTGTCGTCGTGTTGTCGTTCACCCATGTCGAGGTGTTCACGACAGAGACGCCGTTCGAGATCACTGTCACAGGTTGCGGGATGTTGAAGAAGTTTCCGCCGTTTGCGCCGGTCAGATGCACGATCCGCGCGATGACGTTCGGCGGACCTGGCAATAAGCCGGTCACAAGGATCTGCGCGGAGCCAGCAAGCACGTCGAACGTGAAGATCGGCGAAGGTTGTGTCACGAAGCCGGAGCGCGTCAGGTAGGAATAACAAACCTTTCGCACGCCGATCCCGATCTGCCCTTGCGCGACGATCGTTCCGCCGGTTTTATTCCCGACGAGCACAAGCGGGTCAAAAGTGAATTGCGTCCCGAAAATGATTCCCTGGCCGGTTTCAGCCGCTACCGAAACATCGGGCTTCGGGATGGCCACGGAGAACGAGCCAGGCGACGCCGCGGTGATCTGCACTTGACTGACGTTGAAGATCCCGTTCCCGTTGAGCGTCCCGGTTACGGTGACCAGCTGGCCGGCGACGGGCGCCGTGCCGCTCACAAGCGTATAGGCGAAGCTCGCGATCCCGCTCGTGAGTTGCGTCGAGTTGATCTGAAGCTGTGCGCCGTTCAGTTCTCCGACAACGGTCCAGGTGCCATCGTAACCGGCCGTCGGAGCTCCTCCCGTGCCGGCGATCTGGAATTGATTGCCGACCCCGAGGTTCGGAACCGGCGTCGATGTGGTCATCGTCGCGAGCGTCGCTTGATAGAACCATCCGGAAGTCGGCGTCCCGCCAGATCCGAAGTCGCTCGAATAGCCGTAAGCCGTCGCCGGCGCCTGCACCACGAACACCGGACAAACTTCGTTTCCGCCGACGATCGCGGTCGTGACCTGCAGAACGGTATACGTGCCGTTCAGATTGTAGGGCAGCGATCCGCCGCCTTTGAGCGGGAAGGTCGCCGGCAATCCGGAAAGCACGATCGTTCCGCCGACAACCGCATTCGGCAAGCTCGCGTAGGTGTTCGAGCCTGTGCGACCTTCGCCGAAGATCACAAGCTGATTACCAGGTGTCGAGTCGTTGATCGCGTTCGAGCTTGCTCCCCAAGCGATGCGGCGGATCTGGGTCGAAGCCGCTTGCGTGATCGAGACGATCGTATTCCCGGCCGCTTGTGCGGTTGCCGAACATGGCGCACCAGGTCCGACCATGGAGATCCGATCGAGGTTCGTTCCGTTCCACTGCCGCGGGATGTCCGTCCCGTTGAGCAAGTTCGAGAAGGCGATATATTCGATATCGTCGAAGGTGACGCTTTTCGCGAAAGTGTTCGGAAGGATCCCGGTAAAGATGCCGGTTAGCACGCCAGGATTCGCGCTCGCGTTTTCATCCCACAGCACGCCGTTTGCATCGAGCACGAGCGTGTCGACTTCCGCGTCAGTCTGCTCATACGATTTTAGCCAGTTTATATTAGCCGGATTCGACGCAAACCATACTTTGAGCTTCACGCCGTAGATCAGGAAGCTCGCATTCACGGCCGACTGTGCGACGACGTTCACCTTGAGCGTCGGAGAGTTCACGAGCGCCGGCGTCAACGGCAATCCCCAATTCGTCGTAGGTGTCCCTACCAGAACGGCGCCGTCGGACGCCGGAAGCTGTGTCTTGAACGTCGGCGTCGCCGGCGAAGTCGGATTGCCGATCGTGACGTTCAGGAAAGCGCTTGGATCCTGGCTCGTCTGGTGTCCATCGATCTCGATCTGCATTCCGAGAACAGACTGATTCGCCGGGATCGAGAAGCCGAAAGAACTTGCTTGTAGAACCTGCGAAAATGACTGGCTCGGCGCAAGCGTCGTCAGGTTCGAGGTTTTCATCACGATCAGCGTCGTATCGACAGCGTTCGTGACGTTGCAGCTATAGGTGATGTTCGTGCCACCGATGACGGCGATCGGCGCGACACACATCCACAAGGCAATAAAAACCGTGTCCGAGACGTTCTGCTGCTGCGTGAGCAGGATCCAGTTGTTTCCCTCAGTGTCCGTCACCGGGCCAAACGTGTTGCTGACGAAGACGCTTCCACTCGAGACCACCGCGAAGAGAACGTCGGTCGCGGCGATCGCTGCATTTGATGTGCATTGCATCAAACCGCCGCCACTCGAGGTCGAAGCGATCTCCGTCAAAGACGTCGATCCGAGTTCAGGGATCGCGACCATGATCCCGGCGACCGCTACGGGAAGTGTGGTTCCCGGGGTGATGTTGATATTCGTGCCGGCGGGAAAATTGCCGTAGGCGATCTGATTCGGCGTGCCGACGCCGGAATCGGTAAAGCCGGCCGGCGGCGCGGTGAAGGACGGATTCGAGAAACCCACCAGGAAGTACGCGACGAAGTCTTGCTCGCTGGTCGTGAGCGTCAGCGGTAGGCCGGTCGGATCGGAGTTCAATGCGTTCTGATTCAATGCATCGATGTACGGTCCGAGAGCTCCGCCGATGCTTCCGGAATGAGCGAGTGTCGTCGACGCATACGTTCCTGGCGTTCCGAGTTCGATGTTTGTCGGACTCGACCACACGATCTCGTTCGGAGCGTGCGTTCCCGGGATGGATTGAGCGAAAGCAGGAAGTTTCGAGACGAACAGGTTCGAGAGTACAAACTGATTTTGCCGGCCGCCGCGTGTGAACACACTCCCCGGGGAATAGTCGACATCTTGATTCCAGGGAGAGGCGCCTTCGGGAAGATCCTCCGGCGCCATCTCTGGAACGGCGCCGCCGAACACGGTCAGCGGGACGCCATTCGTCTCGAGTACGTTATTCACTAGACGCCCGTGTATCCGATTTGCAAAGACATTGGATTCTCCTTTTTTAGCGTCTCAAGAAAATCGCCTCAAAATTGACGACATCTGTAGAAATAGGGGGAGTGGTCCCACTCAGCGGCGTGGTGTTCGTGATCTCCGTTAGGCCGGCCGTACCGGAGCCGCCGCCGCCGAAAATTTGCAACTTCCCAGTGTTGGCATTGTAATAGTACGAAAGACCACTGGCGATCTGGGATTCGATGTACACAGCGACGGGAGTCCGGTCGGCGTAAGGTCCCAGATTTTTCAGAGCGAAGTTCGTGAGCGGGAGCAATCCGCCGGTGGCATAGGTGTCGCCAGCCGCGCTGAACGTGATCGTTCCATAGTATCGTGCGGTTTCTCCGGTCGTGTCGCTCCCGAGTGTCGGCGGCGTGCCGGGATTGAACTTCATCGTCGCTGTAGCCATTCGTTTTTCTCCTTATGTGGTCGGAACCACGTAATACCAGACTAGGACTGTCGCGGTTCCGTTGCCGGCCGCGAAATTGTTGGTCGCCTTGCTGATCGTCAAAGGCGCATTGTCATCCGTCGGCGGATTCCCCGCGGTGTCGGTTGCGCCTGGCCAGGGAAACGACTGGATCCGGCGATTCGGTGAGACCGTCACCAGGAAGATCGCATTGCTCCCGAGTGGCGCCGAAGCGGATCCGGCCGAGAAGCTCACCGCTCCGCCGGCGTCCGTATAGGCGTTGGATCCGCCGAAGAACTTGATCACGATCAGGATCGGAACGATCGCGAAGCCGACGCCAGGCGCCGCGACGAGCGTGATCGGGGTCGTTTGCAGGGCCAGAATATTAGCGCTCGTAAGCGCTACGGAAACGAAGGGAAGATCTTGCGCCACAAGCGAGCGGAAGCCAGGCTGACCGGCGGCTCCGGAGCTCGGACCGGCGAAGACGGTATTTGCGTTCTGGTTCGGAAGCGTGATCGTCAGCGCGAGCGTGCCGTTCGTCGTGATTGGAGATCCGCCGACGCTTGCCGAAAGTAGAGCGGCGGGAACGGCTAGCGTCAGCGCGACCGACGTGACGGTTCCGGTTCCCGCCGGCATGTCCGCGGTGACGAGAGTCCGGAAGCCAGGGGTCGCGGCGCCGCCGGACGTCGGGCCAGCGAAGACAGTGTTTGCGTTCTCAGTTGCTTTCGAGACCGCAAGCGTGCCGGCGCCAGAGATCGGAGATCCCGTTACCGTGAATTCCGCCGGCATCGTCAAACCGACCGAGGTGACCGATCCCGATCCGCCGCCGGCGACGACGTTTTGATCGGCGAGGATCAGCGGAGTCGCGATGCGGCCGAGCGTGTCATAGATCTGGACGGTGTAGATCCCGGCCGCGGCGTAGAAGTAGAAGTTCCCCAGTTGATCGGTGAGGAACGGATTCGGAAGCGCGGAAGTCGCGACAGTCCCGCCAGAAACATACGTGCCGGGATTCGTGATCGCGGCGAGCGTGTACGGCGTGGTCACGACGACGTTATTTCCGCTGACGCTGACGATCTGCCATATCCCGTTATAGCCGGCGGGGTTCACGCCAGAGATCGCGAGATAAGCGCCGGCGACGACATCGGCCGGCGGAGTCGCCGAGAAAACGAAAGTGATCTGCGCGGTCGTTGGAGACCAGGACGCGGACGAGAGCGCCGCGGCGTTCGACGTTGCGGCGTTGAAGATCGAAGCAAGCGGCGAGCCGGGTTGCGTGCTCGTGTTTGCGGGTTGCGTGAGTACGGCGACAGATGCGCCGGTGATTGCTTCTCCGGTTACAGCTTGAACGCGGCCGTCGAATCTGAACTGACTAGACATGGTATAATCCCTTCATGCCGGGTCGAGGCAGACCGTTCACATCCGAGCAAGTTACAGCGCTCAATTTTCGACATGGACATTCAGTCCGCGGCAAGAAAACCTCCGAGTACGAAGCCTACAAAACCGCAAAGAAGCGTTGCACGAATTCGAAGCAAAAGAGTTTCGTAGACTACGGTGGTAGAGGGATCAAGTTCCTCTTCGGATCGTTCCAAGAATTTCTTGATCACATCGGCCGGAAGCCCTCGCCGAAGCATGTGCTCGATCGCATCGATAACGACGGCCATTATGAGATCGGAAACGTTCGATGGGCTACAGCTTCCGAATCGTCGAAGAATCGACGAATGACCAGGCGTTTCCGCGATGCAGTGTGTCAAACTTTGATCTATGCACGATCTCGGAGCATTCGAGATCCCCACACCGGTCGATTTACTCATCAGCGATAATCACCCGACAAAGCAGAATCTATCGTCCCGCCGCCGGCCTGAAATCCTTGCGGCCGGACCGCGATGCGCTGATCCTTGCGAACGTAACGCGTGACCAGGTCGTCGCACTCTTCTTCCCACAAAGCTTTTGCTTCGTTGCGTTGCGCGGCGCCGCGACTGAAGGCGTAGGCGCGCACGATCCCGGCGGCGATGGCGTCTTCGCCGTCGATGATCCCGATCGTCACTTGCGAGTAGTTGACGCCGGATCCGATCCGTGGAAGGCTTTGTTCATAGCGAAGACGGAGATCCATGGTGTTCGTGCATCCGACCAGGTTGATCTGGTTGTTTCTCCACTCCCAGTCTCCGAAGTACGCGCCAGGAATCCTCGAGATGAGCGGCTGTTTCGACGGCTTCATCGGCGTATATTGCGCGCCGGATCCGGTCTGCCGTTGCATCAAGTTGAGCGGAAGGATCAGATCCGGCGGAAGGATCGGCGAGGAAAGGATCGCGGCGCCGTTGTAGTAGCCGTTGAAGCCGATATAGACCTGCGTTGCAGGATCGGAATTCGCCACGGGCAGAACCGAATTCAGAATGAAGTTATCGACGACGTTCGACAGGAGCCCGTTATTCGCGATGCGTCGCTGTGTTTTTCGGATCGCATTGTTCAGGAAGATAGAAGTGAAGGGGGAGGTGTCGGTCAGGATCGAGCCGGCCGTCGTTCGCAGCATGTCGTTGATCATAGCTCGAGCGAGCTGTAGACAGTTCTCCGCGATTGGGTAACTTCCGGTTTGTACTTGTGACATAAGTGTTCAGAAAAGGCATCAGGGAGCGAAGAAGTGAGGAGCTCGAATCCACACCTCACGGTCTCTCTCAAGTCAGGTTTCTCGAGAGTATCGACCGCCGCTCCCTGAAGATGTTTTATCCCGGCTTGACCGACCAGGTGCCGGTCTCGAGTTGGTGAGCCATAAAGAGATCCGAAGCTCCTTGGATGCAGTGCAGAGTGATCGCTCGGCGCGTTTCGGTTTTCTCTCCTAACGCGATTTTTTAGGAGCTTCGGAACTCTTCGGTCGCGGCGTGCGCGCTAGGCCGGCTTCGGCGCCGCGTACTTGCATCATCTGTTTGTGCACCTCGACGGTGATCATGCCGGAGAGCAGAGCTCGATCCGGATCGAAAATGTATCCGCAGGGGTGTTTGATGATCCCGGGCTTCGCCGGCTCGCCGCATCCCGGACACTCGAGCGTCTTTTTATAAATGCGATTCCAGGGACGATCTTCGCCGAAGTACGCCGCGGCGATTCGCATCAAAGGCGTAATGTCATCGATCTTGCCGGAAGCTTCGATCGAGTTCGCCATGCTCAAAAGCTTGCGATACGTCTCTTCCATCTTTTGACGCGCCGCGGCGATCTCTTTCTCGGTCGGAGGATTGTTGCGCGTCCAGAAAACTCCGAGATCATCGAGATTCGCTCCGAAAGACCACCAGGTTTTTCCGGCGCCGACGGTCGCGGTGATCGGATGAACGATGTCCGTCGCCATGAACTCCCCGGAGACGCTGTGCGTCTTCATCTCCTGCTCGATGAAGTAGGAATCGCGAACGACCGAGGGCAGAACAAGCGGCTCGGAGTACGGTTCGTCCGGCTCGCATGCCGCGATGTGGAAGGTCCCGGCGGAACCCTTCTCGACGATGTGCTTCACGGGTCCAAGATTGTAGATGTAGACGTGATAGGCGGGATCCGCCTGCATCACCTGGTCCGGTGTGTAATTCAATGCGCCGTTGTCGGCTTCTTCGCGCTCTCTCGCCGCGCGAACCGCGGCCGGTGTGTCATGTGGCATCTGCTCTTCTCCTGATTACCTGATCACGGATCGGAGACGGCCATCTCGAGGTGCCGCACTTTCCCTTCACCGATCCCTAGCGATGTTGCCGGAGCGTCACCGCTTAGAACTTGCGGCGCTAGCTCGGGGGTCCCGCATCGGACTACAATCGGTTACTGCGTTTCTCGAGAATTGCCGGCCGTCTCCTTTCCGCTTCGTGCTTTCGTGTGTGTGTGGGATCTCACTTGATCACCCGCCGAGTCTGTCGATGACCCGATCCGAGCTTGCGGACGATCTGATCTCTCGAAACTTTCATGCCGGCTTGTTTCTCGGCGATGCGTTGAAGCCAAGCTTCGCGATTCGATGCGCCGGTGAAGTCGTTCCCGTGGAACGCCGGCGCCGCGTCTAGGTATGCATCCATGGCTTGTTTATTGGCCGCTGCGCGTTCCGTGATCATGCGATTCTGGATCGCGATTCGTTTCTGCTCGAAGGTTTCTTCTTGCGCCTTCATCAAGTTCGGGATGAGCAGATCGAGAATGTGATAGTTCAGCGGCATCGCATCGATCTCGAGCTTCGCCGGCTCCTCGACGACTTCGCCGTTCTTCAGGAAGCGATGTCCGCCGCCGGTCATCTTTTTGACGTACAGATTGAACGGCGCCGGCATGTACAAACCACGCCAGGGATACTCGCCGAGCGTCGGCTCCTCGTTCTCCCAGTCCCACGAGATCGCGTACCAGAACTCCGGCGTTCCGAAACATTCTGGCGGCTTCCAGACAGCGACAAACCATGCCGCGATCCCGCCATGCTTCAAGATGGTGTGCGCGCCGTTTCGGCCGAACGCATCGGTCCCGCGGACGACTTCGAGCGCGGTTTGTCCCCACTCGAGAATAAAGTTCGGATCGCCGAAACGGTTTCGGCCGCCGATCGCGGTCAGGTATTCCTGATACTCCGGAGGAGCCGTAAGCCGTTCGTGGCCGTGTATGTACCAGTTCACGCCGTGAGTTCCATTAATTTCGCTTCGGCTGCGATGATCTTCGCCATCTGCTCATCGACCGACCAGAAACTCGGGAGCTCGATCGCCATGGCCTTCCAGCCGGCGCCGATGTCGAAGACTTCGAGATCGTTCGCCGGGAAAGATCCTTCATACTTCGGAGCCCGTTCGCCTTTTCCGCGCCGGATCGAAAAGACGTAAGCCGAAGTACAAAGCGATCCACTCATCGCGTACTTCGCGAAGAGCGTCTGTCCGTGGACAGAATACAGTTGAGGATCGCGACCTTCGGCGGCGTGATCGGCGAGGAAAGTATGGAATCTGGCTTGGTCGAGATGGTTCATTGCAGCGTATTGACGAGCGCGACGAGCTTTTCTTTCAGCTTGCACTCGTCGTATCGGCAAAGAAGGAACTCTTCGCCGTCGAGCTCGATCTCCTCGACGCCGTACTTCGAGAACAGAACGATGTCGCCTTCCTTGAGCGGGATCGGAACGATCTTGTCGCCGACAATGCGGCCTTCGCCAACGCCGACGACGCGGCCTTTGTTCGATTTCTGCTGGCCGATCTGCGGGATGTGAAGTCCGCGCTTGATGTCCTGATTCTCTTCGAGCCGCTTGATCAGGACGAAGTTTGCGAGTGGTTCGACGTTAATTGCCATGGCTAGAAAAGGCTTCCGCGCTCGGCGTCCCTCAGGATCTCGAGCGAATACTCGAGACTCGGATCGGCATCGAGAAGCGCGATCGCTCGATCGAGTTGCGAAACTTTGATCTGTAGAGCCTGGCGTCGCTGACGGAGTGTGTATCTCAGAGAAGCTCTGATTCCAAGCTTCTCGACGAGATCTCGCGGCGAGCGCGCGTTCGTTGGCTCGGCCTGTTCGGCTTCACCTGCGAAGGGTTTCCGATTATCGGCTTCGTTCTCTGGTGATGGTTTCAACATTTCGAGCTCCCTGATCCTGATTTTCCGAAACTCGCTCCGCGTAGGTTCCGGACGGAATACGCAGAGCGAGCCTCGGTCCCGTTTCCTCTACCGCGAGCGAGGATACTCTCGCTCATGGCATCACGTCAATTAGGAGTAGTAGCCGGTCGGAATCTGCGCGTTCTGGACATACGCACCCGCACGGACGTTACTGTTAAACACATTGATGGAAGTTACAAAATAAAATACTGTACTCGCGTTAATTCCACCAGATGCGCCGATCGTCGGGAAGACTGTCTGCCCGTTCACGTCGTACAGATCCGCGGCTTTCAACTCGCCGATACCCCAATATTTCAGGCACAGCGCGTCGATGCGGCCAGGCGTGGCGTGAACCGACTTGATGATGTCGTACCCGACGAAGGTGTTCGGGGTGTACTTCTTCAGCATGTCCTGAGAAGAGTCACCCTTGATTTCTTGCTGGTTGGTGATCGCGACTTGAATCGCGAGGTTTTCGATCGCGGCGGCCTGGTCGACGTTCATGTACCAGACGAGATCCGCGAGCGCCGGGGATTCATTCCCCAATGCGAGAGCAATCTTCGAAACGATCAGGCGGCCGATCTGCGGGGTGATCGCGGCGCCGCCGAGGTTCACGGTAGGCGTCGAGAGACGGCCGGGGAAGTTCGAACGAGCGAGCCCGTTCAAAGTCCCGGCGTTACCGTTGACCTGGTACGCCTTGATTCCCTGGATCGAAGTGCCTGCGCCGCCGGAAGCGCCGTTCACGATCAATAAATCGTTGGCCGTTGTGCCGGCCGGAAGCGCTTGCGCGCTGTAGATCGTGTTGACGACGCCGTCGACGTACGAGATCTGGAACGAGCCTCGCGATACGCCGCCGACCGACGGGAAGACTTGCACGACTTGGTTGTCGAAGAACTGGTTCGCGTTCGATACGACGATATTCGAGAACGACGGGCCAGCCGGACCGGAAGCCGAGTTCGGAGTCGTCACCGTCGCGAGTGTTCCAGAGCCGTCGCCTTGGAGATCCGCGTCCAGATTCGATTTGAACTGTTCAAGAGTATGCGTGAATTCCGACGCCTTCACCTGGACGCGGGACTTCTTTCCGTTCTCCGTCGACCAGAGAGCTTGCGCCGTAATCTCGCATGCTTCCGAGAAGCTGACCGGCGTCAGGAATTGCGCCGCGTAGAACGATCCCGTTCCGCGACCCATGTCCCCGCCATCTGCCGAGAATTGCTGGTGCGTCGAGCCGGCGGCGATTCGCATCGGAATACGAAGCGACGGTCGACCCGTTGCGTCAAAGCTGGATCCCGAGCTTCCGCCTGTCGAAGTCGACATCGGAAGAACGCGTCCAGCTTTCTTTAGCCGCGCGTAAAAGGTGTCTTCGGTGAGCATCAAGTCCGGAATTTCTTCCCGAACTGTCTCAAGCTCGACAGCTTGAACGGCGGCTTCATTTAGAGCGGCCATATAGGCTGCTCCCTTGTTTTAGACTTACCTGCTGCGATTTCTTCGAGCGCGGCTTCGCCCCTGCCGTGTGAGTTTGCTAGGTAGTGACACGCCGTAGCGTGTTTGTTGCATCGCTCTGCTCGAGCTCGAGTTTCCGGTTTAACGTGACTCCGACACGATCGAGTAGTCGAGAGAACGAATCTTGTGTAGTTACCACTTGGCGAGCTTGCCGTTTAAGAGCCAGGCTTCGCCATGGCCGGCGGCCTTCATTCCAAGGAAGCGCGCCTTATCCGTCTTCCGGAAGTCGACATCGAGCGTCTTCGGCACGCCTGGCACGTAGTTGCTCCCGCCGCCAGATCCGCCGGCGGGACGCCGTGCGCCTGGCCGGTTCCCCGCGGCCTTGCCGGCCGGCTTCAGGTTAAACTCGCGGATGAGTTGCTTCACGACCGCCGGCATCTTCGCCTTGGCGTTCTGGACGATGAACCGCACGGCGCGATCTTTGTCTCCGCCCTTCATGATCGCCTTGTAGCGTGTCTGATATTCCTTATTCGTGTTGACCGTTCGCGACAGTTCCGCATTGATCTCTTTGCGAAGCCGGTTCGCGGTCTCGAGCCGAAGCTTCAGACCGCCGAGCTCCGCGCGGATCAGTCGGTTCATGTGCGCGGTGACCTGGCCGTTCACGTCCTGGCGTACCGAACCATAGAACATCTTGGTTCGTTCGGTCTCGATCTCCTGCTCGCGTGCATCGAGAGCTTCGCGATCGCCTTTGAGCGGATCCGGAGATTTCGATTTTGTCGCAAGGTCGCGCAGATTCGACAGAAACCCTTTGATCTTGGTGAGCTCGCCAAGCGCTACTTTCCCGGGATCGCCGATGCCAGCGAGCGCGGTCTCGAGTTGATTGAAGACGCTGATCACTCCGTATGAATCGAGGAAGCGCCACACGGGATCGGAGATCTCTCGCGCGTAGCCTTGCGGATCCATCTGCTCGAGCTTGGCGATCGCCGGCCGGATCAGCGATTTGAATCCCGCCGGATAATCCTGAGCCCATCCATCGATCACCGCAGGATCGCCGCGCCGGAAGCCATCTTCGAGTTGCCGGCCGGCTTCGAGTTCTTCCATCGCGGACGCGAGACCTTCTTCGCCGCCGTGCGTTTCGATGAGTTCGGCGAGTTGCTGAAACTTCTGGACGCCGCCGAGTTGATTGACCTGGTTAACTTTGAAAAGTGCGCTCGAGATGTCCTTCTCGAGTCGTGGGAATTGTTTCGCGAAGTTCGGATCGGCTTGTGAGAGGGAACGAAGCGCTTTGCGAATCTGGACCGGGAGCGCCTTGGCGTCGATACGTCGACCGCCGCGGTCTCCCTCGCTTAACTCTTCTTCTTCTCCGCCTTCGCCTTCACCTTCTTCGGCGCCTTCTCCTTCATCGCCGGCGCCGGCTCCTTCGTCTCCGCCTTCGGGCTCGTTGTCGAGTGTCTCGTCGCCCGTTCCGCTTTCGTCTTCAATCAAACCTAGATCTTCACCGTCCAGCATAGCCACCTCTCCCTGATTACCTGATTTTTACTGAATCGCGCCGACGGTTGCCGGCGGAGCTTTTTTCGCGGCCGCAGTTGCGAGCTCGGCCGCTTTATCCTGATTCTCTTCCGCTTGCATTTTTGCGGGGTTTAGCTGGATCCCGACCTTGGCCGCGGCCTGAACCTGGCCATCGATCGGGAGATCCTTGAAATTGATGCTCAAACTCTCAGAGACGGGCTTCTCCGGAGGTCCTTGCTTGCCGGCCTGCTGCGAAGCGAGCGCGTTTTTGTGCTCGTCATAGTGGAGACGAAGATTCGCGAAGCCTTCGGGATTGTCGACTCGAGCGCGGATCCCTTCGGCTTTATTCGCGAACGTCTTGATCTCTCCCATCTCGTTCAAGTGATCGTCGAGTTCTTCATCGATCGGGACCGAGGAAACTTCCGGCGGGATACTCTTCATCGCTTGCGTGAGCGTTGCGATCGCTACTGGATCGGCGCCGCCGGCGACGAGTTTCGCGAGTTGCTCTTGTGCGGCGAGTAGCTTCGGATTCGGCTGAACCGTTCCCTCGAGCAAGAGAACGATCTCGCCGGCTTGCTTGGCGGCCGCTTCGGCCTGTGGAACGACAAGCTCGGGGAGTCCGGCCTTATCCTTCGCGATCATCAAGTTTCGAGGAACCGTCAGAATCGCGCCGAGCACAGGATTCTTTTCGGCCGCGGCCATGAGTTGTTGCCACACGGCGCGCTGCGCTACCCAAGACTCGGGGAAGTTCTCGTCCGTGTCCGGATAGCATCGAATATTGCCCTTGAGATCTTCGGAGTTGATCCGCAGATGCTCTTTGACGCCGCCGGCGGCCGGAACTTCGCCGGACATCGTGCCGTTCCGGAACTTCGCCGCGCACTGTACGGCCTGGCGAATGATCTGTGCGTAGCCGGCCTTGATGTTGCGCCAGGTCAGGCCGATGCGGCCGAGCGCTTGGTCCCGTTGCGAAGCGATGCCGCTCGCGGTGTCGTTCGAGCCGGTATTCCCGCCGAATAGAGCCGGGAAGGCGCCGCAAAGGAATTGCGCGAACTCGCCGAAAAGTTTCTCGATGTACACGAGTAAGCCTTCGGCAATCTGGATCTGTGGCTCGACGTAGATGTTCCCGGCGAGATCCTTGTCGGGCTTGCGCTTCATCTTGAGATAAGTGTTCGGCTTCCCCTGGATCTCTTGGAGCGCTTCGGTGTCGACGGCTTCAGAATCGACCCATTTGATCGGGATCAGGTGCATGAAGGCGTCGTGCACATAATCCATGCAATCGTTGAGTTTCTCCTGAAGCGGAATAATCGGGGAACCGAGCGCCGGCCGATGCGTTCCGTCACCTGGCCGCGCGTGGATCAGCGTAAGGTGATCGTTCATCGATTCCTTGACCGCCTGGCAAACTACTGTGCCGACCATGGCAACGCGAGCGCCGTTCGGGAAGTTCTGATAAAGCCAGTTGCGCTTTTTCTGGTCTTTGATCTCGCGGAAGAAGGACGGCCGGAACCAGGATATCGTTTCCGTCGTGTTGTAGGTCATCGCGTCGTTGGTCATATTCGACGGACGCATTCCGGTCATGATCGAAGTCCGTGCGAGCCGCGCGTATTCGGTTTCCGCGCTCGGAGATTGCATCGCCTGGATGTCGTCGGCCTTTTCCGGATACTTCGTCTTCATGCGCGTGATATCGAACTCGCCGGCGATCTGCGCGTAATCACATCCGTTGAGATCTTTCGCTTGCATCGGGACTTTCGACTCGAGCGCGCCGAAGGCTTCGATGATCTCCTGTCCACGGGGGCGACCTCGATCGACGGTCCCATCTGTCGCGGCTTCCTCTGCGCCGGCCTTCTCGCCGAGTTCAGGAAGATACGACAACTCGTCATCGAGATCGCTCTCGTGTTCGTAACCGAAGCGTTGCCCGTCGATCTGGTAGCGCGTCCACACTAGAGTGCGTGAATCGGTCCAAAGGAAGCGGGAGATCTCTTCCTGGAGCACGATCATATTGTTCGCGCGTTCGATCAGCCGGCGAGCACCGTCGGAATTCTCGGCCGCGGTCATATCCGCGGGATTCGTCGGATCGTCAGGCTCGAAACGTACGCTCGGCGTGCCGGCCGTCAATGCCGCGGTGACGGTATCCGCGAAGGCCAGGTAGATGTTGGTCTCTTGATTGTGGTCATCGTACGACTGGCCGCCGACAAGGATCAGTTGCGGCAGAACCCATGCGCCATTTTTTCCAGGCAGCAAATACTGATTCCCGCGGTAGAAGTAGCGCGCTTTCCACGCATCGCGCACTTCGAGCCGATAAGAAGAGAGATCGCGCTGCGCGGCTTTCATGCAAAGATCTTTGAGGAGTCCCTCTTTCTCCTCGCGAGTCATGTCCTCGTCGTTTTCGAGATCGACGACATCTTCCTCGAGCACGGCATCGACTGGACACAATTCGCCGGGAAGAAAGTCGTCTAGATCGCCGTTTTGCTCGTCCGGATTTTCTTGTTCGTCCTGCTCGAGAAGTTCTTCGGCCATTAGTGGCGTGCGGACGCGTAGGCGAGAGCCAGGCGTGCGCGGTTCCCTGTCTTTCCTGAGTCGTGTTTGTGTTTTTCAGCGAATGCGTGCGTAGACATGCCGGCGCGCTCGGCCGCGGCTTTGAAAACCCCGCGAGTTCCGCGGCGTTCGATGCCTTCGGAGACTTTTTGCATCCATTTCCCCGACTTACGAGCCATGACCTTTCCCCCTTTTCATCCACTTCAGACTTTTTCGCGGAATGTCGTGACCTTCCTTCCGAGCGAGGGAGATCTGTATCGCGGTGGCCTGACTTTTCTTTTTGACGATCGGTCCGCCAGGTCCGGAGTGCAATTTTCCCTGACGGAAAAGCGACATTACTTCACGCGCTGGCATGGTTTCGCGGCTTCGCGACACTGACGATCCGCACGAGCGGAATTCCGTCCTTGTCGCAGAGATGGATCTCGTCTTCGCGCATCAAAGGATCTTGGACGAGCTTCAGACCACAGAAAGTATGATCGAGAAGCTTTTCGGTGAAGGCTTCCGAACCTTCCGGCGCGCTTGTGATCACTTCCGCTTCGACGTAGATCCCTGAACTCAGTAGCGCGGCGAGTTGTATCGGATGCATGCGCCAGCAAGCCGCGCGATTCTGCAGATCCGGCCGATCGCTAAGCAAATTGAACCGCGCGAAGCGCCCACAGTTCGGAGTCATCCTCGAGCCAGCGAGATGAAGTTCAATCGGCGTGTTCGTGCTCATTGCAGCATCCCTTTGGCTCGACCAGTCCTTCGACTTCTTCGCATTCGCTCTCCGCGAGCTTCGGATCAGCGATGTATTCGCAGTTTGCACAGTGCGTGTCGCCGCGGCCGTAACCGGCTTCCGCCTTCGACACCTGGCGCACCTGGCGGAAGCCGGGATCCTCGACAAACGGCGTGCCATGCACGTACAAGCCGCAAACTTCTTCGTCGACGATGCGGCCGATCACCTCGACGCATGCACCAGGTCGGCGAATGAACTTCCAGCACCCGCCACACCTGGCGCCTTCTGGCCGACCGATCGATGCCGGCGAGAAGTACAGGACCGCGGACTTCGCGTCTTTTACTTTTTCTGCCATGAAGAGCCGCTTCCTAGCCGGCCAGGATAGGGAGTCCGTTCGAGACCTGCCCAGGTTGGAAAAGGCGTTCGCTGTTCGAAGAAGTAGCTGATCCCGCCGGGATGCATGAAAAATATCAAGTCATCAATTTCCGTCGGCCGAGAAATTCTCGCCGGGAAGCTGTAAACGCGGAACGGCCAGGTCCGGACGGCGGTCGCTACCGCGACGCCGTCGACCAGGCTCCGGAGAAAGTTTCGACGATCCATCTAGGCCATAAAGCCGACGTGCTCGCCGGCGTCTCCGCCTTCTTCTTCGAGACCGTGCTTTTCGCCAGCGACTTCGGCATCGTCCCGCGACATATCGTTGAGATGATCGGCGTCGTCCATGGCGTGCGCGCCGTGCTCGTGCGCTTCTTCGATCGTGGCGTGATGCACGGGTCCGTGCTTGTGGCCGTCTTCGTGATGCGTGATAGACGAATAGGCGTGATCCGATTCGCCTTCGGCGCTTTTCTTGATGATGTGCGTATGCGCTGGACCGTGCTCCATCACGACTTGCTTGATCTCGTCGTGACCGCTTGCTTCGTGTTCGCCGCCGGATTCTCCGCCGATCGGCTTCGGTGCGCGCTTGTTCATCGAGCCGCGGCCGGAATTCGATCCCTCGCCGTGCCGCGTCGAGTCATAGCGCTCGACCATTTGACGGTTGCCGGACATCTTGCCATCTCGAGACGTGAGTCCCTTCATGGTAGGACCTCGCTTTCCTTTTCTTCGACTGGAACTTGCCAAGAGCCGGACGCGACGGCTTTTTCCTGCTCTTCAGCGGTCATGGCTGCCCACTTCTTGCGGAGCTCCGAAAACATTGGCCGCATGGATTCGCCAAGCTTGACGGATCCGATCGACGGCTTCCGTGGTTCGGTTCGGCGAACGTAATCGCCGCCGGCCGGCGAGCCGGTTTGATTGTTCATAATCGCGAGCTCGAGCCGTTCGCACTTCCCGCGGTAGAACTCAAGATCTCGCCGCGCGTCATCGAGTCTTTTCCGCTCGAGCTTCAAATCCTGCTCGAGTTGCGCGATGTACTTCGCGGCGAGAACATCGGGCTTCAGTTTCATCGGTGCCATGGTAGCTGTTTGACTTTGACGCCGAGTGCGACAAGGGCGCCGATGACGAATGTCGCCAGGAACAAAGCTCCGACAATTTCGAGTACTGTCTTCACCTGATCACCTCCGCCGGCCGCGGGGAATCTGGAAAGCTATGTCCGCGCTTGCCGGCTTCGAGCTTAGCCGCAAATACTCCATGTACTTCGCGGTCGGATCCTTGATCTTCTCGACCGCTCGCTGAAGCCGAACTTCCCGCGGCGTGTTCTTCTCTGTCGCGTAGCTCATCACGCCGTAACGGAACGATTCGCAAACGTCGAGGAAGAGCTCGTCGCCTTCAGCTTCGGCGTCTTCCGGGACTTTCGTGCTTCGCTGAAGTTTCGGAATCGACTCGATCACGTCCGGACAGCTATCGAGCACGGCGACGTCTTCGGTATCGATCAGAGTGTAGCAGAGCCGCCAACCATCCACGCGCCGGTTGTTTGCTCGAGCCGGCCGCGGTAGATCGTACTGAACGAAGACGTCTCCCATCTTGTCGGCGATCGAATGATGCTGATCGACCTTCGAGAAGCGGTCCGGCGAGAGGTAAATATACGAGATCTTGTCGAACTTGTCGCCGGTGTGATTCGCCGCGACGATCTTCTCGGCGAGGAGCTCTTCGTTCGTCTGCCTGGCAATCAGTTGACGGTAGCAGAGCAGGATCGTGCGCTCTTTGTCCGGATCGTATTCCGTTTTGATCCGGACTCGAGACCACCAGAGAACCACGGTCGCATGCTGGAAGCCCCAATCGATCGAGATCCAGCGATCTTGCCAGTCCTCGAAGACGACATCCGAGAGCTTCTTGACGTGCCGGCCTTCGTACTTGCTCGTGCGCGGGTTCCAGATTGCGTCGAAATTCTGGAAGAACGTGCCGGCGAGAATGTCCCACGAGCCCGGAATCCATGCGGCGCGAAGCACCGGATCGACGATGCCATTCAGCGCGGCGACATAGTTGCAATCGTTCGCATAGACGAAGTTATCTTCGTACGTCGAGTGGAAGGACTCGTAGTCCTTCGGATCGTAATTCAACGCGAGCTCGCCGACGGGCTTCTTCGTGATCCACAGCGCTTTCACCCATCCGGAGCCGATGCCGTTCGGATTCGTGACGCCGGCCATGCGCGGTTTCACTTTGTACTCGACGCCGTCGAGCCAGTACGTTTTGATCGGGCAGCGATTCGAGCCCTTCAGGAAGTCCCATTGCCGATAGGTGAACTGTGTGAGCTCTTCCCATCCGATAAACAGGTACTCGCCGCCCTGATACTGCATCAAGTCCTTGTCGGTCTTGATGTGTCCGAAGAAGAGCTTGGATCCGTTGTGGAACGTGACGATATGCTTCGAAGCGTTGTACGAACGGTAAAGCTTCTTCGGAACTTGCTTCGTGAACGCGTCTTCGATTCCGCCTTTTTCCATGGCGGTGAGCGTGCGCCGGAGCAGAAGACAGTTGCAGCCAGCGACGAGAAGACATTCCGAGATTGCTTCCCACAAAAGCGCGGTCGTTTTCCCGCCGCCGCGGCCGCCTTCAGAAAGCGGATAGGTAGCGAGTGACGCGTGGAAGGCTTCTTGCTTCGGCTGTGGTCTGTAGTAATCGCCGATGCAAATGTCGCCGGCTTCGTTCACGCGCGCTCGCGGTTTCGAGGTATCGCCGAGATGTCAATGTGAACCGGCGGAAGCTCTTCCGATCCGGCGACGATTTGAACTGGCTTCCCGAAGAGATAGTGATTCGCAAGTTTGAACGACTCGAAGCGGATCTGCACATCTTCGTGGGCAAGAAAATATTCCCACTGCGTTTTCAGTTCCGCTTCGGGGAGAACCGAGTTCAACAAGCTTTTAATTGAATCTGTGACTTTGTTCGGCGTGCCTTTTTTGCGGCCGCCGGTCTTTTTTCCTTTTGCCATCGCCTGATCCCTGATACTCGAGTGACCTGATCACTCGTTTAATGCTTCGGTCGGATGTCATCCTGATCGAGTTTGTTTTCGATCCGTTGCAGCCGATCGCGAATATCGACCTTCATCTCGTCAAACTGCTCCTTCTTCACGGTGTCCTGGTCGAGTTGCCGGAGGTGATCTTCGTGTTCCGTCATGCGCGCCGCGAATGTCCCGTACATTGCGCCGGCCAGGATCAGTGTGCTCGCGATGCCAACGAAGATTTGCCACCAGCTTACAATGAACCCGGTGATCTTTTTTTCTTCAGGCATCAGAGATCCCTCACGAATGAACGCGCACCAAGATACGCCACGATCAAAAGATGCGAGATCCGATCGATCTCGGGGATCCGCTCTCCTAGCAATTCTGACACAAAGAAAATTGTTGCGACTGTCGCGAGCGCGAAGATCTTCAGCCGGCGCGTTTCCGCGCGACGTTCCTCTCGCATGGATCTCCTCCGCTCTACCAGATTGGAACGTCGTTTCGATGCGCGTGAATTCGGTGAATGTTTCCGGGGACCAGGATCACGCCGGCGCTCATCGGCGGAAGCCACGTTCCGAGAAACCGCCAAAAGCGGGTGTCGTGTTTCGTCAGGTGCCGGCCGAGGAGCGTCAAGCCGAGATTTGCGGTCGTTCCTAAGCCAGCCATCGAATAGTTCCAGCCGGCGCCGTACGGCAATCCGCGCGAATCGTGTGTGTAGCGGCCGGGCTCGTTGTCAGTCGCGACTTTTGCCGTCCAGAAATATTCGGCCGCGGATCCGGCGATCGAGCGGTCCGCATCGAGTCTCCTTTTACTGGACCTGATGCCATGTATAAACAGGACTCAAATTTGTGCCCGGTGTGCCGGTATAACTGTACGTCGAGCGCAGTTTCACGGTCACGCCGCTCGCGACGGTCAAGCTCGCTACGCTGGTGCCCGTGAGAGTAATGATGGGCTGCTGTACGCCGGTTTGGTAAGGCGTTGGTGCTTGGAGCGTCAAGGTATTCGATCCGCTCGTGGTCGCGTTTTTAATCGTGCAGGTTTGTCCACCGAGCCAGGTCGCGTCCCACAAAACCTCGTTCAGGCTTCCACTTGTCGTGTTGGCTTCGGAATATCCGCAATCCACGTCTTGAAGCTGAATAGTGGGCGTGGCAGTGGCGGCCTTGAAAGCGACCAGTCCGTTTGCCCAAGGATTCCATGCGGTGTAATAAGCAGGCTGAGAAACCGTGACGCTCGTCGCTCCAGCCGTCGATTGAATTCCACCGAAAAGCCCGATCGAGCCGGAGTTGTTCTGCAGCGGAAACGATCCAGTCGTTCCCCACCACGTAGCGATTTGGGCGATAGGACTGTAGAGCCATTGTCCGGTGTACGGAACGACGAAATCTCCCGCAACGGTTGTCGTCGCACTCGTCGTGCTCCCCGAGCCGGTCGTTCCGGCAACGGCGGTCAACGTACTTGCGACATCCAAACAGGAAGCCGCAAGCCCCTGCACCTCTATTCCACTCAAATATGCCTGGCTGATCGTCCCGGTAAAGGTTTGCGTAAAGGTTTCTGCGGCGGCGGTTGCGGAGTTGCAGTTATAGTACGCGCGGAGATACCCATTCGTTCCGTAGTTGAAGGCTGCCGCGACCGCGGTCCATGTCAAGCTCTGCGAATCGCTCGGAGCGTTTACCGAGCACGAAGCGCAAACGACGTTCATCACCCATATAATCCCGCTCCCCGCCGTCGTGTTGAAGGGCATCTGGCACGTAACCGTGGTGCCACTTCCGAGAGCGCAGTTCGTATTGTTTACATTCGTGTCGACAAACTGCAACACATGCGGCTGGGCGATCGTGCCGCCTGAGTAGGTATTGAAATTGCCGGACGCTAAACTGTTACCAAAAAGATAATTGAAGCCGTGGATGAAGTACGGCCCGATAAAGTTCGTGTCGGAAAAATAGTTCAGGTGAATCGCGTCAACGTTGTAGTACTGCGTATTGCTGTTCGCGCCGTCCGCTCCGAAATGCACGTTTCCCGCGAGATCGATGTACAGATCCGCGAAGGTTGGCGCGATCTGGCGGAGGATCGGGTTCATCGCGTCTTTAAAGGCATCCGCGGTGGTGCGGGAAATCTCCGTGGAGACCATGCACTTCGCTCCGGCCGCGTGCGCCTGCTTGCAGAATTGCGCCATCTCGTTCGCCGTCTGAACGGCGGTGGCGTCTTGGTTTGTGCCGCACCAGAGCGAGACAGCATTGCGCCCAGCGGCGGGATGGATCAGCGGAAGAATATCCATCGGGAAACGGTAATTAAGAGTGCTGCACGTCGTGGAGTTTTGCGCGACGTTCGCTTGATACACGGGGTTCGTGCCGGAGAAAGCGTGGATCGGAAAGTTAATCGCTTGCGAGAGAGAATCGCCCGCATGGATCAAAACGTCGGTCGGGTCGTTCAGCGTCGGCTGCACACAGCAAGCCTGCTGGGGGATGTTGTTCGTCCCTCCGAGCGCCATCGTGACGCCTCGCTGGCCTGTCATCCATGAATTCAGAGCTTGCGCGAGTTGCGCTTGCTGCGGTTGCGTGAGCTGGCCGCTGTAGCCGCCAGCGGCATAGATCCTTCCGGTGAAGCAGCTATAGGGATTCCCTTGCGGGCTGCAGCCGAGCTGGTACACACCGCTCGATTGCGTCGGCGTGTTGCCGCTGTTCTGCGTGATAATAGAGGAAATGAGTCGCTGGCCGTTCAGATACCAGGCATCCGGCGTCGTGCCCGTGGTAACGCTAAGGACAAAAGTTCCCTCAAGGCCGCCAGCCATGATGTTGTAAAAATCGGTGCTCTGATTTTCGAGGACACTAGCTGGATGGTAGGCAAGTTGCGAACTCGGGACGTAATTAGCGATGTGGCCGGACCCCGCCCCTGGGAGCCAGGCAGCCGCCAATACGAAATCATTTGCCGTGCTCGTCACGGTCCCGCAGAGTAAGCAAAGAAGCTCATACCCCTGACCGCCTGCTGTGACTCCCGAAGATGAATAGCCAGGAGGCCTCGGAAGAGTGTTGGAGATCACTGTCGGCTGAAAGCTCACAACCCAAAAAAAGGTTTTCGACGAATTGACCGAGGCCGGATACGAACATCCCTGCAGTGAAGAGCCGACGAGATTGATCCCGCCGCCGTTCGCGACCGGATTCCACGTCGGGGCCTGGCCGCCAGCGAGAAACGTGCACACGTTGCCGTTGCCGCTGGCATCGCTTCCGGCTGTTCCCGTGCCATCTAGAAATTGATTGAAAAATGTGAGTGTGGATGTGGAAGGTAGCGCGGGACTGCCGAGGCCGCCGCCGCCGCTGCTACTTGTCCCTGGCCCGTACCCGCCGGCGGGGTTTTGCGCGAACACACTGAACGCGGCGAGCAAACAAACCGCGGCGAGTGTGAGGATCCGTTTCATGTTTCTTATGCTCCGATGGTGATGATCCAGCCGACGGAGTTTCCGTTCGACACTAACTTCGCGCGAGCGAATTTCGCTTCGGTCCATGTCGCGTCTAAGTGGAAAGAATTGTTCGTGCCGACAGTCGTGACGTTCCCGCTCGCGATCGTCGTGTATCGCGCGTCGGCATCCACATCGGCGACTTGGACGTCGACTTCGAAAGCCCCTGGCGCGCCGTTCGCGACGCCGTTCACGTAAAAACCGATTCCGCCTGATGCGCCGGCGCCTTGCATCGGAAGCGCGAAAGCCTTGCCGGCTTGCGGCGGCGTCGGCGCTTCGTACTGGATCGAGTTCGCCTGTCCGCCGGTAGCGGTGTCCGCCGGCTGATGCAAGATGACATCGTCGAGCGGAAGAAGCACGACAGTCGTCGCGTTCGTGACCGACTGGATCAGGTAATTCCCGCCGAAGCGAGTTCCGCCGACAGAAACGATCTTGCCGACCGCGGCGACGGAGATCTGATCGGTGAGCGTACAGATCTCGCCGGCGGCGAAGTTATGGTTTCCGGTTGTGACAAGTGTGACGATCCCGCTCGCTGCTCGAGTCAGTGAAGAGATGGCCACGCCAGCAAGCGCGCCGAAAGAATATCCGACGATCCCGCCGCGCTCGATTCCGCGCATCGGATTCGTCGGGCTTTGAACGGCATAGTTCGGCATCTCAATCCCTTCCCTTCAAGCGAACGAGTACCGCGGTGAAGAGCGACGTAAACGCGTTCGTCAAAAGCGTTCGGCCGGTTTCCGCGGGATCGTGTTTTGTCATGTGCATGACGAAGGCGATCGTCCCGATCCAGACGAGTAGGCCGATGAGCACGGCCAGGTGTCCGCCTGGTGAATCGAGGAGATCGAAAAAGTCTTTGAGTTTTTGCATGTAGGAAGAGCGCCGCCGGACGGGTTGTCAGGGGTACGACGGCGCTCCTGGACGGAAGCTTTAGAGCGACGGTTCGATCGTGTAATAAACCGTGATGTGCATCGTCCCGTTGCCGGCGGCGAAGTTATTCGTCGCCTTCGCGATCGTCAACGCGGCGTTGTCTTCAGTCGGCGGGTTGCCGGCCGTGCCGAGCACGCCGACGCCGACCGCGGCCGCGAAGAAGTCGACGACCTGAATACGCCGGTTCGGCGAAACGGTCACGAGGAAGATCGAGTTCGCAGAAAGCGCGCACGCAAGCGAACCCACGGCAAACGACACGGCGCCGCCGGCGTCGGTATACGCCGCGGAGCCGGCGAGCAAGCGCATCACGATCTTTTCGGGCTTGATGAACCATCCGGCGAGACCCGGCGCCGGGACGAGAGTCACAGGCGTCGTCTGAAGCGCAAGGATCTGCGCGGACGTCAGCGTCACGTCGGCGACTTGCAAACCGACGCAACCTTGCGGACCTTCAGCGAAGCTAGGACCGCCTTGTCCGCCGACGAGCGTGTTCCACGTCGCGGGATTGACCGCGGGAGCAAACGGAGGTGCCATAAAATTTTATTCTCCTATTCGGTGATTAGTTGCAGGACCGTAAAGCCGCCAGAATTGCAGGGGAGCCACACTTGAGAAACTCGAGCGTACAGCTTCGCGGAGGTAAACCGTCGACGCTTGCCTGTGCCTTTTGCTCGAAGCTCGAGATCTTTTCCATGAAGTCTCAGCGCGTCAGCGACAGAGATCGAGCCGGCTCGCATGCCGTACGCGTTGTAGAGCGGAATTTTCGGATCGATCGACACCAGGAGCGTCAAAAGTTCCTCGATTCACGCATCGAGTTCTCCGTAGAGTTGCGACCTGACAGGGAACGGCGTCGAGCGACGCCAACGAGCAAGAAAATACAGGACTTGATCGCAGCGTGTCAAGTGCACGCGTCAAAGCTCAATGTTTTAGGGGATCGGTGACGATCTTCCAGATCTCGAAACCGCTGAGAAGCGTGGCGCGAGTCTCGTGCACTACTTCATCTCCTGGTAACCGTCATGCGAGAAGCTTCGATTCATGCGGCGCCGATCGTCTTCTGCGATCAGCACGGGACAGCTTGCCTTACGATCGGCGGTTAGTCCCATGTGATCAGCGCACGGTTGCCGTCGAACAAACTTGTAGAGGCAATGCGGACACTGCCACCTCGAGCGAGCTCGACCGAACTCATCGGTTCGCGAGATGTGAATCGGCTCGAACTGTGAGCGCTTCCCGGGCTCGCCGAACGGCAAAGTTAGGCCGAGATCAGGCATCGATCAGAAACCCTCTAGCGCGGAGACAACTCGCGCAAATGATCCTGAAGTTCTCTGTCCCATAATCGACGTTATTCCTGTTTTCATGGCACAGCGAGCAGCACACGACGCCGAGATCTTTCGGACTGGCGCGCTCGAAGTGATCGATGTCGAGCGCTGTTTTGATGTGCTGGCAAAGCATATAGCCAGGCGCGCGCTCGCCGGGATGATCGGCGCATTCGACAATGGGATACCCAAACTTACCCACCTGATACCTCGAGCCGGACGTGATGTCGAGCGATGCCGCCGGCATTCTTGAACCTGGTCGAGCCGCGGCCGATCTCCTGAACAAGCCGGAAGTGTTTGTGATCATCGCACAGATTCCCGCCGGCCTTGCGGTTTCTGTGCCGGCCGCACATCGGCTTCCGGCAGTAGTCGCATGGGTGCGGACCTGGCATCGAGCAGCGATAGCAGGTGCCAGGCTCGGGGATCCCACCGATCGGCCGGAAGCGACTCTCAGTCTTGTGTTGGCGCGTATAGCGGATCTTGTTTTTATGCCGCGGTCGGTTCAGTCCCATTAGAGCTTTCCCTTCCAGGAGAACCGCGGAGGAACGGCGTACGCTTTACGCACCGATACTTCCCGGCGCGTTTCTTTTCGCATCTCATCATTCCCCCTATTCGATCACGTAGACAACCAAGTGAATCCCGAGCTCGCAGTGTCCGGAGATCAAGCGAGCTTTCTTCCCCTGCCATTCGTCGATTTGTTCGTCGTCGTTCCAGATCACCCCTTTCAGCGCGTCGAAGACAAGCTTCTCGAGGTTGTCGCCGTCGACACGTTTAGCAAATGGAATCTTGAAAACCATCTGGACGCCGAAGCGCTCGTCGGTCGGTTTCAAGGTCGGCACAATCATCTTGAGTTGCCGGCGGAGTTTCTTCTTCGCGTTCTCCATGAACTTCGGATTGAAGCGGTGCCGGCCATGTCCGCCAGCACGCTTCCACGAGATCGGCTCGCCAGGGAAAAACGCGTTGAGGATCAGCCGATTCACTTTGGCTCGCTCTCCGGCTTGGCCCGCCGCTCCGTATTTGCTTCCTTAGCGCGGTTCCGCTCCAGCATGTCTGCCCACACCAGCAGTTCGCTCGTGCCCACGGTTCCCTGATTCGCTGCGACTTCGCGCATCTGCTGAGCTACGATGTGTGAAGGCGTTTCCGCACTCGCCCCGGCCACGCCCCACTGCTGGGCCATCGCTCTCGCTGGCCCTGGATACGTCCTTGCCCTGTCAATGTGCCGCGTTGGGGATGGTCCCAGTTTGTTTTGGCCACTAGGTGTCTGGTTAGCTCGCCTTGCTGCTCGCCCACCCGGTAACACGTTCGTCG
>Ga0335078_10001088_pt1 | contig 41417 bp, 32 predicted proteins | sample Lox_Sample_32_FD_206711 | JGI IMG/M metagenome (GOLD analysis project Ga0335078, IMG submission 206711) | Soil microbial communities from Loxahatchee National Wildlife Refuge, Florida, United States - Lox_Sample_3.2 | ecosystem: Environmental > Terrestrial > Soil > Wetlands | place: USA...
GGCTCGGGGGCCGCTGAACGCTCATCTGACCGGCTGGTACAACTACTTCGACCCGGAGTGGCACCCCTACTATCAGGGCACCGACCTGCACAGCATGCAATCCGTGAGCAAGACCGTTTCGTCGATCATCCTCGGCATCGCCACCACACGCGGCGATTTCAAGGCTGGCCTCGATACTCCGCTGCTCAAGTACTTCGACGTGGCGAATGTAAAGAATGTCGATGACCGGAAGCAGCGCATCACGCTGCGCCACGTTCTGACCATGTCCACCGGGCTCGACTGGAATGAAGAAGTAGCCTACGACGATCCCAGGAACGATTCGAGCATCATGGAAGCGGCCGACGACTGGGTGCAATATGTGATTGACCGGCCCATGGCACAGGAACCGGGGAAGGTTTTCAACTACAGCAGCGGCGTGTCGGAATTGCTGGCTTACATTTTTCAGAAGGAGACGGGACAGGATATCGAGAGGTACGGAGAAAAATATCTGTTCACGCCGCTGGGCATGGATCATTTCTGGAAGCGGACGCCCTTGGGATTGCCGGACACCGAGGGAGGACTGTTTCTAAACACAACCGATTTGGCGAAAATCGGTTATCTCTATTTGCACGACGGAATGTGGGAGGGAAAACAGATTGTGTCAAAAGACTGGGTGCAGCAATCGCTGGCCCCGTCCATTGATGCGGAGGAGGATTTCAAGTACGGATATAAATGGTGGCTGCTTCCGCGGACCGATCGACCGGGTTACATCTGGATGGCGCGGGGCTTTGGCGGACAGCGCCTGATGGTATTCCCGCAAGAAGAATTGATCACGGTATTTACGGGGTGGGAGATCCTCAACGATCCCGCGACTGACCGTCAGCTGGTCAACCGGATTCTGCCTGCCGTACGCGCAAAAGACTGCAGCTCCTCACACTGAAAGAGCCCTATCCAGTTCTCAAGGCAGCCGGATTATTACTTCAAAAACACCACCAGAAGTTTCCCATCCGAATGATATCCGTCTCCGGTGGCGTTCTTCGCCTCCTGCACCGGATTCGGAGGCAAGTAGTAACTCATGCTCTTCACCTTTCCGGAATTGTCGAGACTCTGCCCGATGTTGGTTCGTTCGCCATCGACCGCCGGGTCGATCTTGTGAGTGACGCTTCCGTTGCGCTGGTCCTTGGCGAAGCCGATGTCGTGTGTTCCGGCGCCCACCCAGACGTTTTGGCCGTTCCACAGATAAGTCGTCTTCCATAAACGGAAGTGATGCCGGCTGGCGACCATCGCAATAGGCTCGGCCATTTCGTAACCGTAGTCCTGCGGCCGCCCGAACAGGTAGAGCGTGCTCATGGGCATCGCCAGATAGTCTTTCTTCTCGTAAGTCTGGGTCAGAGCGGCCAGAACCGCGCCTGTATTGCTGGTATCGGCCGGGTGCCAGTTCGCCGCGTCCAGCGCGCTCTTGACTTGCGACTCGGAGCCGATCAAAACGAAGTTGACCATGTCTCCCAGATTCTTGAACTGATCGTTCACCCGGCGAGGCAAGCTGTCGATCTCTCTGCGCAGAGCTCCATCCAACGGAGCATCGGAGACCTTCAAAGACGAGGCTGAGTCCGCGCTACTCGAAGTCCCGGCGCTGCCGCTCGCCGCATTATTTCCCAGTCCGAATTGACCTTGCAGGAAGATCTGCGCAGCCGCACCCAACTGTTGTTTGTACTTCTCTCCTTCGGACAGCGGGGCGGCGCTGGAGTTTGCAGGCACCACGTGAACTTTGACTACAAAACTCCCGCTGCACTGCCCGCCGTTTACTCCCAAGTAAAGATGGCTGGTTTCAGAAACGTGAATTTCCGTTCCCGAGGCCACCGCCTGCGGCTGGGTATCCGCGGCCTGCAACTTGGCGATCAGGGAGCCAACAGGGGCTGATGGCAGGGGCAAGTTTGTTTGCTGCGAGTTGTCGCCGCCCAGCGCTCCACAGCTCTGGCCTCCTACGCTGGAAATCTGCACCAGATCTCCCGCCTGCAGATCAGGCCCGGTGTCCGTCCAGGGCCGGCTTGTCGAGACTGTGAAGGAATAATCTTTGCCGGCCGCCGCCGCGGCCGCTGTGGTTTGCGCTGAAAGCGCTGGGGAAGAAAGAACGAGAAACAGCCCAACCGGCCACAAAACCATGCGAATCATAGCCACTCCCAACGAGCCAGATGTGGCTATTATCGCTCAAATGCCGCCACAATTCGCAGGCTCTGGCCGCTATCCGCACTTCCCCGTGCCGTGGCACTTTCGCCGCGCCGAAGAGCAGTTCCCCGGCTCCGCCAGCTTCCCGTCGGGCCCGATGCAGGTCTGCGTATGAATGCACCAGAAGAGTCCCTCATTCGATCTGGGCACGTCGGGATCAGCCTCCGCCAGAATAAACTGTCCCTTCCAGCGCAGTGAGGCGCACAGGTTCGGGTGGTTGGTATTGAAGCGCTCCGCCTCTGAAACCGTCCGGATCATGCCGCACCTCCTGCTTTCAGAATGGCCCGTTTGACCGCAACCCGCGCCAATTGCACCTTGTACGCGTTGTGACGAAGCGGCTTGGCGTTTTGCAGGGCGGCATCGGCGGCGGCTTTGGCAACCTCCTCGGAAATCGTTTTTCCCGCCAGAACCTGGGCAGCCTCGATGGAAATCCACGGCACCGGCGCAACGTACCCCAGCACCACCCGCGCCGACCCGACGCTTGTCCCGTCCATCCTCAGACTCACCGCCGCCACCGCCAGCGGCCAATCGAACGAATGTTTCTGCCGCACTTCGTAATGCGCCGCCCGCAGTCCCTGCGGCGGGGGAATCAATACTTCCGACAGGATTTCATTCGGCCGCAGATCGTGTTCGCGTTCTCCCTCCGCTTTAGGGACAACGAAATACTTCTCCAGAGGGATTTCCCTCGATCCCTTCGGCCCCACAATGCGAATCGAAGCGCTGTAGGCGATGAGCGCCGGCACAATCGTGGATGGGCTCACAAACTTCGCCGCCCCATCGTTCGCCAGAATCGCGTGATAACGGTTTTCGCCCTCGCTGACCAAATCCTTGCCCGCCGCGTCCTTGGCCAGCAACCCGAAGCCCCCGCGAAAATACCAGCAGCGCGGCCTTTGCGAAAGATTTCCACCGATGGTCGCCAGATTGCGAATCTGCGGGCTCGCGGCTTCATTCACCGCATCGGCCAGTGCGGGATAGTTCTGCATCACTTCCGCATGGTCCGCCAGATCACCCAGCGTGGTGAGCGCGCCGATACGCAGCCCTTTTGCATTCGACGTAATTCCGTGCAGTTCGGCGATCTCTTTAATGTTCACCACCCGCTTGGGACGCGCGACGTCATCCTTCATCAGCGCTAGCAGGTCTGTGCCGCCGGCCAGCACTTCCGCCTGTCCCCAGCTGGTACCGAGCAGTCCGACAGCCTGTTCTTTCGTTGTAGGGCTTGCATATTCAAACGCTCTCATCAGGCGCCTGCCTTTCCGCTCGCATCTTTCTGCTCCAAAGCGGCGAGCACTTTATCGGGAGTGAGTGGCAGGAATGGCACGCGCACCCCAATGGCGTTAGCCACGGCATTTGAAATCGCAGCTCCGGGAGAAATTACCGGCGGCTCACCTAGCCCGATTACACCGCGCTCGTCGTATCCCTTGCCCGTCATCATGTGCACCACCAGTTCCGGAATGTCGTTCAATCCCGCGAGCCGGTAGAACTCCATATTCGGATTCAGCATCCGGCCGGTGTTCTGATCCATCACTTTCTCTTCGTAGAGCGCGTAGCTGATGCCCATGATCATGGCGCCATAGCAGCTGCTCTCGGCCGTTTTCACATCAATGATCAGACCGCAATCTTGGACCGCGACCATTTTCTTTACTCTTACGATGCCGGTTTCCAGATCGACTTCCACATCCGCCATGCCCACGCCACCGACGCCGCTGTTGGTGAGGTCGGGTGGCTTCGTCCGGTCCGGATTCTTCCCCCGTATGGTCAGCGGCACGGCTCCCAGCTTGGAACAGGCTTGCTTCCAGCTCAACGAGCGGCTGGAATCACCCTTCACCCGCACAGTGCCGTTCGCACATTCCAGATCAGCCGGCTGTGCGTTCAGCGCCGTAGCCACTTTCTCGAACAGTCCTTCCCGCGCATCCACCGCCGCCCGCCGCGTCGAAGAGCTAACTCCTCCCGGAGTGGTCGAGCCTCCCGACCCGCCCGATGGAGGATAGAGCGTGTCTCCAATGTAAAGATTGATGGCTTCAATCGGCAGCCCCAGAGTATCCGCTGCCACAATGACGATCGTCGTACGCGTTCCGGTGCCGATGTCTTGCGTACCCATCTTGATGTCAACCGATCCATCGGGATGGATTGTCAGATCGCAATCGCTGTTGTGACCGCGCCCACCCCAGGTATGCAGCGACAACCCCAAACCTCGCGCCCGGTTCCCCGAAACATTCTGTCCCCGCCCGCGCCACTTATCCTTCCAGCCCATCAGGTCGGCGGCGACGCCAAGCTCTTCGCGATAGTTATCTTTTCTCGGACCGGCGATATCAAGATTCTTCAACCACAGGTCGAGCGGGTCCATCTTCAGCTGCGCCGCCAGATCATCCAGAGCGCCCATGGTGATAGCCGCGGCTTGCGGATGATTCGGAGCCCGCCAGGCGCGCGCTGGTCCAATATTGTTGCGAATCGCGGTGTGCTCTTTCTTTTGATTGGGAATGTTAAACACGTACGGAATCGGCGGCGCGCCACCTCCTCCCGGCCCGCCCGTCCCCCACGATTGCGATTGCCACGCGGTGAGTGTCCCGTCTTTCTTCGCGCCGACTTTCACCCGCGCGTACGCCGAAGGCCGCGCGCCGGCTACCTCCAGCTCCGCAGCCCGCTCCAGCATGATGCGCACCGGTTTGCCTCCGGCTTTTCTCGAAAGCCGGGCGGCGGCCATGTCCCAGCGATCGGCGGCAAACTTGCTCCCGAAGCCGCCTCCAATATGATCCTGGTGAATCCGGACATTTGCCGCCGGTACCGCCATAGGTTCAGCCATCTGCGCCGCAATCCCGGAGACGTTCTGGGTGGAAATATGCGTGAACAGATGATCCTTGTCTGGCCACTCTGAAACCGAACCGTGCGGCTCCAGACAGCAGTGCACGATCACCGGCGCGCCGTACAAGCCCTCCGAGGTTACTTCAGCTTCCGTGAAGGCCTTATCGGGATCCCCTACGGTCTGCGTCGCCGCTTTTTGATAATAGGAGTGCGATCCCTGCCCGGTGGGAGCGTGATATTGCGCCTTGCGCAGCGCGTCGAGCACCGCATCCGAGGCGTCATCTCCTTTGAACTCTTTCAGCATATCCTCGTCGGCGTGGAAGGTGATGCCGTGTTGCTGCAGGTATTGAATGAAAGCCGCGTCCGGCATCTGGTTGTCAATTGCATCCCAGACGTCGTCTTCGCTCATGGGTCCCGCCGCTTCGGCTGCTCCCGGAGGTGGCTCGGCATCGCTCACCAGATGCCCCAGGGACTGATATTGCACTTTGATCAGGCGGGCCGCGTCTTCCGCCGTGGACTCGTCCACTGCAGCCACCGCCACGATGTCGTCGCCCGCCCACTGCACTGTGCTGTTGGGTTTTTGAATGATGTCTATGGCCAACACACCGGGAAGCTTTTCCGCCGCACTGGTATCGATGCTGATGATCTTGGCTTTGGCGTAGGGCGAGCGCACCACCTTGCCGAATAACTGGCCGGTGCCGTGATAATCGTAGGTATACTTGGCGCGTCCCGAGACTTTCACCGGCGAGTCCACGCGTGAGATGCGCTTGCCAATCAGAGCACTGTCTTGCGGATTCGGCCATTCATAGTTCGGCATCGCTCACGCCTCCTTCTGCGTCATTTGGGCAATCGCCAGCTGAATGCCGTGGTAGGTGCCGCATCGGCAAAAGTTCCCGTTCAAGCCTCGCCGCAGTTCCTCTGCCGTCGCCTTGGGATGCTGGTCGAGATAAGCCTTGAACGCCACCACAAAGCCGGGCGTGCAAAAGCCGCATTGCGAAGCGTCGTTCTCCACAAAGGCCTGCTGGATGGGATGGAGCGTGTCTCCCTGCATCAGCGATTCCACCGTCGTGATTGCTTTGCCCTGCGCTTCGATGGCCAATACGGAACAAGCGTAGACCGATTTCCCGTTCAGCATGACCGTGCAGGCGCCGCACTCGCCGCGGTCGCAAACCCGCTTCGCGCCCGTGATCTCCAGCTGATCGCGCATGGCATCCAGCAAAGTAACCCGCGGCTCGACCTGCAGCTTGTGTTTCTGGCCGTTGATTGCCAGTTCCACCGGAACTTTCCCCGGGCCATAAACCTTCACCGGCTGCCCGCCTGCCTGCACCATCTTCGTAGTGAGGACGGGAACTGCCGCGGCTGAGATACCGGAAATCTTCAGAAAATCGCGCCGCGAAACGCCTGCACTTTCCTCGCCTTCGCGTGGGATTGAATCTTCCAGGGGAGAGTCTTTTGGCATCGCCTAATTCTCCCGATGGCGAATTTGTCATGCCGCCATCGTTAAGGGTTTGCTGTCCGTTGTCAGCTTGGACAGGATGAGTGTGCTTTCGTTAGCAAGATGCGGCGAGCAGGTTTAGAGTGGCCTGGGCGCCCCACGTTTGGCTCGTTTCGGCAAAACGTGGGGTTTGTTTCGAACCCTAGTGTTTCAACGTACGGATGAACTTCACCACATCATTGATCTGGTCTGGAGTCAACTTGCCGTCGTACTTGGGCATCTTTCCTTTTCCATTGGTGATGATATTGACGAGATCGGCGTCGGACTGACCTTGCACATCTGCCGAGCCAAGGTCACGAAGTTTCAGGCTCTTGCCCATCCCGGTGTCACCCTTGCCATCCGCGCCGTGGCACATAGCGCATTTGCCTTTGAATGTGTCGGCGCCGCTATCGGCAAACGACCACGCTGAAAACACCATCACCAGCGAAAGCACTGCCAGAATTGCCTTCAGAGCATGTTTCATTTTCCTCTCCTATGGAAACCGGCAACAAAAATTTAGCAACCCCTGCAACTTAGTCTTTTTTGCTGCTGGATGCAACTGTTCGCCCGGTCAAGGTTGTCAATGGCGGTTGGAGCCCGGATCGAAAACGCGGTAGAGTAGCCGGTTACAGCAATCTGAATCCATGCCTGATGACTCCTCCAGCAATCGTGAAAAAGAAGCCGCTGCCCGCGCCAGCGTTCGCTTCGTGCTCGACGGTCAAATCGTAGGACTGGGCACCGGATCGACCGCCAGCTACGCGGTACGCTTCCTGGGCGAGCGGGTTCATGGGGGACTGAAGATTCGTTGTATCCCGACCTCCGTGCATACCAAAGCCCTGGCGGAGAGCCTGGGCATTCCGCTGACCACTCTCGACGAATTTCAGCAGCTCGACGTCACCATCGACGGCGCCGACGAGGTCGACCCCCAGTTGAATCTCATCAAGGGCGGGGGCGGCGCGTTGCTGCGCGAGAAGATCATCGCTTCGGCGACCCGCCAGTTCGTCATCATCGGCGACTCGGGAAAGAAAGTCCCCATGCTGGGTAAGTTTCCCCTGCCCGTGGAGATCATTCCCTTCGCAGAACCTTTGCTCGCCAGCAGAATTGCGGCGCTGGGAGCACAAGTCACGCTTCGCGCGGACCCCTCCGGCCAGCCTTTCATCACCGACGAACACCATCACATTCTGGATTGCCGGTTCGGCCAGATTCCCGATCCACCGGCGCTGGCGCGCCAGCTTGAAGCCATGCCAGGCGTAGTCGAACACGGCCTCTTCATCGGGATGGCTAGCGTTGTCCTGATCGCCACTGGCGACCAGGTTCAGGAATTCCGCCGCCCGTAGGAATCACCCTGGCTTTGTCGTTCCGGCCAAGGGCCTCGAGGGACCTCTTGCTTCGGGCTGCGCCCACCGGGCGCAACTCAAACAAGCGCCCGCAACGCCGTCAACAACCGCTCCACTTCTTCATGGGTGTTGTAATGCGCCAAACCGATCCGCAAGAACCCGCCGTCCTTCTCGACATCCAACCGCTCCGTCAGGTTCAGCGCATAATAATTTCCATCCCAGGTAAAGAACCCGCACTCACCTAGTTTCGTAGCCAGTTCAAGGGGAGAATGTCCCTCCACCCTTACCGCAAATGTAGGGCACCGCCGCCTTGCCTCACGAATTCCATACAACTTCAAGCGCGGAATCGCCAACAGCCCTTTGAGGAGAGCCCCCGCCAACGCCTGCTCGTGCGCCTGGATCACCCCAAACGCCGCCAGCACCGCGCCCCGCCGGTTTCCCACCGCCGGATTTACACGCCGCCCCAGCTCCGCCAGATACTCCACGCAAGCCGCGATTCCCGCGATGCACTCGTGGTTAAGCGTGCCCCACTCCCACCGATTGGGAATGGCATTGGTATTGGCGCGCACTTTGTAAGGCTGCAATCGCCGCAGATGCTCGCGCTTGCCGTAAAGCACACCCATGTGCGGCCCAAAGAACTTATACGTGGAACAAACCAGAAAATCGCAATCCAGCGCCCGCACGTCAATCGGTCCGTGCGGCGCGTAATGCACCGCATCGATATAGGCCATCGCACCCTGCCCGTGAGCCAGCCGGACAATTTCTTTCACATCGTTAATCGTTCCCACCGCGTTGGACGCGTAGCCAGTGGCTACCAGCTTGGTTCGGCTGGTGATCTTCCTCGCCAGATCGTCCATATCGAGGGTGCAATCTTCCTCACGGATCTCCACCATGCGAATGATCACGCCGCGTTCTTCCAGGGCGCGCCAGGGAGAAACGTTGGCATCGTGATCAAGATGGGTGAGCACGATCTCATCGCCCGCCACGAGCTCGCGTCCAATCGCTCGGCTCATCGCGTAAGTCAACGTTGTCATGTTTGGGCCGAACGCCACCTCATCCGCTTCGCAATTCAAAAAGTCCGCCATCGCCGCCCGCGCGTCCGCAAGCATCGCGTCCGTATCGCGGCTGGTGGCATACGCCCCGTTGGTATTGGCATTGTTGTGTTGCAAATAGCCGGAGATCGCATCGATCACCCGCTGCGGCACCTGCGTGCCCCCCGGGCCATCGAGAAACACCGCCGGCTGGCCATTCACGGTTTGTGAAAGGGCAGGGAACTGGGAACGAACCCACGCCAGATCGATTGCAGCGGTGACTTCTTGTTCGGTTGCGGGCAAAGTTTTCTCCGTGTTCGATATCGTTCGTCACTGTTGGCAGCGACGAGTGGAGACGGCATCGTACCGACTACGTTACTGCTCTCACAAAATCCGCCAGCATTCCATACGCCGTGGCTTCCACTCCGGGATTGTTCTCCGTGATCGCCAGGCCCGGGAAAATGTCTGTTTCAAAACACACAATGGAAGAAGTTCCCTCGACCCAGGCCAGTGGATCGCTCAGCGGCACCTGCTCCGGCCGAACCGTCGCCCGTACGCCTGAATCAGTGCGCTGCGCACGGCACACCAGCTTATAAGGCTTGCCCGCCGTTCGCCCTTCTCGAATCGTCTCTCCACTGAGCTTGCCAATTCCTTCACGCTCGATCTCGTCGAGCCGCAACGGAACCCGCATCAACACCCTGACTAGAGCAGCGACTTTTACCGCCGCATCCCATCCTTCTATATCTTGACTGGGATCGGTCTCGGCCACACCCACGCGTTGTGCCTCGTGCAATGACTGATCGAAACTAAGGCCCTGCTCCATCCCGGTGAGAATCACATTGGTCGTAGAGTTCAAAATTCCCCGGAACCCACGCAAGTGGATCGCCGGCAACGCCTCCCTGAACATGGAGAAAATAGGAACGCCATCCATCACCGTGGACTCAAACAGGAACCTTCTACCTTTCTTCACCGCCAAAGCACTGAGCTCTTCATACCCATGAACGATGGGGCCCTTATTCGCCGTGATGGCGTGCGCGCCGGCTTCCAGCGCCGCACGAATATGATCGATTGCCGGCTGCCCGTCACTGACACTCAGAGAAGTCGCTTCAAACAGCACGTCGGCCTGGGCCGCCTTCAGCCACTCCCTCACACCATGTGGCGCGGACCCGCCCTGAGCGACATTCGAAAAGGCCCCCGCCGGTGAAATCGCATCGCCTAAGAGCTTGCCTTCATCCAGCCCCTTCGCATCCGCCACCCATCCCATCCTCCTCGTCGCCACCCCGGCAACCTGCCAGTCGATGCCAAGCCGGCGCAGTTCATCACGCTTGTCCAGCAGCAATTGCACCAGCGTCCGGTTCACGTTGCCGAAGCCAAGCAGGCAGAGGTTGTAAGTGCGAATGGAGCTCTCCTTCAGCCTTGCGGATATCCGGATTCCTCGGGGAATGTCAGCCCATCATGGTGGTGTGTTCGGGTTGGATCTTATAAATGACGCGCACTTCTCCGGGCTGCCGGTACGGATACTTATCCACGCCAAGATATTTTTTCGCCAGCTTGTCGATATGGGCGTCTGCGCCCTGCTCGGTAATTTCCACGACCCGGCCACGAATTTCCAGATAGCGGTAAGGATTTTCCGGATCTACGATGGCGATGGCCACCCGCGGATCGCGGCGCACGTTTCGGTCCTTCTGTCGCCCTTTCGCCGAGTTAAAAATGACCAGGTCTCCTTCCAGATCGCACCACACTGGCGTCACTTGAGGGCGCCCGTCTGGCATGAGCGTGCCCAAACTGGCGAACGCCCGCTTGCTGAATAAATCGCGGTATTTTTCCGGGATTGCTCCAGACATTCCTGCCTCCAATCGTTCACTGGTTCCGTAAGGCAAAGCGCTACGCAATAAGCCAAATCCGGAAATGATTATAGCCGCCCGCGAGAGATGCGCGCACCCGGCTCTCAGCCCTGCATTTCTCTCCGCGTCCGCGCCCCAAAGCCCTTCCCCGAGCGAGATGAAACCGCAGCCTTCCATTTCGTTTACAATTCCGCGTTACCGGAGTGAAAACATGCGCAAGCTCAACGGGGAAAAACGTCTCTGCCTTTGGATCGTCGCCTTAGCACTCTTGGTCGCCGGAATCTGCCCCGCCGGCGCTGAGGATGTATCCGCCAAGCCCAGGCCAACCGTCGTCTTCATGACCGACTTTGGCGTCATCGACGACTCTGTCGCCCTGTGCAAGGGCGTCATGTACTCCATCGCCCCGGACCTTCGCATCGTGGATTTGACCCACCAGGTCACACCCTTCTCCATCACGGACGGCGCCCGCTTTCTCTATGGCGCGACCCCATACTTTTCCGCCGGTACAGTCTTCGTGGTTGTGATCGATCCCACAGTTGGCAGCACTCGTAAAGCCATCGTGGTCAAATCGAAGCGCGGCCAGTTTTTCGTGCTGCCGGACAACGGCCTGATGACGCTGGTCCAGGACCGCGACGGTCTCGAAGCCGCGCGTGAAATCGCCAATCCGGAGTGGATGATCGGCGCCGCTTTGTCATCCACCTTTCACGGGAGAGACATTTTCTCACCCGCCGGCGCCCACCTCGCTCGCGGTGACGACTGGACACAGGTCGGCCCCGAACTGAATCTGGCTTCGCTGGTCCGCCTCAATCTCGCACCAGCGAAAGTAGACGGCCATGGCTTGGACGGCGAGGTGATCGCCACCGATGGCCCCTTCGGCAATCTGGTCACCAACATCTCGAGCGATGACTTCCTGAAGCTGGGATACCAGCGGGGAGAGACTGTGCCCGTCACCGTCGGGACGGCGAAGTTCGAGGTTCCGTTCGTTCGCACTTTCAGCGACGTTCCCCTGAAAAAGCCATTGTTGTACATCGATTCCAGGGGTCGCATCGCCCTGGCCCTCAACCAGGCAAACTTCGCCTCAACCAACGGAATCAAGCCCCCGCAGCCGCTCTTCATCCCTCGTCCAGCAAAATAGAATGGTTCGGGGTGCCTCATCCTGGCGCGTTCTGTGCACCAGGGTGGCGCCGGATCAGGCCACATCCTTCGCAATCTCCGGCAACACCGCCCGCAGTAACGCAACAAAATCCGCCTGCACCCGCCGTCCCGTCTCCAGCACTTCCTCGTGATTGAGCGGCTGATCCAGAATTCCCGCTGCCATGTTGGTGACGCACGAAATTGCCAGAACTCTGATTCCCATATGGCGAGCCGCAACCGTTTCCAAAACCGTCGACATACCCACCAGGTCGGCTCCGATGCTTCTCAGATAGCGAATCTCCGCCGGAGTCTCGTAGCTCGGCCCCAGCACCGCCGCGTACACGCCTTCACTCACTTCCTTGCCCATCCTCCGCGCCGCCGCAGCCGCCAGTTCGCGATATGCCTTCGCGTAGGCGTGCGTCATATCTGGAAAGCGCGGACCGAAGCGCTCATCATTTGCGCCCGTGAGCGAATTGTGTCCCTGCAGATTGATATGGTCGGAGATCAACACCAGGGCGCCCTGGTTATATTTCAAATTGATGCCGCCGGCGGCGTTGGTGAGAATCAGCGCCCGGACCCCCATGCGCCCCAGCACACGGGTGGGAAACGCGATCTCTTGTGCCGAGTAGCCCTCGTAAAGATGCACGCGCCCCTGCATCACCGCTACAGGGACGCCCTCGCATTTACCGATGACCATCTGCCCGGCATGTCCAACCGCAGTCGACCGCGGAAACGAGGGAATCTGGGAATAAGGAACCCGCGTCGCTTCCGTGAGCTCGTCCGCAAACGCTCCCAGCCCCGAGCCCAGCACCAGTCCGATCTTTGGCCGCAAAGACGTCTGCGATTTCAGGAATGCAGCCGCCGATTCGGCAGTTGTAAATGCATCAGCCATGAAAATAGCCCGTCATCCCGACCGGAGCGAAGCGAGGCGAGGACCTTGTGTTCCGGGCCTCGAGTCTAGGTTGTGAGCTGCCCGGCCGGGCACCCTAAAACTTCCTTTCAAACTCCGCTAACTTCTCTTCCAACTTCCACTGCACGCCCGCCCGCTCGCTTCCATCGAGAAACTTCTGGCACGCCGGATTCGCCTTACCCTGCAAGCCCGCGCAAGCGGCGACCATCCGAAAACGGCCGGCGTCCGCCCACAGACTCGCGCCGGGCAGAAAACTATGCTCCAGGCTCATCCGCGCCATGCGCTTCAGATCCCGATAGGAAATGAAGCCATAGGTCTCCGCCGCCCGCACATACTCGTGCGTCATGTCCGAGCGCGATACTCCCTCATCATCGGTTGCCAGCGCCACCGGTACCCCATACTTCATATAAATGGGCAGAGGGTGGTCGTCCCCGGCAATGCCCAGGATTAGATCGTTCGAAGTCAGGCAGACTTCCACCAGCACCTGCTTCAGCGCCATCTCGCGCAACAGTCCCAACGGATCGTGTTCGTTCATGATGTCTGCCCCATGGCCGATGCGCTCCGCGTGTCCCCGCTCCACCGATTCTCGGATATGAAATGTGACTCCTTCCGGCGGCACCAGTCCCATGGCGAGTTCGCCGGCGTGGAGGCTGATATGCACGTTGGGGTAGATTTCGTGCAGGTAGTCGAGCATCTTCATGTGCAGCTCGAAGTCATGCATGGGGATGTACCAGTCCTCGGGCATCACCAGGTTCAGGCCGACAAAGCGCGTGTCCGCCGAAGCCAGCTCAAATCCCAGCAGAATCTGCGCGAACACCTGTTCCGGCGGCAAACCCCGCAATACCTGGTAGAGATAGCGCACCGTAACATCGCATCCGGCGGCAGCTTCCGCGCTGCCGCACTTCAGCCGCGACCGCATCTTCTTCTCGTCGTCGTCCAGCTTCGCGCGTGTCGCCGCCACAATCTCTTTCAGTCCTCCGCTTAGTAAGTTATCCCGCAACTGCGGCAGATGCTCATCCCATCCGATCTTTTTGCCAAGTTGTGCGGCCTGAGATCCATCGGCGGTCAGCATCAATTCCAGAAACTGCAGATGATCCTCTGCGGCCTGCTCCGCGGCCTGAGCAATTTCATCGCCCGTATGGTTCTGCGACGCCAACGAAAACTTGTCGAAGGCAGCGAAAAAGTGGTCGTGGCCTGATTCCTCCCCCGGGTTCCAGTTGCGCATCGACCATGCATCGACCATCGAGTTGTAGAGTACTTGGTCTCCGTAAGCGCAGCTTACCGCGGGCTTGCTGGTAAAGCGGTCACAGCTCGCATCACATGGCGGAGCGATCAGGACCGAGGTCGTGCGGTCGACACAGAGCCCGTTATCGACCGCAAAATCGATCCAGCTTTCCCCATAAATCGCACCTGTAAGATGGTTGTGCAGGTCTCCGCCCTTGGGCATGTCGCGCAGGAATGCCAGCAGAAGCCCCGGCTGATGCCGCACCGATTCCATATACCGCGCCGTCCGCTCTTCCGCGCCCGCCTTGCGCTGGGCATAGACGATCCCAGGCAGGGATGAAACCAGCAAGACGATCATCCAGTTTCGCCGCACCGCCGCTCCTTTTCGCTCCGGCCTTAATCGCTGTTCGGTTTCGCTCCCGGCAAACGCTTCGCCAGAAACTTGATCTGCCCATTGTGATTCGACTCGTGCTCGCACACATGGAACCACTTGCAGTAATTGTTGGTCGGTCCCCAGTCGAAGTCCTTGTCGACAGCCATCAGAAAGCTGTCGTCTCTTTTGCGGAACTCCGCCAGCGTCTTTTCGCGGGTTTCTTTCAGCGTGTCCAGATAGTAGTCGAGGCTGTTGCCTTTAATGGCTTTGCGAGCCGGTTCGCCCAGGTTCATGGGAACATCCCATTTCTGTTTCACGCTGTCCGGCCAGCTGTCCCATTTCATTCCGCCAAAGGTATGCATCTGATAATAGGTTTCGGTCGCGGCCAGATGCAGCAGCAGCGCGCCGATGGTGTTTGCGTTTGGGTCAAAGAGATAGTCCAGGTCTTTCTGCGTCATTCCTTTGACCGAATACAGAACCACCATCCGCATCCACGTCATCATCGAGACCAGGGTTCCGATCTGCGGAGAATATCCCGATTTCGGACCGATGATGTTCACATCCGCATCTTCCGACCATGCCACTTCGGGCGATCGCAATGCTGCGATTCCGGCTGTGGCAGTTGCCGTTGCTTTCAGGAAACTCCTTCGATCTGCAAAAAGATGTGTCATAAACTTGTCCTCGCGCGAATTGTTGGGAGCCTTAGGCGGCGAAATTATACAGGCATTTGCCCTTCCCGATTAAAGTCGCTGCGCACCGCGCGCCAGAACGAACAGGGCAACAAAGGACCTTTGCACTCCGGTCCGCGCATGCGCCGATTCGTGGGGCCATATCTTTCAAGAAGCGCCCCCACGCCCATCCACAGCGATTTTTCCTGAGATTTTCACATTGCCGCGTTCACCTTTCAGGCAAATCATGCACGCGGATTCCCCTGAAAATTTGCGCCAAAATGCGCTGGAAGATTCACTCCCCGCCGCTCCGCTCGGTGGACTGCACAATTCCTGTGGCACTCCCCTGTGAACCGGCTGCACTCCATTGATTCGTAAGAACATACGGGCCGGCCTTTTTCATTGACTGCAGAAATAGAAGGAGTAAAAACATACTCGTTCTTTGACAGCTTCTGGAGTTTGTCCGGTTGGTGCGGCGTCCGGGGCTCAAGCAACGTCACCCGCTACATCGCAAGATGACGGCAGGAAGGCGAGCGAGGGTCTATAGCAAAGTGCTGGTCGAGGCGAACAGGAAGATTTGTTGAAGGCAATATAGAGTCCCGAGGCGTTGGGTTGATTTATCCGGTTGGCGGTAAGCCCGGAGCCCGAGCAATGATCGCGCGTCGCATCCCGCAAGGAAGCGATGAGAGCAGGTCAGCAAGGGTCTAACGCGAGCTACTGGCCGAGACGAATGATCCCAACACCACCTCGGGACTCTTAATATTTGGCAGCGACTTGTAGTTGGGAGCTAGTAGCTAGTCGGTGGGGAGTTCGTGATGCGCGGCCGGCAGTGGCTTGCTCTCCCCCATGACACTGATTCTTGTGCCGCTAGTCCGCTCTCGCCCCTGCTAGCTACTAGCTGGCAGCTACAGTTTTACGGACCCACCTGCACTTCAAATTTCTCCTTCGGTACCAGGCGTGCGCGGTAAATCGAGTTGGTAGCGGCGATCTCCGCCACCGCATCCACATTCAGTTCATATGCCCCGTGCGGCAAATTCTCACCAAACGGAATCTCAACGTCCTCGCTGTTTTTCTTCAGCATAAAGTGCTGATACCCCACCGCCGTGGCGCGTCCAATTTCGTTGACGGCCAGCATCACAACCGTCAAATCGAAATCACGATCCGTTTGATTGGAAACCGTCACCGCGCCCTCCAGCCGCTGCCCGGTCACCTTGGGATAGCGTGACCACTGCAACATCAATGGGGAGACTACCACCAGCGAAAGTTGTTGCTTGCGCTCATATGCGGGTTTGCCACTGTCAGTAACCTTCACCGTGAAGCGAAACTCCCCGGTCTCGGTAGGAGTGCCGGTCAGGAGTCCATCTGCGTGCAAAACAACACCCGCCGGCAACGATCCCTCCGTCACCTCCCACTTCAACGGAGCGATGCCACCCTCGGCTGCGAGCCCTGCCTGGTAAGGGTGGTGAACCTGGGCTTTCGGGAGGGTTGTAGTCCCCACAACCAGAGGCGCGCCGGTGGCGGCGGCCTGCTGCGCCCAACCGGGTACCGTGCTCGCAAACGTCGCCAGCGCCATTGCGGCGGCCATCGCCATCCATCGCTTAGGATGCACGTTCCTCATGTTAATACGATCCGAACCAAAGCTGGAGGTTTCGATACAACTCGAAACATGCTTCAATAGACTCCGGATTGTTTTCCTCCGTGAACTCCTGCGTCCTCGTTAGTTAAGGTTTTATTGATGGGAGCCATGACTGTACACGCCGCCGAAGCCGGACACCACGGTCCAGACTTCCGTGCCGACCTGCGCGTAGCCATCGAGCCCCGCGACAGCGGCGGCCTCGAGATCGGACTGGAATCGCGCGCCGGTCTTTACTACGGAGACTCTATCCTCAGCCAGACGCGGCAGGTGCTGGAGACCTTAAACGTCAAGCACGCCAGGATTTCCATCCATGACGTAGGCGCCATGCCCTTTGTGATTTCCGCCCGCATCGAAGCCGCCGTCAAGCGGGCCAACCTCGGCAAAGGCCGCCAAGCCTTGCCCGAGCTGTTTCCTCTGCCTCCGCCCTCGGCGCGCGCTCGGTTGCGCCGCTCCCGCCTCTACCTTCCGGGCGGCGCGCCAAAATATTTCATCAATGCCCGATTACACGAGCCCGACGCCGTCATTCTCGATCTCGAAGATTCGGTTCACCCCGCCGAGAAAGATGCTGCCCGCATTCTGGTGCGCAACACGCTGCGTGCGGTCGACTTCGGCAATTGCGAACGCATGGTACGCATCAACCAGTTACCGCTGGGTCTCGAAGACCTCAATGAAGTGATTCCACAAGCTCCCGACCTTATCCTGATTTCCAAAGTCGAGAGCGCCGATCAGGTGACGGAAGTAGATCACAAGATCGCGGAACTGAAAGCGGCTCACGGCATCGACCGGCCCATCTGGCTCATGCCCGTCGTCGAGTCTGCGCTGGGCATCGAAAACGCATTTGCCATCGCCTCCGCGACTCCCAATATAGCCGCGCTCAGCATCGGACTTGAGGACTACACCGCCGATCTGGGAGTGGTGAAAACCGCCGAAGGCCGCGAATCCGCCTACGCGCGCGCCCGCCTCGTGAACGCCGCGAGAGCCGCTGGAGTGCAAGCCATCGACTCGGTCTTCGCCGATATCGCCGATCCTGAGGGCTTGCGCAGTTGGGCCGAAGGCTCGCGCGCTCTCGGTTTCGAAGGCATGGGCTGCATTCACCCCGCGCAAATTCGAGTGATTCACGAAGCCTTCGCGCCCTCCCCGAGCGAGATCGAACAAGCCCTGAAAATTGTCGCTGCCTTCGAAGATGCGCAACAAAAAGGTCTGGCAGTCGTGAGCATGGGATCCAAAATGATCGATCCTCCGGTAGTAGAACGCGCCCGCAAACTAGTCTTGCGAGCCAAACAGATGGGTACGATCTAGACCGCGTAGGGGCAGGTGTCCTCGCCTGCCCAACCGGGCGAAGCTCGGCTATTACCTGAAACCCGAATGACCGAGAAACTCGAAGTCACGCAAAACGCAGCCGGACGCATGGTCCCGACCATCGTCAACGGGAAGCCCCAGGTCCCATACCTCGGTGTCGGGCAATACCACCCCCACGGCCAGAAAGCCGGACCACCCGTTCGCTCCAGCAACGAGTATCCGCAGAACGGCGACAAACGCGTTCCCGACCTCGAGACCGCCCTGCGCAATTGCGGTTTGCGCGACGGCATGGTCATCTCCAACCACCATCATCTTCGCGACGGCGATCGCGTCGCGCTCATGGCCCTCGAGGCCGCTGCCAAACTCGGCGCCAAAGACCTGATGTGGTTTCCCAGCGCTTCGTTCCCCTCGCAAAAAGGCGCCATCGATCTAATGGAACGCGGTGTCATTCACCACATGGAAGGCAGCATGAATGGCCCGCTGGGCGACTACTGTACTCAAGGCAGGATGCGCGGCCTGGGCGTGCTGCGCTCTCACGGTGGACGCTGGCAGGCCATTCAGGATGGCGAGGTTCACATCGACATCGCCGTCGTCGCCGCCCCCACGGCCGACCCCTTTGGCAACGCCGACGGCTCCCACGGAAAATCCGCCTGCGGTTCTCTGGGTTTCGCTCTCGCCGATTCCATCTACGCCGATCACGTCATCGTTGTGACCGACAACCTCGTCCCGTTTCCCTGTGTTCCCTGGCAAATTCAGGGCAACAACGTCGATTATGTTGTCCAGGTCGATTCCATCGGCGATCCCTCCAGAATTCTCTCGGGGACCACACAGATCACTCGTTCTCCCGACCGTCTGCGCATCGCCGAATTAATCGCGCGCTTCGTCCGCGACGCCGGAATCATGCGCAATGGATTTTCCTTCCAGGCCGGCGCGGGAGGCATTGCGCTCGCCTTCGTTGACTACCTGCGCCGCATGATGAAAGAAGATGGCATCAAAGCCCGCTTCGTCCGCGGCGGCTCAACCAAGGTTCTCGTGGAACTCTTGCAGGACGGCCTCACCGATTACATTCTCGACGGCCAGACCTTCGACCTCGACGGCGTGAAGTCCATCGCCGGCGATCCCCGCCATGTCGCAACCTCGCCGTTTACCTCCTACAACTACCATGGCAAAGGAAATTTCGCCTCCATGGTTGATGTCGTCGTCCTGGGTGCGACTGAAGTCGATGTAAACTTCAACGCCAACGTTGTCACTCATTCCGACGGACGCTTACTGCATGGCATCGGCGGCTGGCAGAACTGCCTGGCTGCGGGTTGTACGATTCTCGCCTTGCCGTCCTTCCGCGACCGCATTCCGGTCATCGTCGACCAGTTGACCACGCTGACCGGACCGGGCGAACTGATCGACGTGGTGGCCACCGAGCGCGGCATCGCCATCAATCCGCGGCGGCAGGATTTGCTGGATGCGGTAAAGAGTTCGAAGCTGCCGATCCGGCCGATCGAAGACATCAAGGCCGAAGTGGAGCGAATTTGTGGCGGCAAGCCCGCGCGCCCGAAGCTCGGCAATCGTCCCGTCGCAGTTGTGAAGTGGGTGGACGGGACTGTGCTCGACACGATCTGGCAGGTTGGCTAGATGCAGAATTCAGCGCTGATTCAAGGCCCACTCAAGCGAGCAAGGGGTGAGGAAATTCGTGCAGTCTTTGGCCAATGAGTAATTTGGAGATTTTTCAACAATTGAGGCGATGGCCTACCAGTTGGCCTCTCGGATTACTTCCGGCTTGCCGACCACTCAACCGGGAGTGTCGTTGAGGTTGGCACGGGAGCGGAAGGTCGAAAAGCCTTAGTTCAGCGCGACTCGCACCAGGAGTTGACCTGCTCAGAATTGCAATGCAGGCAACGATTTCGGAGCATCGAAGTCAGCCGAGACACTAATTTCTCTCCAGCGTTCTGTATCCGCTGCGCGCGTCGCCTCGGCCTGCGCGGCATACTTGATCGCGTCGCTGCCTAACAAGAGATGTGCCGGGAGATGATCGCTGTCAGCCAGACGAAGAATAATTTGAGCCACTTTTCCGGGATCGCTATTCTCCTGGCCCCAAAGGGAGTGCAGTGCCTTAACTATCGCGCCGACGGACGGTTCATAATCGGGAAGCAGTTCAGGTACGTCTTGGTGCGCACGAATGCCCCAGTTTGTCCGCATCCCGCCGGGTTCAAGCGCACACACCTTGACGCCAAAGGGTGCGACTTCTTGGGCGAGCGACTCGGTGAATCCTCCGACAGCCCACTTGGCAGCGTGGTATGCCGTGCTGCCGGGAAGGGCCAAGCGACCACCTAGCGACGATATCTGCAGGATGCAGCCGCTTTTTTGCTTGCGCATGATCGGCAGCGCAGCGCGGGTCACGTTGACGACGCCATAAAAGTTAGTGTCGACCACTGCCTTGAATCTCTCAGAGCTTAACTGCTCGAACGGTGCGACATCGCCGTACCCTGCGTTATTCACGACGACATCAAGGCGCCCGAACGCGTCCATCGCCACCTGCACAGCGGCTTTTGCCACATCCTCATCTGCCACGTCGAGGGCAGTGGTGCGAACCCGATCACCATACTTCTTCACCAAATCTTCAAGGCGGCGAGGATCGCGGGCGGTTGCGACCAAGCGATCGCCTGATGCCAGCACGGCTTCCGCGATGTTGCGACCCAAACCGCTTGCGCTGCCAGTTACCAACCAGACTCTAGTCATAAGAGTCCTCCTTACTGCCTCTTATTAGCGGTATCGAGAAAGCCTCGAATCAACGCCTCCTGGTGAGCGCATTGTTTCACACAACGCAACGCTTATCCAGACTGCGAGCGCTGGCATAAGGACCTTTGGGGGATTAACGCACTAACCGGAAGTTAACTGTTGTTGCCGAGGCGTTAGCACTCATCGACCAGGCTTCATAGCTCTATCCTTGCCTCGCTCGGCAGCTATCCTTTGGACGTTTCCAGTCCTGCCGTTCTTACCGGTGGCACCTGCTGCGAAGTGAATCGCGGGCTTACCCAGACCGCCACCCGATAACCCAGCAGCAACGTCAGCACCACCGCGTACTCCAGCGGTTTGTGAATGTCGGCCTTCACCAGCCACCAATAGTGAATCACTCCCGCAGTTGCAGAAAAATAAATCAGCCGATGCAGTGCCTGCCAGCGCTTACCGCCCAATCTCCGGATCCATCCCGTTGTCGACGTAACCGCCAGCGGGATCAGCAGCACGAATCCGGTGAAGCCTACAGTGATGAACCGCCGTTTGGCGATGTCGGCCAGCATGGCGTGCACATCGAAAAACTTATCCAGCCAGATATAAGTCAAGAAGTGCAAACTTACATAGAAGAATGCAAACAACCCGAACATGCGGCGAAACCGAATTAACCAAAGTTGCCCGGTCAACTTGCGTAAGGGCGTAATCGCCAGCGTTACCAGCAGAAAAATCAGAGTCCAGTCCCCAGTCGAATGGGTAATCACCTCGATCGGATTCGCTCCCAGCGCCTGGTTGTAGGCCTTCCATCCCAGCCGCGCCAGCGGGCCCAGGCAGGCAAGAAAAATCACGGGTTTGAACCAGCGAATCAACTGAGCACCGAGAAACGAAATCCGACAACTGCTTTAGAAATTCTTCTTAAGATCCATCCCACTGTACAGGCTCGCCACCTGATCGTAGCCATTGAACATGAGAGTGGGACGCTTCAGAAACTCACCCAGGCGGCGCTCTGTGGCTTGACTCCAGCGCGGATGGTCCACGTGCGGGTTCACATTGGAATAAAACCCATACTCGTTGGGCGCCGCTTCGTTCCAGGTATTGATCGGCTGCTTTTCGGTGAATTTGATTTTCACGATCGCTTTGGCGCTCTTGAATCCATACTTCCAGGGAAGGACAATGCGCAGCGGCGCGCCATCCTGATTGGGCAGCGTCTCTCCATACATTCCGAAGCACAGCAGCGCCAGCGGATGCATGGCTTCATCCATCCGTAGACCTTCCACGTAAGGCCAGTCCAGCACTCGTCCCCGCTGCCCCGGCATCTGGCTGGGATCCAAAATAGTGGTGAACTCCACGTACTTCGCTTTGCCCAGCGGATCGGCTTTCTTGATTAATTCGCTCAGCGAGAAACCGACCCAGGGCACCACAATCGACCACCCTTCCACGCAGCGATGCCGGTAGATGCGCTCCTCCGGCGGAGCCAGTTTGATGATGTCATCCACGTCGAGAGTTTGCTTCTTGCTGACCAGGCCCTCAATCGAAACCTTCCACGGATGAGTCCTGAAGTTCTTGGCCAGCCCGGCCGGTTCGTACTTGTCGGTGGAGAATTCGTAGTAGTTGTTATAGTTGGTTACATCTTTGTAAGGAGTGATCTTCTCCGTGGTTGAGAACGAGCTCTTCTGAATGCCATCGATCTTGGTGTCAGCCTGCGCCTCGGTGGAGGGAGAAACCAGTTCCCTCAATCCCCTCCCCATAACCGCGGCTGCCCCTGCCAGGGCGGTACCGGCCAGAAACTTGCGGCGGTTCAGGTACAGGCTCTTAGATGTGATCTCAGACGACGGAATATCACTGCCTTTGCGCAGCAGCATGAATCAATCCCCTGTTATGTACGGATGTCGCCGCCGTTCGGATCGTTGGCCGGACGGGGCTTTACCCTCCCATAGGACTCACAATAGCAAGAAAAGTTACAGGGATTGTCACTGCCCGATGTTACCCAGAACCTCGCGCACCTTACGAGCAAGTGCCTGCAGGGTAAAGGGTTTTTGCAGAAAAGCCGTCCCCGGCTCGAGCACACCTTCATGAATGATGGCGTCTTCGGTATATCCGGAGAGATAAAGCACCTTAGTGTCCGGATGCGACGCGCACAACCGCGCCGACAACTCGCGTCCGCTCATTCCGGGCATCACTACATCCGTGATCAGCATTGCAACCGGGTGGGAAAGCTGCCCGACAATTTGCAGCGCGGCATTGCCATTTTCCGCCTCCAGCACGTTGTACCCCTTGGCTTGCAGCGTCTCCCGTACCAGTTCACGAACCGATGCTTCATCCTCCACCAGTAACACCGTCTCTGTGCCCCCGTGCAGTTCGCGTGTCACTTGCACCGGGCTCGCCGGTTGCGCCGCCTCTTCTACTCGCGGCAAGTAAATTCTGAAAGTGGTTCCTTGTCCAGCATCGCTCTGTACCAGAATGTATCCGCCGCTCTGCTTGACGATGCCGTACACCGTCGAAAGCCCCAGCCCTGTTCCTTTCCCTTTCTCCTTGGTGGTGAAGAAGGGCTCGAAAATATGCGCTTGCGTCTCCTTGTCCATCCCGTGCCCGTCATCTTTGATCGACAACATCACGTATGGGCCAGGCTGGATGTACGAATACTCCCGCCGCAGCTCATCTTTCTTTAAGCTGACATTGGCGGTTTGAATCACGATCTTCCCGCCGCTCCGCATAGCGTCCCGGGAATTCACCACCAGGTTCATAATCACCTGTTCGATCTGCCCGGCATCCGCGCGAATCCGTCCCAGGTCAGCCGCCAGTTGCGTGTGCAGTTCCACGTCTTCGCCAATCAGCGGCCGCAGCAGGCGCTCCATGTCCGCGACAATCGCATTAATATCCACCACCTTCAGTTCCAGCATCTGCCGGCGGCTGAAAGCCAGCAGTTGTCGGGTGACGGTAGTGGCGCGCTCAGTGGCTTGATGAATGGCCTGAATCTTCGGAAAAAGCGGATTTCCTTTTCCCGTACGCTCCAGCAGCACCTCGGTGTATCCGCTGATCACCATCAGAAGGTTGTTGAAGTCGTGGGCAACGCCACCCGCCAGGCGGCCTACCGCCTCCATTTTTTGTGCCTGGCGAAATTGGTTTTCCAGCGCTCGTTGCTCGGTGACGTCTTCGGCGATGATCTCCAACACTGGCGTTCCGTCCACGCTGTTGACCACGCTTCCGCTCAGGCGGGCCGTGATCACCTTCTCGTCCTTACGTTTCCACTGGACCTCAATATTGTCGACCCGGCTCCCCTTTCGAGATTCCTGAATCAAACGGTCCAGTTCGTGCGAGTCCACGAATACGTTGGTTCTGGGGTCGAGCGCCAGAACTTCTTCCGCAGATTCATAGCCGAGCATCGAAACCAGAGCCGGGTTGACGTCCAGAAACCGCCCTTCCAGGTTCGAACGATAGATGCTGTAAACCGCGCTCTGCACCAGGGAACGGTAGCGTGACTCGGAGCGCCGCAGTGCCTCTTCGCTGCGTTTGTGCTCTACCGCGCTGGCCAGTTGCTGCGAAACAAAAGTAAGAATGTCTTTTTCTTTCTCCCCAAAACGCACGTGGGGCGCGTAGCTCTGCACCACCAGCACCCCAAAGGTTTGTCCTCCCCCCTTTAGAGGGATGCCCAGCCAGTCGAGCGACGGGGCTCCGATCAACTCCACAGCTTCCGACGTCACCAGCTTCTCGAAAACCTCCGGTGTGCACAGCAGCGGCTCTCCGCTGCGCAGCACATACTCGGTCAGGCCTTTGCTCAACTTCTTGGGAGCGGGCTGGGAGTCGTGATCATCGACAAAGTAGGGAAAATTGAGCAGCTGCGAGGCCGGGTCAAAAAGAGCGATGTAGAAGTTGCGCGCATACATCAATTCGGAAAGGATGCGGTGTACCGCGGCATAAAACTCCTGCAGGTCCACCGCCGAGCTGGCCTGTTCCGCGATACGCACCATCGCGGAACTCAACGTCTCAGCCCGCTTTTCTTCGGACACGTCGCGATAAAATACGCAGATTCCGTCGCGCCCATCGGTCATGGTCATCGCAGCCGCGCAGGCTGCAACATCCACCAGGCTGCCGTCTTTCCGTTGACGCTTGGTCTCGAGGTGGACTCGTTCGCCTCTTCCCAGACTGTCCTTGATCCAGCGCAGCTCCGCCGAACGATCCGGCGGAAGGATCAGCGACGCCAGGCTGCGTCCTACTGCCTCATCCGATCGAAAGCCAAAGATGCGGGTGAACTCTCTGTTGACGCGGACTACGCGAAAATCAGCATCCAGAATGCTGATGGCTTCCGGAGCGGCTTCCAGCAATTGTTCGAAGCAGGCTTCCGGCAGTGCGGAGCTTTCGGCAGGAACGACGACAGCTGCTTTCGCGGCAGAAACTTGTGCAGACCGGTGCTCAGGAACTGATACTGATAAAGCCGGAGCGCCATGTTGCAGCGCCTCGCGCAGGAGCTTTGCCCGCGCGCGCTCGTCGGCCTTAACAGATTGGGTGGCGCCATCACCCATCCAACTCCTCCGGAGGTGAAACCACTGCCAAATGAGGATGTTAGATGCCGTGTGGTAACCCCGAAAGTTACCGAGGTAATCTTCGCTGCTCGGCGGGCGGTGGCGCCTTCCCCCGCGAGAAGCATGGCAAATCGGGAACCTGTTCCCCTAGTGCCCAGTCCCCAGGATCTCGCACACCCGATGCAGCATTTCGTGCTGTTGCGCATTCAGGGCCAGGAATTCAAAGCCGTGGCGCAGGCCGGTGCGATAACGCACCAGCGCGCGCATCTTCATGGGATACCCGGTTACGGGGAGGGAGAATTCCATAGAAACCACTTCGCCCGGTTCGATTTCTTCTGTCAGGGTAGCGCCAATCCCATCTTCTCCGATTTCGGTCGATCGTCCCCAAAGCGAAACCGTCCCTGACGCGCGAAAAACCTGAATGGATACGCGAATGTCTGCCGAATAGCGTACAAAACGGCGCGGGCTTTGCGTAGCCGATTTTTTTTGTGTCGAATCGTTCACGGCTTTACCTTTCGCCGCCGAATTGTTCACCGCGAGACCGCCCGCCAACGCAGACCCAATGCCGGAAATCTAATTTCCGTGAAGAATGTAACCCGGTTCCAGCGGAAGCTTGCCCCCCACCCGCACCACGTTCACGCCCCCGGTAATGGCGTAAACATCCACCAGCCCGACCGCGCCGGGAGTGGATTCCACTTTCTTCACCAGGTCCTGGTCGGAGTCGGCCAGCACGATCGCCGGATGGTTGACCCGGCTGTGGTTGGCGGTGGTAATCAGCGTCGCAACGTCTTCCTTAGGCAGTCCATAGATTTTTTCCAGGACCATGCGCATTTCCGGCGAGGTCGGATCGCGAGTGACGAAGGTCACAGCTTTGCCATCTGGCCAACGGCCGGTTTGGCCCTTGCAGATCTTCATCAGCTCCGGCAGCCCGACATCTACCAGATGATTCGACTTGTTGGCGATGAGAGCGATGTCCTTGGCCCCTGCCAGTGCGCTGCAACTCAACAGCACCACCAGACAGGCGAGCCCACGTTGATAGCCCAAGTCTCCTCCCGGCGCGAAAGCGATGTCCTGTTCCCTGATTCTCCCCGAAGCCCGTCCCCCGCTCAACGACCGAAAGGTTTATGTACCAGTGGAGACAACAGCCCGGCGGGCGAGCGGAATCGTAAAAATGACGAATGGAAGTTCATAGTAGAGCCATGTCCGTGTTGCTTATGCCCAAGAATGGAGAAAAAATCACCGGCATCTGGGCTCCGTTGCGAAGCCACGACCGGGCGGAACGGAGTTTATAGAAATCACCCCACCATAGGGAGGCCGCGTTTAATCGAAAGGCATCGAACCGTGCTCTCGGGAAAAACATTCTGCTTCATCCTCCTGGCGGGGATTTGTACCGCCCAAACCCACCCCGCTCCCGAAACTTCCCATGCTTATCGCCTGGAGATCGCAGTCACCGACGAGAACGGAGTTGCCGTCCCTTCTGCCCTGGTTCTGTTGCAGACCGGCGCTTCGTCCCTCCTGCGTTGCGAAACCGACTTCGCCGGGCATTGCACTCTGGCCAACCTTTCCGGCGCAAGTTATCAGCTCCGCGTGGAGAAGCAGGGGTTCTACGCCGCTATGCTGCCCCTGGTGCAGCAGGTGACCCAAACCCGCAACGTGGAGGTTGTGCTTCACCATCAACAGGAGTTGCGTGAGGTGGTGAACGTGGCGGAATCTCCGCCCACCATCGATCCCGCCCAGGTCTCCTCGAAGGAGGAAATCACCGGGCTGCAGATCATCGACGTCCCCTATCCGGCTACGCACGACTACCGCAACGCCCTGAACTTTATTCCCGGGGTCGTGCAGGATTCTTCTGGTCAGCCCCACGTGGCCGGCGCCGAGACCTATCAGACGCTCACTCTCCTGGATGGCTTCAACGTCACTCAGCCCGCCAACGGTCTGTTGCTGGTGCGGGTCAGCACTGACGCCTTCCGTTCCATCGCGGTCGAACCCAGCCGTGTGCCTGCAGAGGATGGCAAAGGGCCGGGCGGCGTGCTCAGCTTGAACACCGGAATTGGCGATGACCATTACCACTTCCTCACCACCAACTTCATCCCTTCTCTGCAGGACAAAGAAGGGATCGCCCTGGATCAATGGACACCCCGTTTCACCGTCTCCGGCCCCATCCGCAAGGGGAAGATGTGGTTCTTCGATGCCCTCGAAGGAGAATATGACAACTTCATCGTTACCCAGCTGCCCGACAACGCGGATACCGATCACATTTGGCGCGCCGGCAACCTGGCCAAGCTGCAAACCAATCTCACCTCGCGCAATATTCTCACCACTAGTTTTCTCTACAACTATCTCGACGACCAGCACTCCGGCTTGTCCCCGCTCCAGCCCGTCTCAGCCACACCCCGCGACGCCGAGTCCGCGTATATCGGGAGCATCAAAGACCAGCACTACTTCGCCGGCGGGCAGCTGCTGGAGACTGGATTCAACGCCGGCCAGTACGATCTGTCTCTCACGCCGCTCGGCACCGAGCCTTATTTCATCACTCCCGAAACCGCTGGCGGAAATTACTACCTCGACATGCGCACCCACGCCCGCCGCTGGCAGGGCCTCGCCAACCTATATCTCCCGCCGCGCTACTGGCAGGGACGCCACGATCTCAAAGCCGGCATTGATCTCGACCGCATCGATTATGACGCCCAATTCTCCCGCCAGCCCATCTCGTTTCTGCTCGAGGGCAAGACTCTACCGCCCAGCGCCACCTGTTTCACGATTCTGCCGTCTCCCTGCTCGCGTTATTCCCAGTTTTCCGCTGGTCAGTATTCCACCACGTACAACTCCGAAGCCAGTGGCTATGCCGAAGACCGCTGGCTCCTGACCAATCGTCTGTTGCTCGAGCCCGGCATTCGCTTCGACTGGGATCAAATCGTCCGTAGCCCAATCTTATCCCCTCGCCTCGCCGGCACTTACGTGCTCGACAACGCCGGGAACACCAAGCTCTCCGCCGGAATCGGCCTGATTTACGCGGCCACCGACCTGGCGCTGGTCGCGCGCCCATTCGCCGGACAGCGCCTGGATACTTTCTTCGTCAACTCTTCCGGCAACCCTCTGACCACGCCCTCCAGCGTTCTCACCACCTTCTCCGCCGACCGCAACACACTCCAGGCTCCGCGCTTCGTCAATTGGAGTGTGGCCCTCGAGAAGAAACTCCCCCGCAGCATTTTTCTCAAGGCCGAATTCATGCAGCGCCGCGGCACCCGCGACTTCGTCTACAACACCGCCGATGGTCTGCCCGACGGCAACTTCCTCCTGCGCAACACCCGCGATGACTTCTATCACGCTTTTCAACTCAGCCTCCGCCACAGCTTCCACGACCGCTACATGCTCATGGGCTCCTATATTCGCTCCAGCAGTCATTCCAACCAGGTACTGGACTTCAATGTTGACAGTCCCATCCTGAGTCCACAGCAGCCCGGCCCATTCCTCTGGGATGCCCCCAATCGTTTTCTCTCCTGGGGATTCCTCCCGTTCTTCAAACTGCCGGTCATTCACGCCCTCGACCTCGCGTACTCCGCCGAAGCCCGCAACGGCTTCCCGTTCTATGTCACCAACGATCTGCAGCAAATCGTCAAGCCCCTGAATTCCTATCATTTCCCAACCTACTTCACTCTCAACCTCGCCCTCGAAAAGCGCTTCCATTTGTTCGGATACTATTGGGCGCTGCGTGGCGGCTGCGATAACATTACCAACCGCTCCAATCCGTTCGTCGTCAACTCCGACATCAACTCGCCGCAATTTCTTACCTTTAGCGGCTATGATCGCCGATCCTTCACCTCCCGCATCCGCTTCCTGGGCAAGAATTGACCTTCGGAGGTCTTCATCCCGAAGCCTGCGTTCTCACCGGCGGAGCGAGGGATCTGGCGTGCAGCATGACCAGGCGATATTGTCATTCCGAGCCCAGCGAAGAACCTCCTTTTTGCCGATCCCCTGCTGGGCCAGCGGCCCAAGTCTCCCCGCCTCTTTCCGAATCGCCGCCGCGGGATATATCATCATGTAATCCTTGGAGGAAAATCATGGCTCATGAACTACCGCCTTTGCCTTATGACTATTCTGCATTGGAACCCACCATCGATGCGCAAACCATGAAGCTGCATCACGATATGCACCACGGTGCCTACGTAAAAAATCTGAATGCTGCTCTCGAAAAATATCCCAATCTGCAGTCCAAGAAAGTCGAGGAACTTCTTCGCGACCTGAATGCGATCCCGGAAGATATCCGTGCCGCCGTGCGCAACAACGGTGGCGGCCACATGAATCACAGCATGTTCTGGAAGATCATGAAACCGCAGGGCGGCGGTGATCCCACCGGCGCGATCGCGAAGTTGATTCAGGGAGCCTTTGGCAGCTTCAAAGACTTCCAAACCAAGTTCAATGATGCCGGCGCCAAGCAATTCGGCAGCGGTTGGGCCTGGCTGGCAGGCAAACCCAGCGGAGAGGTAACCGTCATCAGCACCCCGAACCAGGACAATCCGATTTCCCAGGGGCTGTTCCCTATTATGGGAAACGATGTCTGGGAGCATGCCTACTACCTGAAGTACAACAACCGCCGGCCGGAATACCTGGCGGCGTGGTGGAACGTAGTGAATTGGGAGGAAATTAACCGCCGAGTCGAGGTCTTCCAGTCGCACCGTGAGCCCGCCATGGCCCACGACTAAGCAGTCTGTCTTCTGAAACCATGAAGGTGCATCAAGGGGTTTTCCTTTGTGCACCTTCTGCATTTTTGGTGCATGTTGATCGACCCGCCCCGTGAAACTCTCGTAACCCACTAACCCCAAAAACGAAATCCGGATTCGTTCCCCGGTGCTAGGCTGGCCTCGACTTTCCTTTTTCCGGAGGACTGGTTGGCTACACCATCTCGCGCTCTCGACTCACCCACGCTCATGGGTGGTCGGGAGCAACGCGCATCAGCGCCAGAAACCTCCCGCATACCTTCCGTCGATATTCTTCGCGGCACGGTGATGGTAATCATGGCGCTCGACCACACCCGCCGCTTCTTTACCGGGCTCAACTTCGAGCCCGAGGATCTGGCCCACACTTGGGGTGCTCTGTTCTTTACCCGTTGGATTGCCCATTTCTGCTCTCCGGTATTTTTCCTGCTGGCGGGAACCAGCGCCTATCTCATGGTCACCCGCGGTAAGCCCGTCGCCGAAGTCTCCCGATTCCTCTGGACGCGCGGGCTGTGGCTGATTTTTCTTTCCGCGACCGTGGTCGGGTACGCATGGACCTTTGTATTTCCCTTCGTGCACGCCGACGTAATCTGGGCATTGGGTTGTTCCATGGTCGCGCTGGCTGCGATGGTTCACCTGCGCCTGCGGTGGATCGCGTTTCTGGGAGCGGCGATGGTCCTGACTCACAACCTTTTCGACCGCGTGAACCCGGCTACCTTCGGAGGTCTTTCGGGCCTCTGGATGATCCTGCATCGCCCCGGCACCATTCGGATCGGAGATCACGCAGCATTTCTTGTCGCCTTCCCGCTCATTCCCTGGGTTGGAGTCATGGCGCTGGGCTATGCCTTAGGTGCGGCTCTGCTCCGGCAGGATCGCCGCAAACTGCTGTTTCTGATGGGCGCCGCTTGCACCATCTCCTTCGTCTTCCTCAGGACCTTCCATCTTTACGGCAACAGTGGCCATGACGTGCAGGCAGTCCTTGGCGACTCCGCCGGCCCCTGGAGTGTGCAGTCCACTCTGGTTCTCACGCTCGTCTCTTTTTTCAACACGGTAAAATTCCCTCCCTCGCTGCAGTTCCTGCTCATGACGCTCGGTCCCTCGCTGATGGCTTTGGCCTGGTTTGACCGCCTGCGAGTCCAGCGCGCGATCCCCGGCGTTCTCCTGGTGTTTGGCCGCGTCCCGCTCTTCTACTATGTGCTCCATCTTTTGTTCATCCACACTTTGGCCGTCTGGGTCGCGCTCGCCAGGCATCAGCCTGCTGCGTGGCTGCTGTATGGTGGCTTCATGCTGAGCCCCATCGTTCCTCCGGGATATGGACATGGATTGGCTTTCATTTATGCCATGTGGCTCCTCACCGTCGTCGCGCTCTATTTTCCCTGCAAGTGGTTCATGAATCTCAAGCGCCAGCATCCTGAATTCAGGTGGCTGAGCTACCTGTAACCTGGCATCGATGCGATGCGGGCGCAGCTAGACTCAATCCTCGTTCTCTGGAGCACGATGCTTGAGTCGCGTTACAAGTCATGCACGGAGTCAATAGACGCGTTGTCTTTTGCGCCGTCGCGCGCGTGCCTCTTTCTGCATTTCTTGTGCTTGACATGTGGAAATTAGGGCACGTGGGTGAAGAGATTTTTTCTTTCGCGCCGCAAGCGTATTTGCACCGCCCCCAGAGCCCCGTCAGAGCGGGCTAGTCCGAAAGATGAATCCGCGCAGTCTGCGAAAACCTGCGGTCCGGCTTTTCCTCATTGCACCAAAAATTTGGAATTGACCGTTGTCCTCCACGCGAGTAAATTTTCCTCACTCTAAGCAACAAGTCAGCCGATAAGCCAGCAGATGCAGCGAACCGGCGGTCGCAAGAGCGATAGTTTAAGACAGCGCAAATTCCTGGAAGCCATCGATAACCGATTCTCCCTCCCCCAAGGGTGAATGAACGTGAGGAATTCGTCCGCAGTATGGAAAATGTACCGCACCCGTTTTCTGGTGAAAGCCAGGCAACTCAGTTCTTCGATGGTCTTCGTAGACGCCTTGGGACGAGAGCAGCGCGGCCAGGCCGGCGACTATCTGGTGGAGGCCTCCGACGGCAGCCGCAGCATCCAGCGCCGCCAGATTTTCGAGGACGTTTACGTAGCGATGGGAACGCCCGGGGAGTCTGCGTCCCAACTGAGGATGTCCGCTCAACCAGAGAGAGTCGAGTCGCGATCCGCGGTGTTCGGAGCCGGTGCGGCCTCGGAACTGGCCGCCAAGCGGCGCCAGAATAAAACCCAGGGCGCAAGCCGTGGCTCGGCTGACTCGCAAACGTCGCCCCGGCGCACCATGTCGGATCACAAGAGCCGTGCCTCAAATCGCACGGCTGCTACCGCATAGAACTGATTGTTTCCGAGCCTGTGGAAAAGGAGGCAGGTTGCCAGGCATCCGCGCGGTTAATTGCTTTGAGATACAATATATAGGGATTACCTCTTGACAGCCACAACCTGCAGGAGTACTGTTGCCATCCCATAGTGCTCTAAATGCCTCAGGAAACGAAGGCGGAAGGAGCAAGGACGCAGAGTCGGAATCGGGGCAGGGTGTGGCTCGAGGTGACCAGGCATCTGCCCGAGCATAAGAAAAGTTTTCGGCGTCAGGTTCTTCGCAAGCTGAGCCCGGCAGCTGAAAACTGTGACGTTTGCTACAGCGGTGGCCGTTCTCCCGTTTGTCCGGCGCGCCCGGGCATTCCCCCCGGGAGAACGACAACAGTTTGAAAACTTAGATGCGATCCAGGCGAACACAGGGCAGTCTCGTCGCTTGGGGATGGCGAATCTCAGATGTGATGATTTGAAGCGGCAAGGCTTCAGCCTCGCCGCCGGTACGGCGCAAGAGCTTTTTCAGCGGTTGGAGAAGGTTCATGGTAGGTCTCGCGCAACTCGTTACTGAATCTCTCGCCCGTCACGGCGTCGAGACCAATCTCGATCCCCGGCGCTTGCGATGGTCGGGCTGGCTTCGCGTGGAGTCCTGTCTTAGTTTCGCCGCAGTCCCCGACCAGGGCGGAATCTTCGCTTTAGCGGAGGAACTGATCGGGCCAGGGGATCTTTCCTGCGTGGATGGCAAGCGCGTGCTGGCCGTCCACCGTATCTCCGAGGCTGAGTACCTGGGCCTGACCATGGGTCGTCTGTTCTTGCCCGGCGGGCCAGAGTCTCACCGGCTTGCGACCGGCCGCTGCTTCGCCCGCTACGCCGTTGTCGAGGACGCGGCTCAACGCCACGCAGCATGTGCCGCCTTCCAGCAATGGATGGGCGCATCCATGGAAATCGCAACTGGCATCAACGTCGCATCTGACGCGGCAACGGTGCCTCAATCATCTAATAAAGAGGCCCAAATTGGGCCACCAGCGCCACTTTTGTCAGGATTTTGAGAATGGATGCGCATCGCAAGGGGTAGTGTCGTCTAGTCGTGAATAGCGCTGATTGGAGCTCGGAACCCAGCCCCAAAGGGGCGAGATAATTTAGCCCCGGACGTAAGTCCGGGGTAATCGGAAACCTCGATAAAGGCGCCCAAAGGGCGCAACATAACGGGTCCAACCGAAACCACAAAAGCGGGGCAAAGACTCCGCGGGAGAAGGAAAGAAATGGCTGAGACCACTGAGAAGAGAGCCCCCAACGCCGTCGAAACTACTTCGATTCCGGCGACCACCATCCCTGCCCGGAAATCCCCCGGCCTGACCTTCCGCCGCTTGTTCACCAAGCCCGGCGTCTCCCCCTACGACGAAATCGAATGGGAGCGCCGCACCGCAGCTATCACCGACTCGCAAGGCGGCGTGATCTTCGAGCAGAAGGACGTCGAAGTTCCCAAAGACTGGTCGATGACCGCGACCAACATCGTGGCCAGCAAGTATCTGCACGGCACAGTCGGCACGCCGGAGCGTGAAACCGGCGTACGTCAACTGGTCGGGCGCGTCGCAGAAACCATTCGTGACTGGGGACTAGCCCAGGGCTACTTCAAGACGCCGGAAGACGGCGCCACTTTCCACGACGAACTGGCGCACATCCTTCTCCGCCAGTACGCCGCTTTCAATTCGCCGGTCTGGTTCAACGTCGGCTGCGACCGCATCGAGCCCAACTCCGACGCTACTAACTGGCACTGGAATCCGACTCTGGGCCGCGTCGAGTTCGGCACCGTCGGCTACAAAGCGCCGCAGTGCTCCGCTTGCTTCATCAACTCGGTGAAGGATTCGCTCGACTCCATCCTCACCCTGGCCAAGACCGAAGGCATGCTGTTCAAGTGGGGATCGGGTACCGGCACCAATCTTTCTCCGCTGCGTTCTTCGACCGAAGGTCTGAGTGGCGGCGGCATCGCCAGCGGCCCGCTCAGCTTCATGAAAGGTTTCGACGCCTTCGCCGGCGTCATCAAGTCCGGCGGCAAGACGCGTCGCGCCGCCAAGATGGTTATCCTCAACATCGACCATCCCGATATCATCGACTTCATCGAGTGCAAGTCGAAAGAAGAAGCCAAGGCGCACACGCTCGTCGCCGCCGGATATGATGGCTCTTCGCCCGACTCCGAAGCCTACAGTTCCATCTTTTTCCAGAACGCCAATAACTCGGTTCGCGTCACCGACGACTTCATGTACGCCGTTCTGCGCGACACCGACTTCTCTACCCGCGCCGTAAAAGACGGCCGGCCGATGCATACGCACAAGGCCAAAGACCTGATGTTCAAACTCTCCGACGCCACCTGGCGCTGCGGCGACCCTGGCATGCAATTCGATACCACGGTCAATCGCTGGCACACTTCGAAGAACACGAATCGCATCAACGCGTCGAACCCGTGCTCGGAATACATGTTCTTGGACGATTCCGCCTGCAACCTGGCCAGCCTGAACCTGTTGAAGTTTGCGCCCAACGGAACTTTCGACGTGGAGGCCTATCGCCACGCGGTGGATGTGCTGATCACCGCCCAGGAAATCATCGTCGACAACGCCGGCTATCCGACGGAGATGATCAACCGCAACTCCCACGACTATCGGCCGCTGGGCCTGGGCTACGCGAATCTAGGCGCGCTGTTAATGGCCGCAGGCCTACCCTACGACTCCGACGCCGGCCGCGACTACGCCGCCTGCGTAACCGCCATCATGTGCGGCGAAGCCTATCTGCAATCCTCGCGCATCGCCGAACTCTGCCCACCTCTCGTTCCAGCAACCGAGCCCACAAAGAAAGGCCTGGCCGAAACCAACCTGGGCTCGAACGTTATGCCCGGAGGAGCCTGCCCCGGCTGGTACATAAACCGCGAGCCGTTCCTCGATGTAATCCGCATGCATCGCGCCTCGGTCAACAACATCAACAAGACCAACGTCCCCGCGCCGCTCTACGAAGCTTCAAAAGCCTGCTGGGACGAAGCCCTGGCCCACGGCGAAAAATACGGCTATCGCAACTCTCAAGTAACAGTCCTGGCCCCCACCGGCACAATCGGCTTCATGATGGATTGCGACACCACTGGAGTGGAGCCCGACCTGGCGCTGGTGAAATACAAAAAGCTGGTTGGCGGGGGGATGATCAAGATTGTGAATAATACTGTGCCTACGGCGTTATTCAAGCTGGGGTACTCGCATGATGAGGCGGACAAGATTGTCAGCTACATCGACGCCACCGGCACGATTGAGGGCGCGCCGCATATTAAGGACGATCATCTGGCGGTGTTTGATTGCTCGTTCAAGCCGGCGAAGGGGACGCGGTCGATTCACTACATGGGGCATCTGAAGATGATGGCGGCGGCGCAGCCATTCATCTCCGGCGCGATTTCGAAGACTGTCAACCTGCCGGAAAACGCTAGCGTGGAAGACATCATGGAGGCGTACATCCAGGCGTGGAAGCTGGGCCTGAAGGCGGTCGCTGTCTATCGCGATGGTTGCAAGAAGTCGCAGCCGCTGAGCGCTGCGGGAACCAAGACGGCGGCTCCCGCGGGCGAGGGCGCCCGCGCCACACAGCCAGTTGTAGAGGAGCAGAATCAGAATGCGCCGCCGCGCGCGGTACGCCACCGGCTGCCCGGCGAGCGCATGTCGGTGACGCACAAATTCAATGTCGGCGGGCACGAGGGCTACATCACCGTCGGCCTCTATCCCAGCGGCGATCCCGGAGAAATCTTCGTCACCATGGCCAAGGAAGGCTCGACCGTCAGCGGCCTCATGGACAGTTTCTCCTGCGCCATCTCTCTGGGGCTGCAACACGGCGTGCCGCTCAAGCTGGTTTGCGAGAAGTTCGCGCATATGCGCTTCGAACCCAGCGGCTGGAGCGGGAATAACGAGATCGGCTTCGCCAAGTCGATCATGGACTATATCTTTCGCTGGCTGCAGCTGCGCTTCCTCACCGGACAGCAGCAGTTGCTCTTCGACAACCTGAGACCGAAGTCGTGGCCTGCTCCGCCGGAATTCGTTCCCCCCTCGGCTCCGTATGTGGACGATGGTAACGCCTCATCGGGAACGATTCAGGCAGGTCCGCCTTTGTATTCGGGTTCTGCCCACGCCGCCGACGCCCTGCGCGACATCGTCGACATGGGCGACGCCCCATCCTGCAGCTTCTGCGGCTCGATCATGACGAGAAACGGGAGCTGTTATCGGTGCATGAGCTGCGGGAGTACCAGCGGGTGCAGCTAAACTGAGAGATGGCACGAAAGTGCCTTTGCAAAAGATAGTTCGTTGGAGTAGAACGTTAGCGACTCTGAGGGGGGTCCATGGGTTAACCATGGGCCCCTTTTTCTGTGCCGAATTCTGGGGTGGCTCACGATGCCTAAAAAGATCGATTTAGAGAAGTTCAAGAACAAAGCAAAACTCAAGGATCGATATTCGAAACAGCTGAAGAGACTACAGACTGCGGGAATTGACACCGGCTGCATCGAGCAAGCAGTTGACGGGGCTATATCCAATCTTGCCACTGCCAAAAAGGCATCCCTCGTAGTCTATGGCGAACCACAGAGTGGAAAGACTGAAATGATGATCTGCCTCACGGCAAGGCTGCTGGATAAAGGCCACGCTACTATCGTTCACCTCATGAACGACAGTGTGGACTTGCTGGCTCAGAATCTGAAGAGGTTCAAGGGCGCTGGTCTGGCCCCGGCACCAAGAAGTTTGTCCGAGATGCTACAGTCTTCAGACGCGAACAATCCCCAAGAACTCGTGGTCTTCTGCAAAAAGAACGTCCATGACCTCGATAAGTTAATCGGTCGCCTGGATGATAACAGTAGGATCGTCGTAATTGATGACGAGGCCGATTATGCGACTCCCAACTCCAAAATCAATCAGGGAAAGAAGACAAGGATCAACGAACGCGTCGGCAAACTCATTGGGGGGAATGGCTATTACGTCGGTGTGACCGCGACGCCGGCCAGGTTGGATCTCAACACCACCTTTCAGAACGACACAGAGAAGTGGGTCTATTTCCCACCTCATAAAAGTTACACGGGACAAGACGTTTTCTTTCCAATGGATAGGAAGCAGAAACTTGCCTACCGGCTAAAGTTCCTTGACCAAGCAGGCAGCCCCGAAGAGGCCCGGGAGGCCCTCGTGCGCTTTCTTGTCACTGCAGCCTACCTGAACTTGTACGAGAACAAGACCGAGGAAAACTACACGATGCTGGTCCACACCAGCGGGAAGAAAAAGGATCACGAGGCGGATCGGGGCATGATTGAAAAATCCGTTTACGCGCTGATCGACAGCGAAGGCAAAGAGTTCAGCGCGCTGGTCAAACAGGTCCACGATGCGGCGGAGAGACTTTATCCAACGGCGGATCCTGACGCCCTGACAGGGTATGTCGTTGAGAATGCCTCCCGAACCACCCTTACGGTCCTAAACAGCGAGCGTGATCGGAAGGCACTTGGCGATAATGCTACGGCTCCGTCGTCCCCCTTTACCGTCATTATTGGAGGCAATATCGTTTCGCGTGGCGTCACGTTCCCGAACTTGCTTTCCCTTTTCTTTACCAGGAACGTCAAGCACAGGCTGCAACAGGACACCTACATTCAAAGGGCTAGGATGTTCGGATCGAGAGGCAAATATCTGAAACACTTTGAACTCACGATACCGAAGCAGCTTTACGCAGACTGGCACAGCTGCTTTGTGTTCCACCGGCTGGCCCTGGCAACCATTAAGAACAATCTTGGCTCCCCTGTCTGGATTGGCGATAACCGCATTTCAATCGCATCGAGTCCTAGCATCAACAAAGCGACGGTTGCTTTTAACAAGAAGGAAATGGCCTTCGGAATATTTGACTTCACGGATGATCTCGATACGATTGTTTCAAAAGGCCAGACGGACACTAGTACCTTGCGAGAGCTGAGAAAGCGAATCGGAAATGATGCGTTGCCGATGTTCTTGATTGAATATATAGAGGCCGTGTCGCAAGGAAATCCGGGGTCGCTCGCCGTTCATACATCGTCGTCGATCGAGGGGTATGGGAAAACGGCCGACCAGAAGATGATTTCGCGCGACAAGGGGTTCATGGGTAAGAGTCAGCTCGAATCGAAGAAGTTCCCCGATGCGGTGCATCATGTCAAGATCTTGCGTAACAAGGCAGGCAAAGCGAGGGTGTTCTACAAGTCTAGGAACAGTTTGCAACTCTTGCAGAACCGTAACGATTTCTTTTCCAAGAGCTGAAAGGCCGGCTGGATGACAGCGGCGTGCAAGACCCGACGAAACCGGCAACATGTTGAAACTCAACAATAAGACTATCTACGAGTCCCTCGGTCGCGAACCCGTGCACCCTTTCCCTGCCCGCATGGCGCCGGGCATCGCGCTGGCAGCTATCTCCAACGCAACGAAGCCGCTTCGCGTGCTTGATCCGATGGTGGGTTCTGGAACCGTAGTTGCCCTCGCACGATTAAAAGGGCACAAGGCAATCGGGGTGGATATCGATCCTCTTGCGGTACTCATCTCGAGAGTTTGGACGAATGCGGTCAAGGCTGAGGAAGCCAAGTCTAAGGCACGGGAGGTTCTTGCACGCGCAAAGAAGATTTTTGCGCAAACGAAACAGAGCGAGGCGTACCCTTCCGGGTCGGACCGCGAAACCCGCCGTTTCGTCTGTTATTGGTTTGATGGGTATGCTCGGCGGCAGCTCTGCTCCCTGGCAATCGCGATAACACGAGTGCGGAACCATGCGACGCGTGACGTTCTCCTATGCGCCCTATCTCGGCTTATCATTACGAAACAATCGGGCGCTTCGTTAGCCTTGGACCTCTCTCATAGCCGTCCACATAAGGCATTTCGGCGTGCGCCGGTGAAGCCTTTCCGTAAGTTCCTGGCGGCGGTAGACCACGTAGCGGAGAACTGCGTCAATAAGAAAGGCACGAATCGCGGGCCTGCGCCGCGCGTGTATCTCGGAGATGCCCGCAACCTGCCTGTTCGGGGCGGCTCGATCGATTTGGTCGTGACGTCGCCGCCGTATCTGAACGCGATTGACTACATTCGCTGTAGCAAGTTCTCCCTCGTTTGGATGGGCTACCGTATCCCCGACCTTCGCGAGCTCCGCGGCGAGAGCGTGGGGGCCGAAGCCGCCAAGAGTGACCTGAAGGACGACCCTGGAATTCAGGACATTGTCGTTGGCTTGAATCTGAAACCCGGATTGAAGAGGCGTGATGAAGCCGTACTGGCGCGCTACATCGAGGACATGCGCAGCGCTATGCGTGAGGTGGCACGAGTTCTTGCCCCGGGTGGTAAGGCAGTGTATGTGATTGGTGAAAATACAGTCCGTGGAACATACATCCGCAATTCAAGGATTATTTGTGACATTGCTAGGTCGTGCGGATTGAAGCTTAAGGAGCGCCGCATACGCAATCTGCCAGCGAACCGTCGATATCTGCCGCCACCCTCAGCGCGTCGTAAGTCGGCTTCGATGGACGGTCGGATGCGTCGGGAGGTGGTATTGGCGTTCGGAAAACCTAAGGCGAAAACCGTCCAGGCAGAGCGCCTTCGCGGGCGCGTGGATCGGGGTTCTTGCTTACCCAGGGCTTACGCCCTGGGCTAAGTTATGTCGCCCCTCCGGGGCTGGGTGAGAGGCGGCTTGCGCGAGATCAGGGATATCTTACGCGACATCTGAAAAGCCCCACCCTAGCGCAAAGTGCGCGCTAGGATGGGGTACCCTCGGGGTTTGCGGGGGATGGGACAGCAGATTCCTCGGCGCTGCGCTTCTCGGAATGACAAGGGTTGGGGGGCGGGATTGCCCTGGTGCTTTGTGCGTGGTGCTTTGTGCCTGCTTGCTGACTTAGGATGCGGCGGCTGGTGGTCCCGGAACGGGAATTTTCGTGGGTTTGGCGGGTTGAGGATGGCTTGGCGGAAAATGTTGTCAATAGGTAGAAAATGCACGAATGGCGGTATGTAGTTGGAGGACTAGGGAATATGTTTATAGCTATTATGTCTCACCATGGGTATGCGATGAGTCATTATAGAAGTAGAGGTAAGCATCGCTTAGAAATCATCAGGCAGTAGCCGGGGAGTCCCCGGGCTGTCTCCTGGCTTCTTTTTTATTTTCCGTCTTTTATCTTGGGCGGCCCTTGCGGGTCGCCTTTGTATTTGGGATCTAAATCTATGGTGAAAAAGCTGGGAAGCCTGATCAAGAACTGCAAAGAGCGGGGCGAGTGGGCCGAGTTGTGTTTTATGGCGCGGGCGGCGGAGCTGGGACTGAAGGTGTCCAAGCCGTACGGAGATTCGGCGAGTTATGACGTGGGAGTGGAGTATGGCGGGAGGATTCGGCGGGTGCAGGTGAAGTCGACGATTTATCAGCGGCGGGGAGTGGAGTCGTACAGCCTGAATGTGCATGGGCCGCGGCGGCAACTGTATCCGGAGGGCGCGGTGGATTTTTTTGCGGTGTATCTGATTCCGATTGATACCTGGTACATCTTTCCCTTTGCGTGTGTGGGAGGGAATTTCAGTTTGCATTTTACGGCGGGAAGTAAGCGGAAGAAGTATGAGAGGTTTCGGGAGGCCTGGGAGTTGTTGCGGGGGGAATCTCTTTGAAAATGGTGCATGCAAAAAGCAGATTCCTCGACACGTCCTCGCCGCTCTCGCGGCTGCCGACGGCTCGGAATGACAAGGTGTTGAGTTTGAGAGCACCCGGGGCTGCTACATACTCTTCTTCACCGCGATCGCCATCACCTCGAATTTTGCGCCGCGCAGTAGGGCGCTTGCTCCCAGGAAGGCGCGGGCGGGGAACTGGTCGTGGAAGTAGGTGCGATAGATTTTGTTGAAGGTGTCAAAGAGGGTCAGATCGGTGCAATAGACTTGCACGGAGACTACGTCGTCCATGGTGAGGCCGGCGTGTTCTACCGTTCCCTTGATGCCGTCCAGGGCCAGGGTGATTTCTTCTTCGACCATGGCGGGCGGCTTGCCGGTTTTGTCCAGTCCGAGATGGCCGGCGACGTAGAGCGTGTTGCCGACAAGAACGCCGTCACTGAAGGGCAGAGCGTTGCGCGCGTCGGAGGGCGCGTCCACGATATGCTTGCGATCGGTGTCTGCGGCCAGAGAAAAAGTCGAGAATAGCAAAAGCGCTGCCAGCCCGATGATGCGGAGTTT